>Ga0302320_10000146_pt1 | contig 152497 bp, 192 predicted proteins | sample Bog_T0_3_FD_202130 | JGI IMG/M metagenome (GOLD analysis project Ga0302320, IMG submission 202130) | Peat permafrost microbial communities from Stordalen Mire near Abisko, Sweden - Bog_T0_3 | ecosystem: Environmental > Terrestrial > Soil > Wetlands > Peat | place: Sweden: Abisko, Stordalen... | reverse complement strand
CACCCAGTTCTTGCGAACGTGGTGTTCTCTAGCCAAAACTTAATTGGTCAGGACGCAAGCGGCGCATTCGTACCAGCAGGTTTATTCTGCGGACAAACAGCTACTAATGCTAATCACGCCACTGGTGGTGGTTATTGCATTCTGAAGTATAGCTCTTATGATGTAGGCTTTGCTTATAACGCCATGACTGGCAATTACGTAGCAACAGCTGGTGAAATAGCTGTTCTAGCGGCCCCAAGCAATGGAGTTGACGGTGACGTTTATACTTTCGCAGATGGTAGCACTTATGTCATTAGTGAAACTACAAATCATGATATTACTAACGCCCACGCTTGTACGTTGTTCCCAGCCGGCTCTGTAAAGCCGATTGGTGTAGCACTACGTAACGTATTCCAATACATTGGTGGTGTGACTATTTCAACAACCACCGGCGGTATGCACTACTGGCTAAATGGTATTATCCCAACTAAGTTCAAGGTTATGAACTATATGCATGAAATGGGAACTGCTGTTCAGACAAAGTATGTTCTACGCCTACCTTGGATTGGTGCTAATTTAACTGCTCTACAGACAATGGCGAACGCCGATGGTGTAGTTGGTTATACCCAAGGATTTTACAGTCGTTCATTTGTCCACTTTACCGCACCAGTTGTAACTACTCCTGGTGTTGTAGATGGATGTCTAGCATACGGTAATATGGTTGTAGCTGGAATTGGCGAAGATGCGGGCAATTATGCTGCATATAACGCTACTTCTGGTGACCCAATTACTGGCAACGCTAATACTCTACGTGATGTGTGTGGTCGCATTATTGGTATCCAGAATATGTATCCAATTCGTGATTATGCAAATCGTGTTCGTACCCTGTGGGATCCGAACCGTCTAGTAGGACCTATTCAGGATCCTAACCCAGCATCTATCATGATGGGTGGTTCCGCAACCGCTGGTATTGATTACCAGTTGAACCTTGGTACTGATGCGGCTTTCCAAAAGGCATACACCCAAGGTAGACCACTTCACCCAGAATATAGTACTTATGTGTTAGTTCACATATCTCTATAAGGCAGGCAAAGTGATGGCAAATCAGACCTTCATAAAGCAAGGCCGAGCAGTTCTAACACAGAATGGGCTTAGGTGTCAATTTCCTCGTGAGAAAGACCCAACAACCCCTTGTAATAAACTGCTTGTGAAAAAGAATGCTCTTGGCCAAGTCGCTGGTGCTTTTAAGTGCGAACGATGTGGCCAAGAGATAGTTGTTGAGTTGGCTGTAAAGCCTTAACCTATATTTATATACCCAGGAGGGTATTCACCCATGTCCAAGAACGTTATGGTGCAAGTAACTGACGAAGAACGGGCACAGTTCCGTCGTTTTGACACCATTTTCCGCGCTAACGGGTTCGACCCGGAAGAAAAGCGCCACATTACAATTAAGGATGCTATGGACATCCAAAATGCGGCGTTCATGATTCCAAGGGTAATGACCCAGATTGTCCAGGAGGGCATTGAGCCTCTTCTGATTGGTACCAGCCTGCTGCAGAAGATCGATTATGTGCCCGGCATGCAGACTGTTTTCCCAGCTATTGAACCATTGCATGCTGAAGAAGTAGGCGATAACATGGGTCTACCTATCTTCAACATCAACGTTGGTGGTGCGGCAACTTATGGTACAACCGTAAAGCGGCATGGTCTTATGTTGAAGATCGCAAAGCGCTACGTAGAAGAATCTACTTATCCGTGGATCAATATGTGGCTGCGTCTTGCTGGTAACGCGTTGGCACGTCACAAGGAAGAGTATATCTTCTCCTTTATTACACAACTTGGTCAAGTTGTATTTGATAATAGCGTTTCTTCACGTTTACCTTCTTCTCCAGTTCAACCTATCAAAGGACCTACAACCGGACGTAATTACAAAGGTCAGTTCAATGGCTCCATGGTTGTTGATGACATCTTTGATATGTACGCTCAACAGCTATTAAATGGTTTTATCCCTGACACTATGCTTGTACATCCAATGGCATGGTTGATGTGGGTAAAGGATCCTGTGATGCGTGAATTTGCTATCCAAGCTGGTGGTGGTTCGTTCTTCGCCAACTGGACAGGCAATGTAGCATCACAATCTAATATGTTCTACAACTTCGGAGGCATGGGGTATAGCACAGGTCAGACTGGGCAGTATACTCAAGGTCAACTAACTGGTGGACAGCTTTCTACTCCAGAGGGTGTCCCTTCACACATGAACTCCGCACCAGTCCTACCTAGTTATCTAGGACTGCCATTTAAGATTCTTGTTTCGCCATTTATGCGCTTTGACCCGCTTACACGTGAAACCGACATCTTGATGTTCAACTCGAAGAACCTTGGAGCTCTGATTGTAGATGAAGAGCCACATGTTCGTTCCTTCGAAGATAACCGTTATGGAATACAGGAATTAGGAATCGAAGAGACTTACGGTTTCGGTATCCTGAATGAAGGCTTAGCAATCGGCGTAGCAAAGAATGTTAAGATTCGTCCAAACGAGTTCGTCATGCCGGCTCGCAGTGTATTCAACCTGTCAGATCCAAACTCTGGATTCCAGGATATCAACACAACAGCTTTGTTCGGCAATGTGCCGATCGATGTCAACTCACAGTAACCATACTGACCGACTACAACCCAAAAGGCAGGCAGGTTTCCTGTCTGCCTTTTCTTTCAATGAAAGAGGAGACAAACTCCCATTATGTCATTAATTCAAGAACCAGAACACAAAGACTTAACAGGTCGTATTATATCGTTGAATCTACATGTATGTAAGAGATTCCAATGTGGAGGATTCGCTCTGGGACCGGCTCGTCCTTTTTCAGTGGTAGAGCCAACAGCCCAACAAGGAATAATACGTCAAGGATTAATTGATGGTAGGTTACTAGATATAACAGACCAAAACATACAAGGGGTTTCTATAGGAGAAACTTCACATAGTCCAGCTCATGTACTAGAAGAAAAAGGTAAGAAAGTATATCTTCAGATAAACCAAGACGGTAGTCTTACTGTAATAGCCCCGAAAGATGAAGCGGATGAAGCTAAGCGTGAAGAAGAGTTAGCTACTATGGGCGTACTTATAGTAAATGAAGATGAGGTAGAGGTAGCTAAATCTACATTTGATCAGTCAGGTAAAATAGACACGTCGGGCGCGGAACAATTAATAACGAGTATGGCTGAAGTTATTGATATGGCAAAGTCTAAACAATCTCATAATAAGGTAAATTAATGTCTACAGCTCCAACATTATTATCTGTGTCACCACTAGATAACGCAACAGACGTTATATTAGGTTGTAATATAGTATTGACTTTTAGTCAGCCTATAAATCAACTAACTGTAACTGCTGATACCTTCCTACTACAGGGCCCCGGTCAGACAACTATGATTGGTCCTGAACAGTTGGAATCTATCAATCCGTTATCTGTAGTTGGTAGAGAATATATATTAGGTAGTTTTAATTGGGACCCAACGTCGACAATACTTACGTTTGTTCCAGATAAGCCTTTACAGCCTAATATGCTCTATAATATAATGATAGTTGGAACTGGCGGCGGATTAAGTAAGAGTTATGTATCAGGGACGAGTGGGTTATCCTTAGATAACACATATAAATGGAGCTTTACTACAGGGAACGTCAATGTAAAGAGCCCTCCTATACAGTGTCCTTTACCTCCATTTAGGAATCCAATTTATCCAGGAGATATAAAAATAGACATTGCCCCACGATTAAAGCCTGTTGGTAATGATTTATCCCAAGAAATAAATATTATATTTCCAGCTCCGATTGATCTTTCTACATTCAGTCCAGCTGATTTACAAGCCAGTATAGATCCAATATTGAATGATATTTATGTAAGAGTCCCATCAACCTTAGTATTTACCGTAGCTTTAAGCTTGGATGCCACAACTATAAATATAAATATAACAGGATGGCCACCAGATTGGGAACAAAACTGGAACTGGGGAGGTTATGGTGGATAGTAATTCAGAAGCTAGATTAAGTAAGGTATACCCAATTCTAGCATCTAAAATAAGGATTCTAGCTGAGAAGCTATTAGAAGAAGGTATTGAAATTAGGGTGGTACAAGGGCTTCGAACATACCAAGAACAAGGCGACCTTTACGCTAAAGGAAGAACTGCTCCAGGACCTAAGGTAACTGATGCCCCACCAGGGTATTCATGGCATAATATGGGAGTTGCTGTAGACGTCTGCCCGGGTATCTCTGGTGAAGACCCATGGGCACCAGATTGGAATGCAGCCCACCCTGCTTGGAAACAAATATGGACTATTGGAACTGGCTTAGGATTAGTTTCTGGGGCTCTTTGGAAGGGTATCCCAGATAAACCCCATTTCCAGTTAGCAAATATAGGTCCAGTAGACGCTCCAGATGATGAATTACGAAAAATCATAGCAACAGGTGGGGTTCAAGCGGTCTGGAAAGAGATAGAAAGACGAATAAATGAAAGTAATCTACATACTTAAAGATCCAATTGATAACAATGTGCGGTATGTCGGCGTAACTACTAATCCACGTAAACGATTAATAGTGCACATAAGTCAAGCTAAGCGTGGTAGAAGTAATCGTAAGAATTACAGGTCTACCCATCGTGATAATTGGATTAATAAATTATTATCAAGGAATCTAAAACCAGAGATGGAGATTATAGAAGAGGTTAGCGATAATTGGGCTGATAGAGAACGATGGTGGATATCTCACTACAAGAAGTTGAATGCCCTCTTACGAATCATACTGAAGGTGGAGAAGGAACGTTTGGACATAAACAGTCGCTTGAAACCCGTAAGAAGCATAGTGATTCTATGAAAGCTTATTTCTCAAACGTGTCTAATAGACAAAAGACAAGAAATGCGTTATTAGGACACATAGTAAGTGCAGAAACAAGAGGTAAACAAGCTGCTGCGATGCGAGGTAGAAAGTGTCCACAGCACGTTAAAGAGATAGCTTCACAAACATTGAATAAACTTATAAATAGTCTTCCGAATAGATTCTGTAAACAATGTAATAATGAATTCAAGCCAATTCAGTTTAATAGTTGTTTTTGTTGTAAAGATTGTGCCAAAATTAGTTTTTCTATTTATCACAAGGAATATAAGAAAACTTACAAACAAAAGAAACTATTTCCAGATAACGGGAAGATTTCCAGAGGATGCGCCAGATAACGAGGTTAGACAGATTATAAAAGTTTCTGGGATGCAAACGTTGTGGGATGATATTACCAAATCGTGTAATACAGGATAAAGAAAGTAGAAACTACAAACAAACACTATTGAATAGTGTATAATGTAATTAAGTCTTTCTTAATAGGAAGACTAGGAGATAAGATCATGTCGTTCTGGGATAAAGTTGTTGCATTTTTCAAAACAAATTATGCCAAAGCAAGCGCTGGATTTGTAAGTATGTTCGGCAAAGACGCGGCAGAGGAATTTGCGCATGGCGCAGAAGCTCTACTAAAGACCGGTTTAGGAATTATTGCGACAGATGCTGTTATGGCATCCTCTTCACTAGTACGCAATCCTAATGGTTCACCAGCAACATCAACAGATAAAAGAAATGCTGCTTTCCAGAAGATAGCTGTTGATGCAAAATCTCAAGGAATAAATGTTACCTCTTCTATAGCAAACCTATTGATAGAATTAGCTGTACAAAAAGTGGTAGCAAATAACGTTATTTCAAACATAAAGTAACTAATCTAATCTCAAATTAGGAGGTATTTAGGTACCTCCTACTTTGTGATAAAGATGAAAATTCAAGCGGCCCTAGGAGGGTCGGTTCTAGATGAATAAAACACTTATAGCTATAGTTTTAGGCTTAGCCATGATTACTACAGCTTGTACAACCTCAATGATTAGCACAATCTTGGGTTATGTAAATACGTTCCTACCTATAGCTGAAACTATTACTGGTCTTGTTATGGCTACAGAAAACCCAACTTCAGTGGCTTCTATTCAGTCTGTTGAACAGAAGATTAACGCTGATCTTCAAGAGATTCAGTTGTTAGGTGCTGGTTATTCAACAGCTAATGCTACTACCACGGATCAGAAGATTTTAGCTGTAGCTAAAGATATCCAGATTAATATAAATGGAATCTTAACCTCAACTAACGTTGTTAATCCAACAACAAAGCTAGAAGTAGAAGCATTTGTTTTACTTGGTGATGATCTTGTGAATGACATCATCAATTCTTTGCCAGTTTCTAATTCTACTGTATCTGCTTCTCAGGTTCAATTCAGGACTAGTACAGCAGTTAGTTCCTACAAGAAACGTTATAACAAATTAATCCGCACTAAGAGCGGAGACGCACGAGTAGATGCCGTGCTATCAAGCAGACATAAACTTGTAACTTGGTAAATAAATAGACCGTAACCCTAATAAGGTTACGGTCTATTAAAGGAAATGTCAATGAGCTTTCTAAAACTGTCACCCGCCGGTCGTCGTTACGGGCGTTATCCTGATAACCCGTTTTCCCCAGCTAAAACACTACTTAAAATAACAGCTCCATCTAATTTAGTATTACCACCAACTGCTACTACTTCTCAATGGATGGGCCCAATTCGTGATCAAGCACAAGAGGGTTCCTGCACGGGGCAATTGAAAGCTGAATACCGTGATTGGATGTACCGTAAGTTGTATATGTTTGAGAAAGATAAAACAATAGCTACAGCGGACTTTATGTCTTCAGCAGCTTTTGCTTATCAGACAAACCTTGCGGCTGATGGTGATATTGGACAGGATGCGGGATCAACAATCCACACAACGTTTAAAACTTTAAATAAGTTTGGTGTATGTCTAGCTCCACAAGAACCATATCTTGGAACAGATTATATGTCTGCCCCTACTCAACAAGAATATGCTGAAGCTCTTATCTATAAAGGAGGACCATATCATTCATTACCAACATTAACAGATGTTAAATTCTCAATTTCTTCTGGCTATGCCGTTGGTATAGGAATTAATGTGTATTCTTCTTTTGAAGAAACCCAAATACAGACTACTGGGTTTATGCCAATGCCGGCACCTGGCGAGAGTTTATTAGGTGGTCATGCACAACTAGTTTTAGACTATAATGACACAATTGCTTTCCCAGATGAAACCACTGGTGGTGTATTTATCCAGAATTCATGGGGCAGTTCATGGGGTATTTCAGCACAAGGCCGCACTGACGGCGGTTGTTATTGGATGCCTTATGCTTTCTTTAATTATCAAGACCCAAGTGGTAATGGATCGGGAGTCTCTGATATGTGGATGATGCATGAGGGCTCAATTTGGCAGTAAAATAAGTTAATTTTTGAGAGGATGCCATAACATCCTCTCATTCTGAGGTTCTAATGTATTATCCTGGCGATTCTTACACATTCACTCTATTTATAACAACTTCTACCGGTGTAACTCCAAGCGTAACGGCCAATCCAATGATACAGATAATAAATGCTGCTACTGGTACCTCTGTGCTAGGAACCGCTGGTGCAATGACTTTAATACCTAGTACCACCTGTGTATATAAGTATACGTGGGTTATATCTTCCTCTGCGACAGCAGGGGAATATGTAGCTGTAGCCTCTTATGCAGCTAATGGAAATACGTTCTCAGGTTATCCATTTGAGACTGTTTCCATAGGGGATTCCCGGATTACTGGAATAGTGGCATTAAATAATACAGTAGCTTTAAACGCTACTGTTGCTAAAGATGCTACTGTTGCCCACTTTAGTGATTTGGCTAATATAAACCCAACTTCCAATCCAACGGTAATGGCTATAAAGGCTAAAACAGATCTAATACCAGCGATTCCTGCTGCACAATCTGACGTATTATCAGTACAGACAGTAGTAGATTACATCGAATCTATAGTGGCTGCTGATATGTCTATTGATAAAACTACTAATCCAGTAGTTATGACATTAACTTATGAAGGTAACACTATAGCTATCTATAACATAGTTGATGACTCAACTACTTCTGGAAGAATACAAACCTAATGACCCGGTTGATTGACCCTTCACAATATTTCACTAGATACCAATCAGATGCACGTTACTTGGGCAGGTCACAACCTGCCCCACCACCTATTGGGCTATCTATGATATCCACAGCCCTATCTGCTACTCCTGGCTATTCCTCTGTAGTGATTGAGTTGATTGATCCCTCTATTCCGTTTTGGGCGGATACAGGTGGTCCTTATGTGTATTATTATATGTTTGATTGTACACCTACGATAGCCGGTGTGGCACAAGCAACAAATACAATAACTTTACCATATTCTTCTTCTTGTATTTACACCTTACCTGCGTTAATATCTGGTGCAAATTACTCTATATCTGCTAGAACTGTAGATTATACCGGACAGCCAGGAACAGAGAGTACAGCAGTAGAAATAACAACAACAACAAATACTTCTACTCCTACAGCTATAACTATTACTGCTGCCCCATGTATTGGTGGTGCGCAGATAGTTCTTAGTGCTCTCAATACTGATCCAGATTTTAGTCAATATGAACTCTATAGAGGAAATGGTTATGTAAGCTCTCCAGTATCTTGGGGAGTCGCTCCCATTATTGTAGCTACATTTACTAACGTTATGATACCTAATGGGGTGTTTATCGACCATTCGATACCTGCTACTTCTACTGATTATTATTACTATATAGTTGAAGTAAATCTGAGTGGCAACACCACAGTCACGCCAATTGTAGGACCATTAAGCCTAGTTGGTACTAGTGTAGCTCCTCCACCTACACCAAGTTTGGTAACAGCTTCTGGAACAGTAAATTCAGACGGTTCAATAATTATCTCCTTTCAATCGTTAACATTAACAACAGCCCCAACAGTTACATCCTATAATATCTATCGTAGAATTACTGGAACTGCTCAGTGGCTATCATTAGTTAATTTACCAACAACGATGGAAGTAAACTCTACTACTATCACTTATATAGATACCTACACTATTATAGGAATGAACTATACTTATGGGGTAACCTCTGTAGACTCATACGGCGATGAAAGTAGTATGGACACAGATCATTTAATTATGGTGACCTCAACGGTTACAACAACCATAGCAGCTCCAAGCGATGTTGTATTAACTGGGGTACAAGGTGGGGTAAACGTATCTTGGCTTATTACAAGAGGAGCTGTTGGTTATGAGATATGCTATAGATTTGCGCAAGTTGGATCATCAGATTTAACTTCGTGGAGTGACCCAATAAATGTACAATCTAATTCCTATACAATTTTTGGTCTGGAATACCCAGAATCTCCAGTTGGCCCGCCAACAAGAGATGTATTAGCTAATAGTTTTGAGGTGAGCCTCCGTTCATATAATTCGATAATGGATTATTCTCCGTACTCTTACTTAATAGCAACATATCCAGATTTAAATAATTACTTTCCGGCTGATACTTCGTTACCACCAGCTCCTATTAAAGTTACGCCAGTCATAAGTAACGCAGCTTCTATTACGCTTACTTGGACAGCTCCTGTTACTAATAGTTTAGCTGGATATCAGATAGAGCAACAATCTGTTTACGATGATACACCTAGCTCTTGGTCTATATTAGCACTTATAAACGACCCAACTGCTGGGACTAAGTCTTTTATTGCTAATGGTTTAGAGCCGTATGCTTTTACTAACACTTCTTATATATTTAGGGTGAGAAGTGTAGACACAAGTGGTAATTTGTCTTCACCAAATCTAGTGTTCAACCCTGGGTTTGAAGATGTACCAACCACCTCTCCTTTTGGTATCCCTTTCTGGTCTTATATTGGTGACGCTCCATCTATTATAACTACTGATACCAGAAATAATTCTCTTCGAGCAATGAAGCAAGATGGTACTACACAGCTATCACAATCAATAGAGGTGATTGGCGGTTTAGTTTATACCGCCTCTTGCTTTGTTACTAGTGACCCAGCTATTAATGGGTCCCCTAATCCAAACACTTCTGTCCAAATGCAGATAACGTTTTCTAATACATTAGGGTTATCAGAAACTTATAATAGTAATAGGATCACAACGAATATAGGTTATCAAAGATTAGTTGTTACCGCTACAGCTCCTATCGCAGCTACCATAGCTAAAGTTACTCTTCTTAATGACCCAACAAATACAGCACAAACAGCCATATGGGATGATGCACAAGTTGAACAATGTCCTTTCGCTACTATTTATGCTGATGGTAAAACGGAACAAGTAAATGCTGTTGAGACTAGTGGACCACAACCTTATCTTGTAAATGGGTTACCACTTGTGTTATCTATTGCTGGGTCTTTGGGGGCTATTAATTTATCATGGATTAACCCATCTAGAGATTTTAGTGGTTACTATGATTACATAAACGGTGCGTTTGAGATATGGAGAATGGTAACTGTCTCTGAACAATCAAATATGCCAGTATCCACTAGTTATATAAAGATAGCAGAGGTACCCTCTTTTGTGTCTGCCAGCGGTATAACTAGCTACAATAGTTATTCTGATCTACAACCGGAAGAAAACAATAATATTACTGCTTCCTATGAATTACGTGGAATAGATAGATTCGGTAATGAAGGAAATCAGGTTCTAGCCGGTCCTTTATCTGCTACATCACAGACTCCTAATGATATACAGATAGTGACAGACATCCACGTACCACCACCGACTCCTATATTGGTTGGCAGTGGTTGTGGGGCGGTAGCAAATTCAGATGGTAGTATCTCTGTGTCTTGGAATGGGATCACCTCCTTAGATTGTGTAACTCTAGGTGGTTATAACTTATGGAGGATGATAATCCCGTCTGGTACAACACCAACCCCATTATGGAATTCGTTATTAGCAACAATTTCTATAGGACCTTCTACTGGTGGGGATATAGTAACATTTATAGATACTAGTACTAACCCAGGAGCGTTATATTGGTATAATGTTTCATCATTCGATAGGGTGGGAAATCAATCTCCCCCTAGCTCTACATATTTTACCTGTACCTCTGCTAATTATTCTCTTCCAGAACCGGTGCCATCAGGCAGTGTGATTGGGACAGGGACTATGGGGGCGATAGTTTTAACATGGTCCCCTTCTCCAAGCAATATTAACCAATATAAAGTATATTGGTCGAACAATTATGGAACTTCTTTTACTTCATTTACAGTTTCTGGAACTACAGCTACAGTCGTGTTAACTAGTGGAGACCCAGCAGCGTTATTAACAACTGATTTTTCTGCGCATATCACAGCTCTTTCTATCAGCCCTAATTCATCTACTGGGTTATACGTAGAGTCTGCTCCAGTTAGTATGAATACGCCTCCTGATCTGACTGGATACATGCCACAGACGTCAGGTACCCCGGCTCCACCAGCTAGTATAACAGCCACACCACAGACGTCAACAGATATAACTCTATCTTGGCCTGCTTCTACTTCCACAGATATAAATTATTATATAATTGAAAGCCAATCAACAAATAATAACACTATGGTATCTTCTCCTTGGTGTTATATAGGGACGGTACCAGCTCCTTCTACAGGATACAGGGTATCTGGGCTACAATCTAGTACGATAAGCCAATTATTATGGACATTTAGAATTTGGTCAGTAAATAATACTAGTGTAGTGTCTGCTACTCCTGCGGTATCAAGTCCAGTACCTGTATTAATAGATACTACCCCTCCTGCTATACCGGTAGGTCTAAGTGGGACATTCCTGAATAGTGGATCTACAGCTACTGCTACTATTTGTTGGACTCCAAATATAGAGCCGGATTTCGACCATTACCTATTACAGTACCAAGCTAGTAGTTTATCTGGTACACCAACATCTATAAATGTTCCTGGTATTACACCAACTACTACTATAACTGGATTACCACAATCTATTAGTTATAATTTTATGGTAGCCGCAGGGGATACTCTTGGTAACACTAGTGCTTTCTGTTCTCCTCTAGTTATAACTTCAACAACCGGTAGTGGCACAGTACCAACTGCTCCAACGGTTTCTGAAACGTTTACCGCCCCTTATTCAGGTATTTTAACCATTACGTATACCCCTCCTTCTAATTTCACGTGCTATTCGATTTATAGAGCAACGACTAGTTCGCAAGGATCTTTATTAGGCACCTGTACTACTAGTACATACACTGATTTCGTTATGTCGTATTCTAATATAACTTATTACTACTGTGTTACAGCTACGAACAGTAGTGGTCTTTCAAGTGTGATTTCAAATATTGTATCTATAACTTATACCGGAACTGGAAGCAACGGGGCTTGCCCGGCAGAAAATATGTGGGTTACTCAGGATAAGCAAGCAAAGCAAGTTGTAGCTGGGGATTTATTAGATATTCTGCTGAATAACGATGTATCAAGCAAAGGGCTAGTGATTTCCAATTCTCATACTTACGCAGCTTGTGTAGAGCTGAAAGCGGATAATGGAGCCACTGTAATAGTTTCTAGGAATACGCCGATGGTATTAAAGGATAATACACAAAGGTATGCTTCAGAAATGCAGCTACAGCTAGTAGCAACTGATATAGGAAACGGGATTGAATGGTCACCAGTCACTGTTTACGATGCTGGAATTCGTAGGGTTTGTCATATATACCTAGGAGGAAAGATTTTTGCTGCTGGATCCTCAAAAGATAAGAGGGTATACACACATAACTCCCTTGCTTATGGACCGATTAGGACAAAATAATCAATCATTTACCTATACTATGAAGTAGTATGGAGAGGATCCCAATAAATGGGGCGTGTAAACCGCTTACGCTACATAGAATTCAGATTGGTTGACTTATCTAGCAACCCAATTACAGGGAGGGTTTTGTCCCAATTACAGGTATTCTTTACAAGAAACGCGGTGGTTTGCACAGATCCTTTATCTTTGGTGGAATTAGGTAGTGGTAGGTATATATTAGAGTACACTCCTTCTGCTGCGGGTCACGATTATCTAGAAATGTATGACCCACCTTCTCAGATTAGAATCGAAGACTCAGAAGATATAGATGACGCTAATACATTCTTTGATTTGAGTGCTACCGTAGGTGTTAGTCAGGATTATGGCAGTATTGGTAGATATAAAGTCATTGTATCTAACCCGAGTTCTTACGTACTTTACGTGTTTTATACATCTGATTGGGACGCTGGAAAGACTGCCACAAACTTTGCATTGGCAGCTACGAATATAGACAGCTCTGGTAACTGGCTGTCCACCCCTATAACTTTAGTTCATGGCACTTATAACTTAGTTTTATTTGGGGCAGACGGAACAATAATAGTAGTAGCTGCCAGCTTAGTCGTTTAATTGGAGCAATAATGAGAAATTTGATTTTGCATGTAACACTACCAAAAGGACTATCGTTAACTGATGGCAGAATATTGGAACAAGACGTGACTTACGATTTGGTATCACAAATCGAGCCATATTTTTGTTCTATAGATCAAGTACGTCTAGCTGGTGGGCAAATACTTCGTAAGCTATCGGACTTAACAATAGCTTGTCAGATTTATCAATCTAGTGAAGAAGCACGTCTTATTTCACCTATGCCCTTTTCTAGCTCTGTAATAAACAATACTCCTTATAACAATATTACACATCATAGGTTAATTGGGTGTAGGAATCAGTGGGTAACTGCCGCTGCTGCAAGGGATTTAATCTTAGGTCAGGGTACACTATTAGGTGGTCCACAATCCCACGTATTAGCAAATTTCTCTGTTGAGAGATCAAGAGGATTCCAGACTGAGGGTACCCCAGCCAAACTTAAGGAGTTGGGTGATTCAATCAAATTCTATGAAGTAGCGTTAAGAAGTTCTGGGTATACACTTCCCGGTGGAAGACCAAGATCAGGTATGGCAGCAAAAGGTGTATATGACTGGACAGAAAGAACACCAGCAAGAACTTGGACGTCAACTGGTCTAGGTGCAAACGCTACATCTATGGATTTCGGTTCACCAACTGGTGGTCGTGGAAAACCAACAAAGTTTTTTGCTTCTCCATTCTATTCTCCACCTCTTATTAATCTAAGATCTGGTATTTTCCAAGGAACTTATCCATTAGTTATTCAAACAGCATATCCATTATCAGTATAAGTATTTAATAAGGAATTAATATAATGACTGACCCCACAACAAAGTATCCAGTCCTTTCTAATGTTAACTTGTCAGAACAATTATGGGGTGAGATTAGAGCAATAGAGACCCCAGTCAAAAATTATTCCCTATGGAATGAGATTAAAGGAAGAGAAATAACAGGCAAGAATTATTCCTTTATGGAGAAGTAAATGCAATATTTTCCAGATACACCAAATATCGATTTACGTGAAGAAATGGACGCTTTGTTGTTCGGGCGTTCGGATGTAAATTCTATTGGTAAACGTGTCATTCTAAGAAGAATAACAAACGATAAATGTGTTTGTTGGGATGAAACTTCTGGTGGTCCAAATAGAATGTGTGTTTATTGTGGTGGTGAGGGATATCTATGGAGAGAAACTTATGAAACTATGTGTGTGGTCAGAGGCATAGCCCCTGTGTATAAACCCGGAGTTCTGGCTACTGGTTCGTACCCTATGGCCCAGTATGGTTATACAGATCAGAACACTGGCACAGCGTTCGCTAGGTTTGATTGTTATATAAATTATGAGAGATATACCCTTCCAGAACACCTATCCTACGACAAGATGTATGAACTAAAAGTCAACGAAGATGGTAGTTTATTTCATCCGTTAACACGAACAATAAAGTGGAAAGTGTTGACCGTAGTGCCCGTTCATGGTGATTTCTCAAGGATCGAATACTTTGAGTTGGCACTTGAAAAAGAAAACGTATAAATAAGGTTCGCATGGGTATTTAAATCTATGAGTTAGAGTCAGAACTGCTATACTAATTAGGAATAGTTGGAGAGATATCGGGAGTTATATGGATCGCTACTTTAAAAGAGGGTATGACAAGAAGGAACCTAGAACAAATAGACATCTTTTAGAGCCACCCATAAGATCTACTTTACCAGCGGTCGATATACCAGGATTTTTTGATGCGGTGGAGGCTGCTTTACAGATTCATATTAAATCTTATGGCACTCCAGAGGGGACAACCCCAAAGTTTGAGCATGAATTCCCTAGGGAACGAATGACAAAAACGGATGATCCATTCGATGTAATTACTTTTAGAGTGGTTAGTAGTTCAATGGCTCCAACAATGAACGATGGATCAGCACCACGGACTCCAGAAGTGAGACAAATAATGCCTCACCCAAAGCAAGCGGGCTACAACCTCGTCGTCTATGGTTGGTGGGAATTAGTTATTGTAGAGTTTAGCATTTGGTCAAGATCAAATTTACGAGCTGATTTATTAACTAATTGGTTTCATCGATTCATGGTTAAATATGCTACCGAACTGGATTATTTCCTTGCTCGTGGCGTACAGCATTTTAGATTCGTCGCACGTGGCGACGACGATTTCGATTCAGAACAGAGACAGGAAATCTACCGTCGTAGATTGAAGTATGAGATCCGTCTTGAATACCTGGACACACTAATGGAGAAGACGCTTCAGAGTGTTGACTTAATAATTGGGGTTGCAAAGCAGACCGACACGATCGTTATACCAAGTGACCCAAACAGCGACAAATAAAGTTTGTTTGCTATAGAGAGGGAGAATTTAATCTCATGTCTAGTTATCCAAATCTACCTGGAATTCAGGTCTACACGATCGATCGTGGCCTTGCTTCACGCACGGTTCCCAAAGATAAGTCAGTATTGATTTGTGGTACTGCCGGTCAAGGTCCTCAAAACGACCCGTTCCAGGTAACCGATCGTGCCGCAGCAGCAAGCACCTTCGGTCTTAACGGCTCACTTATCAAGGCAATGGAAGAAGTTGCTGCTAATTGTGACAACGTCATCCTATATCGTATAGGAACAGGACCAACATACCTAAATGGTGTTGGAGCAGCACAAATCGGACCAATCACAGCTGTCAGTCAGTCAGTTGGTGGCACTTGTGTGTATACTGGAACATTTACTGGCGCAGCAACAAACGCATTGTCTGGTGGGTCGATTACTGTATCTGGGATGACTCCTTCAGCACTTAATGGAACGTTCACCTGCACTGCTTCATCAGCTGTAGCACTAACACTATCTAATGCAGCCGTTACAACTGCAGCCTCAGGTCTTACTGGAATGGCCACTTATTCAGGATTCAATATTGAATGTGGTTCAACGAATACAGATAATTCTACTGATTATCAAATCTGGTATAAAGCTGGGATTCTGTATGTGTGGTTTTACGGAGACCTAGTATTTTCAAATGATGCTGCTAATGGCTACTCAATAAATACTGGTGACATAACAATCACTGGCAATATCCTAAATTTGGGTCTAGAACTCGGAACTGGCACTAGCGCCCAAGCAGTAACCACAGCACAAGCCCTAACATTAACGCAAGCTGGGGCACTTACTGGTTCAACTGCTGCACCAGCACCAGTTTTTGTACTTGGTGCTGATGGTACATCCCTTACACTACGTCAGACATATGTTGCTCTGGCACAGGCTTTGGATTTACTAATGGATTTCTCAGTAGATTCTGTCTATTGCCCAGATGCTTTTGTTGATGCCCCAAACGTTGCTTATAGAATGACTGCTGCTGGTAACACTAGCGTTCTAGATTGGTTGAAGACAACGTCTTCTTCAACTGGTGTTAAGACATATCAGTGGGCGAGCGAATCAGTTGATAGTAACGGAACTGTCGCTACACCTATGGCAGGTAGCATAACTACTGCAGCTGCTCGTGTAGCTGCTGGTTGGCATGAAGTTCATTTTGAGTACTTACTAGCTAACTTCTGTTATGTCCAAGAAACAATTGGTCAGTCTGGAACTTGTATTGGCTTTATTGGTACTACAGGACCAAATAGCTTCTCACTTATAGACACCCGTAATTGGATAGGCTATCTACCTCAGTATAGCCCAGTTGTTACGAATGAAGTTATCACAGCAGGTAATGGTATATTAGGTATACCTACCATAGTTGGAACTGTTCCGTCTAATCTAAGTGTTCTTTGTACGGATAGTTCTATTGGGCGTGCTGGTGGATTATTCGCAACCACTGTTGGTGAGTATGACGGCATAGTTGTTCAGGATGCTAATGGTAATAATGTTGACATCGGTGCTTATATCCACGTATTCGCAGATCAAGGTGTAATTAGCAATGGATACGCTACAAACTACTGTACTAATCTAGCGGGTTATGTGGCAGGTATCGCTTCAGCATTAGATGAGAAATCAAACCTGACTAACAAACCGGTGAACGCAGTTCAGCTATGGAAAGCTTCCTTCGCACAGATGGATTCTCTAACTTGGGCTGGTGTTAACGTATTAAGGTTCAAGGGAAATGGAATTCTGCCAGTAATGCTTCATGGCTTTACTATTGCTACGGATCTTAGCGATTATCATAACCTGCTTCGCCAGCGTATTAAGGGCTTGGTTGTTGATACAATTCGTGTTACAGCCGATCCTTATATCGGTGAGTCTTCAACAGATGGTCTACAGTTGACAGCAATGCAAACAGCATTGGATTCAGCATTGACAAACCTACAGAAGCGCGGATATATCAGTCGTTATAGCTTTGTGGTAAGTGTAACACAAGCAGAACAACGTATTGGACACGCCAATATCTACGTCAACTTCTACCCAGCAGACGAGCTGGTTCAGCTAACAGCAACTGTTGGTATTAGCCGTTCCTAATCCTTCCAAATCAAGACTCTCTAGGATATTATCCTAGAGAGTCTATCGAGATATAAATATGGCTTTCGCAGATAGTGTTTATATGAATGCTAGCCGAGCTTTCGGTAAACTAAAAAGTACTATATCCTATGCCATGTCAGCCCCACTTGTCAAAGAGTCATTATCTTATGCTAAGACTGTAACAGCGGGCGGGCGGTCTGGTATAACTGGCACTTCCCTTAAATCTGTCGGAATGTACGCTGCTGGTGGTGCCGCTGCTGGTGTAGCGCAAGATTATGCTTTTAATAATGGTAACGACTGGGCTGCTGCTGGTTTAAAAGGCGCAGCACTTGGTGGTCTAGGCAGGTATGCTTATGGAGCTGGGAGAGGTGCTTGGAACCAAGGTAGATCTGGAGCAGGTGGGATGAGAAATTCTTGGGGTGCTGGATTTGAACGTATGGGGGCAGCAGCAAAATATAACGCTGGTATCGCAGATACAATGGTACCTAGCTCATTTAGACGACCTCTATTTAAGAATTTAGTTGGTCTTTAATGAATTCCGTAGCGAGTCACAAATAATATAGGAGAAACAATGTCAACAGCATCAACACTACCTGGTGGTCCATTAGAATCAGAAATATCCAGGTCTTATAATTCATTTTCTGGTTCTGATATTATGGCCTGTATCGGCACGTATCAGTTCGCAGAACTCCAGGCGGTTTCTTATAGTGTGACTCGCGAAAAGGCTCCTATCTATACGATGGGATCCCCAGATCCAAGAGCATTCAGTCGCAACAAGCGTGGTATCGCTGGAAGCTTGATCTGGGTTAATTTCGATCGTCACGCTTTGCTGAACGTTTTCTATCAAGCGAATGGAATGTTCGTTGCTAACTCTGAAGACATTCGTCCTCAGTATAGCACTGCGTCTACCAGCTTGTTGAATCAGACAGCTATCTTTAATCAAGCGTTAGTCCGTACGATTAACACCGGGGGAATTGCTAATTCTGCTGCGTCTACAATCGATGCTTTGGATTCAGTTCCAATTACATCTGTATCAGCTTTAAAATCTCTAGCTTCGCCTTGGTATTCAGACCAAATTCTGCCATTTGATATCACTCTAGTAGCTAACAATGAAATGGGTGCTGCTAGTGGAATGAGAATCTTCGGTGTAGAAATTCTTAATGAAGGTTCTGGTGTGTCTATCGACGACGCCGTAACCGAGATGCAAGCAACATTTGTAGCCCGCTTAGTTGAACCATGGGCTGCCGTTCAGACTCCGTTTGAAAACCTAGTTGGGGGCTAACCCCTTTTCCGGGCCACCAATAGCCCGATAGGGCCGTTATCATGAAGATGACGGCCCAATAGGATGCCTATGCCCGATGCATTTTCCTCTTATACCTCTTACACTTCTTGGTCAACCAGCGGTTATTCTGTTGGTAATCAAACAAGTATTAGTAATCTACAGTATTCTTCAGTACTGTCTGGCGGCGCTTCGCCTGTTATAAGCCAGACTGCCCCTTCTAATATAACCCCACAAATTACACAAGGAAACTACTATACCAACCCTGTGGTACAAGCTCTTCGTCTTAATAGCGGTGGACCAACTTGTAGTGTGAATGATATAGACGGAAACGTGGTAGTTCCTTCCACTTATGGTTATATAAATATGGGATCTGGCACCCAAATGACCTTTGACCCCACTACTAAGGCAGGTCAGATAAACCCAGCGGTATCCCCATTAAAATCAAACTCTCCAAATCCTTATAGCGGGGTTGTCTCTTATACAGGTTCTGATGTTAAGATAATGATAGGAATTAGTAATCTAGCATTCCAGCAACAAGGGAGCGCCGCACCTAAATACGCGAAGCAGTTGATAGAGTGTACCACCTTATCTATTTCTATACATAGAGAAAAAGCTCCAGTAAGAGCACTAGGATATATAAATCCTAAAGGGTTTACTCGTGGTACTAGGACTATAGCTGGGACGATGGTAATGACACAATTTACTGTAGAAGTCCTAATGAAGTTCTTACAGTCAGGCGCATACAATGGTAATGACCTTTCAAAAGATAGTACCTACCTAAAAGTAGATCAGTTACCCCCATTTGATATGTCTATTTTCTTTAGTAATGAACAAGGTTACGCTTCTTCAAGAAGTTTATTAGGTGTTCAATTTGTAACGGATGGTGTGGTATACTCTATACAGGATATGTTATCTGAACAAACCGTATCGTTTATGTGTGAGGATTTTACACCCCTGCTGCCTGTGAATATGAGCAGTGTATTTAATATGCCAAAGCATGGCAATCCAAACACTTCTTCACAACCAACACCTATGGGTAAGGTACAAAAGTATGGAAATGTTAATGGCAACCCTTCACAAGTTATCCCTATTAATAGCACCCCGGTAATGTAATAATGCCCACTTATACAGTTCCAGTAACGGTTAATGATAATAATGGTAACCCTATCAATGGGGCTACTGTCTTTGTAGATGGTGTAACGGGTGGCACTACCGATTCTTCAGGGACTACCACGATTACTATTTCTACGCTTGTTACTACCACAGCTAGTGGAGAACAGCAGCCAAGCGACAGCCATCAATTTACACTGTCTGCCACTAGTTTCCAGACTGAAATACAAGAATTAACTGTTAATACAGAAACACCAATTATTGCCAATCTAACTCCGTCAACTCCTAGTGGTGGCTCTATATTAACTATTATATGTACACCAACAACTAACGGTGCTTCTGCCTCTGTTACTGTTACTATTGGGTCTTGGGTATCCTCTGGCACAACAGACGCAACTGGTAGTATTTTTATAAGTTCTCCAATCGGGACAGCTACAATAGTTGTAACCCAATCTGGGTGTGTTACTAATACCTCTACAGTAAATGTAGTCAGTCCCGCTACTTCTACTACCATTCAGATGGTATTGTCAAATGACCCGGGCTCTGAAACAGCAGTAGCTTCCAAACCAACAGCTAATGGTAGTGCACAACCAATTCCAGCGGTTTCTGCTGCCCCTAGCCCAATGTCTTATACAGATCCTAATTGGGTTGCTGCTGATAGTAGTGATGGGACGTATAGCACTGGCAACAACGCTAGGATATACATAGGTAATTTATTTATAGATGAAGTAAGTGTAGTTCACTTCTATATGCAAGATAATAAACTACCTATCTATGGTTATCACAGTAGATTCTATGACGCTATTGGTCAGGGACGTTCATTAGTTCAAGGTGGGTTGTCTATTAACTTTGTTCATGAGGGCTATCTATATGTAGCCTTACAAGAGTATAATAACATAGTCTTTGCCACACCTACAGCTAATAGTCAACAAACAGCTCAATTACAAGCTATAAATCAAAGTATAGCTACATTACAGACACAAGCACAAGCTGCAGCTTCTGGTAGTGTTATAGTTCAAGAAACTATTAATCAACAATTGCAAACCCTTATACAGCAACAAACTAGTATGTTATCCAATCTTCCACCTTCAGCGGTGAGTCAGTTGCAAGCTACGGCTAGTTCACAATTAGTTGGGCATCAAGATATGTTTAATGCTGTATATAGTGATATAATGTTTGATATAGTTATAAATATTACACATGGAAGTAGAACAATAACACGCAAGTTAGAAAAGTGTGTATTAACCGGTAATTCACAAACATACGACAATGGTGGAAATCCTATAACTGATGATTATTCTTTCATTGCTCGTAAAGTTCGCTAAATTATGGACGCAAAATATAGCGAGAGTAAATAAGATAAAGGAGATCTCCGATGAGCGACGTAGATGTAGTCGACAACATTGTTGAGGCTAACGAAGCCGCAACACAAAAGAAGTTTTCAGATCCTTACGAGTTCCTAGCAACTATTAATGGATCCCCAAGTAAGGTTCAAATCGAAACTTGGAAGACACAAACCCCTAATAACAGATTGAGAGTGTTTACCCCAGATGGTGGTAAGCGTGTATTCATTGTAAGGGCCGTTGGGGCAATGGAACTACAACGCATTCAAAGCTCAATCCCCACCAATCTAGGAGCAAACCTTTCACAAGAACAACAAGCAGCTAAGGTAGAATTTGAATTACAGCTGTTAATCGCTGCTCATTGTATTTTATGGACTAATGCTGCGTCAGATGGAAAGATGACTGCTGAGATGTTACGTACTGGTTCTGCTGGCCTACCAAGTACACTATTCAATCTCATAAGTTGGTTGTCTGATTTTATGGATCCAACTGCTTTTGAAGTTTTGTCTGCTGAGTTGTAGAAATTATACTTGACTTCGATTCATTAGGGTCTATGAAATAAGGAATAAGGATGGTGGGTGTCTCAACACCCACCTAATTACATACAATGATTATTTATCAAGCGACATGGCCTGACGGCTATACTGTCAAGTGGCGCAACCTAACTTGGGCAGAATATCGTAGAATAGAACCATCATACCTAGGAGCCTCTTCTAGGTTTTCTTATCCTATGGGGGCTTATTTAGATGTATACAAACTAGTGATGCTAGATGGGCCACTCCCACAATTTGTGCCAGCGGGAATAGTAGCATACGTTGCTATACAACAGCTAAGTACTAACCCATTCAATGGTACCTATGATGATATAAAAGGTCAATTATATTTATCTAGACAGAGATTAGAATCTAGTTATCTAGAAACAGCGAAGTGCTTGATAGCTGCAGCATTTAAATATAGATTCGAAGAAATGGAAGATTGGGATCCAATAACTTTCTTTGATATGTTAGCAAGAGCAGAGAAGGTATTGGGCCGGCTAGCAGAACCAAATAACCCTAATGAAGTTAAAGCCCCATCAATTCCAGAAGATGTTAAAAGAGAAGCATTACATAGAAATAGAAGGAAAAAGTAATGGCAAAAGCACGGAAGCCTAAGAAGAATATGTTTATCCTAGATATTGAAACCTCCCACACTAATTGGGAAGAGCTCAATCGTCTAGAAGGAAAGTTTTCTATCAGAGGGATCTTCGAAGCTTCCAAAGAAGGTGCTTACGGCACTTCAGCTTTTTCTACTGCCTTTGTTAATAACCAAATCCTTCAGATGCATATTGAAGAATCTAAGGCATATAGGAAATTTTCTGCTGATGGATCTAAGGTATATAAGAAAGGTTCTGGTTATACAAAACTATTCCTAGATAAGAATCATATCCTACCTTATAGAGATATCGTTAAGAATGTTGAATTTCCTATATTCTTAGACAAGTTTTCTAATGACATTGCAGCAGATGCTTTAAAGTACGCCACTCTTACAGAGGAGCAACAGCTAAGAAGACTCTTCCAAGCTGTGCAAGGAAAATCTATAAAAGCTGGTGGTCCTATTCAGCTTGCTGGATGGAATGTAAAATATGACATTGCTTCTCTTAAAGCCTCTGCAGCTAGATACTCCTCTCTAAATAAATATGTAGAATTCTTTGATAAAGCCTATGCTACTAATAAGATACAGTTTGTAAGCTTAGAAGACGAGTTGTTTAAACAAGTATGGACGCATGCTTCGCAGAATCCTGACTTAATGCGTCATCTTACAGATAAGGCTCGTGCCAGAACATTTGATCTTACATTAGAACTTAAGAGTTCTGAAGATTTAAAGAACGTTCCGGGTTGGAAAGCTTCTAAGATAGCTAGAATGCTAGGTCTTGGAGAAGAACTTCATCGTGCAGCCGCAGATGTAGCATTAGAGAGAATGATATACGAGGCTGTAATTACAAACGGTCTGACTCTAGAGCACATCAAAGCGATGTATGGTGCTTGGAGAACCGAAGCATCTTCTATAAAAGAAGTAACAGAAGTTATCGGTGACATAAGACCACTAAATGGGTTTGCTTTACTAGCAGGAGCCGCCGCTGCAATAGCAGCGGGCTTAGCATTCAGTACCAGATCCTCTAGACAGACTACTATTGTTGGTTTATCAGATAATGGTAAAGCCAAGGATTCCAGACACAAACACACCTCGTTTGGTTCTGGATGGCACGGACTAGGAGAAGATAATAGTAGCTTAAATTATAAAGCTCTTGGCGCAGCTGGCTTTGCTGCAGCAGGGTATTCCTATTTCCGTAAGGTTATCGTTCCAGGAAAAGGACCTTTCTCTGTAGATAAACTACACAGCTTTGTAAGTACATTAGAAGATTACAGCCCATTTAAAATTGGTAGAACTTTTGGTATTAGTCAATACATAAGTTCTTATACTACTCCTAGTAAATTACACGTTGGTTATAGTGAATTAGTAGGACAGGGTGGTAAATATACTGAGTTAGGTGAACATTTTGATCGCCTATTTACTGGTTCTAATGTAGATTTACGTTCCCAAAAAGGGTTGAATTTTATAAGGACTGATTATGGTCCTTATATGGAACTTGAGGGATACGGAGGAGACGTCCGTGCCCGTTTTACAAAGCGTGGAAGTCTATCTAGTTCTAGTTATAGATACAACAAACCTCTTGAAAATGTTCCTGTAACTTTCCTAAAAGAGAGTACTCCTTGGGAAACTATTACAAAGAACTTTGGTCGCCTTCGTCATTCACAAGAACCAACTGGTTATAAAGGTGCTATCAGTGTTGGCGAAGAAGTAGAAGGTGTCTTCCAACCATATCTAGTTAATATAAAGAGTAGAGGCAAATTATTTAATTTCGCCGAAACTGCTAATAGAACAGCTCTTAGTCAAGCCGAACGTGTACAGAGATTATTATCTGATATAGGGTTAGGATTAAAAGAAGGTACGTGGAATAAAGCTTTTCACGTCCCTATAATAGGTGAGGGTGGTTTAGTTAACCAGCTTCTTACTAAGAGATTCGCTCCAGCAGCTCTATTAGTTGGATTAGCCCTTCCTTACATAGATTATAAAACTGGCCATTCTTTAAGCGGTATAGCATTAGATACGTTCCAGCGCTTTAGATTAGCCCATGCTTCCCTTACTGATCATTTTCTGCGTGGTGTAACAGATAAATATGAACAGATTGTACCCGGTCCACAGTACGGTCCATTAGCCTTACCAGTATCTGGAGCCTTTGTTGGTGGGGTACTTCAATACTCTAATGTATTAAGAACTAGATACACAAAGGGAGAAAAAGCAGCAGAGTTACTTCGTTCAGGAAGTAAATTCTTCTCCGCCCCCGGACAAAAGTCAATCTTAGGTATCCTAAACCGTGAGAATAAGGGTGCTGTTGGTGTAGCTATTGGACTAGCGCTAATGCTTCCCTTCATTCCGGGGATGATTGGGTCTAGGAAAACAAAGGAAGAACTACAACGGACATACTCTGGTGAGGATCCAGTAGAAATAAAAGCTGGTCGCTGGTGGGATATGGGAACCACAGCGTTAGAAGGTGGTCGTGTAAAGGAGTATCGCCCACACTGGTCTGTTCTATGGCGCGCACAAGCAGAGAAGAAGGCTTTATATGGATCAGAGAAAGAGTACTGGAGACATAACCCGATACTTCATCCATTACGCTGGTTAAGAGATCCTTATTTCCTAGAAGAAAAGCATTATGAGGATAGGCCATACCCAGAGACTTCACCTGCGTTTACTAATGTTCCATTAGTAGGACCACTATTAGCTTCTACTATTGGTCAAATTGTAAAACCAATCAGGAAGATGCATCCAGAGTGGGATACAACTGACTATACATTAGGGTCAACTCGTCTAGAACCGAGAGGTCCTAAAGCATTACCAGCAGCAGAACCAACATCAGAATTCTCTTTAGGTGACACAGCTCAAAGATCAATTAAAGCTGCTACTGAATTCGTTGGATTGCCGGGCTTTATCGGGCGTAGCTTATGGAATAAAACTTTCCCTGGATATGGATCTATGGGTGAGAATGTAAAGTTCCAAGGTTCCCGACAAATGACTAATTATAGTCGTAAATACTACGAGCTAGAACTAGGTGCTGTATCTGGTGTAAGTCCTGACTTTGAATTATTTGGATATTCTGAACCTTTCCGTCGTTTCGTACAGAACGAAGGAAAGTTACTTCAGGCTAATAGTATTAAGAATAAAATGCCTTCTTGGCTTCCTGGAGAGGATTATTTTATTAACTTCAGAACAGGTGACCCTTATGTAAAGATTTCAACTGGATTCGCTCGTCTGCCGGGTGAGGGTTATGCAGCTCTACACCCAGAACTAGAAGGTGTCAGTCCAGAGGATTACCCAGATATGGAGAAATTACGTATCTTAGGGGATGTAGCACCATATTCTAGAGAGTTTGCTATCTTCAAAGGAAAGGTTAGGAAGGACATCAGAGGAGATACAGAAAGTTTAGCTGAGTATGAGAGTATTATGGCTCGCGCTAATAAGATGCGCAAATCAGTTATTCGGACAGAGGAGCAGAGGTTCTCAAAGGATGTAGAAGAAACCACTGGAACAGTAAAAGCTCTAGGCTCAGCTGGTGTAGAGTTAAATGAATATCCGGGTCGTATATTTAGAATGAGCGGCGTTTCTACTACTGCTGCAGATATGTCTGCCGTTGTATTATCACAATATAATGATATGACGAAGGAGGATGCTGCTAAGGAAATAGATGTAAGAAGAGCTGAGCTAGATAAATTCTTATCAGATACTTTCACTGCTGGCACAAAAGTAACGGCTACTTTCCAGAAAGGGGCTTTAGATAAAGAAACTAATATACGATCTGTATTAGAAATAGATGGATTAAACATCAATAAAGCTATAGTTGGTGAGGGTTACGGTACCTACGATAAAGCTTCTGCTGGGGCTGAATGGCAAGCTATGTTCAATCCAGCAGAAAGATTACTAGGAAGGTACGCAGAAGAAGCCTCATTCGCTGAAGAAGCACCTTGGTGGAACCCCCTTAGATGGTTACCTACACCTTATCATACCAAGCTGTGGCAAGAACGTTCAGCGCTAGCTCAGTACGTAGATCAAGAAACTGTCGGAACTCGTATGCGTAGGTGGGATAAGCCGATTAAAGACTTCTTGGCTCCGTATTACCATGGGCTATTACATAGGGTAAGCGGAGAAGTATTTATTCCAGAGGCAACAGTAGAAAAGCGGAATTTAAATACTATGGTAGATATGTTAGATTATCTACGAGATTTGAATTTAGCTTCTACCGACTCTGAGAGTCGTGGCAGGTATACTAGTAAGGCTAGTAGGACAGCTATAGGTGCAAATCTTACTGGGTCCACCACTTTCCTAGGCTCCACACTGCCTGATCGTGATACTAGATACTTCAAAGAATTTGTAAATTCTACTGACGATGAGGAAAGACAGAAGATACTAGATGTGGTGCCAGATGAAATGGCTAGAGCTTTAGAAGCTCAGTGGGCTGGTAAAGAGGCACAGATAGCAGAGTCTGAAGGCAAGGAGACTAATATACAGTTCTCTGGTGGTCGCCTTGTGAATAAAGAAGGTCTTGATCGTTTCAAGAAAGCAACAACAAAGCTCGATTATGGTGATTATGAAAGGTCCTTAGAGATATCTGATTTCTTCGCGAAGACTGGATTATCAGTTCCTGAATCAGATTCAGCGTTATGGGACCCAAACATTGATTATGAAGACGTAAAGCTAAAGATTATAGAGATGGAAGGTCGTGATTACCATGACTTCAATATATTTGATGATAGAGCTTCATTACTTTGGCGTAAACCTTATGTAGATGGTGCAGTACAAGAGTTAACGTCTGGAAACGATCGTTCGGAAGAACAGATTAGAAGACAAGTTGAGCGACTTATGCTAGCAGCTAAGAATCCTAATGCTAACCCTTTCACTAGTGGTCACCCATCTCAAGATAGTAGGGGTAGCGCTACCATTAATGTAAACGTGGATCAGACTGAAGAGTTGCTAAAAGATATGCGACGTAATCCGGAGAATTATGATTAGTCCCGGGAGGGTAAATGAAACCAGCCAAAGCGGTAACGCTGGATCCTGATCTACGATGTGGAGATGCTATCGAATTTGAGAACAATCTTCTAAAGAATGTAATTGGACAAGAAGACGCTATTAAGAAAGTAACTGAGGTAATTGGTACTTATATGGCCGGCTTACAAGCCCCCAACAAACCAATTGCTAATGTATTATTTCTAGGACCCACCGGCGTTGGAAAGACAAGATTGGTGGAAGTAGTAACAGAAGTTCTTCTAGATAGTGACTCGTCTTGTATTAAAATTAACTGTGCCGAGTTTCAGCAATCACACGATATCGCTAAACTCACTGGGTCTCCTCCCGGATATGTGGGACATAAAGAATCAATTCCATTTATAACTCAAGAACGATTAAATAAATGTCATACCAAAGATGTAAAGTTATCAGTTGTTTTATTCGATGAGCTTGAGAAAGCACACCAGTCTTTTAGAGAGCTTTTACTAGGAGTAATGGATAAAGGCATACTACGTATAAGTAGTGGAATAGACGTAGATTTTACCAGTAGTATAATATTTATGACATCTAACGTAGGTGCTAGATCAATGAGAAATTTGATTAAACCTATGGGGTTTGATACTGGTAAGGAAGATACAAAGTTAGATATAAAGCTTTGTGATGTTGCTGTAAACGCCATGCGTAAGGACTTTTCACCAGAATTCATTAATCGTCTAGATAAAGTTATCGTTTTTAAGAGCCTAAAAGAAGAACAGATTAGACAGATTCTTCGCATAGAAGTAGATCATATACAGAGACGAATATTAAATTCTAATAATCTTCGGAAGTTTGTCATAATCTTGGATAAACAGGCTGAAGACTACTTACTAGGATTAGGTATAAGCACAGAGTACGGCGCTAGAGAATTAAGACGAGTATTAGAAAAGAACATTGTGGTTCCTATTAGTAGTATGCTTCTTAGCTCACAGATTAATCTTGGTGATGTTGTAAGAGTTTCAGTTAGAAACGGTTCCCTATACTTTGATAAAATTCCTTGTGAAATAATAGATAAGCTACCAGAATGTCTTGAAATAGAGGCTTAGATGGAAGAACAAATAATATCAGTTACCTCCACTGACAATGCTATAACTCATCTAAAACGATTTCGCAAGAATTGGGATGGCCATAATTGCCCAGCCATCAAAATTAAGGCGATGAAAACGTTAGAAGTTATATTGAGAGATATAGAGGATAGTAAGTTAACATTTCCTAAAATACTCCCTCTACACGACGGGGGAGTTGGTTTAATGTGGGCTTCTCACACCAGAGATGTCGGATTAGAAATAGCCCCTAATGGTGCACTATCATTTGAGTTTAGCCTTAAAAAATATGACGTAACCGGTGAGTTATCTGGTGAAGAAACCTCAGTAGGAACTCTTTCTTGTACAGCAAGCGTGGATTATGTCCTAGCTTGGTATTCTAGTGATAAAGCGGGTTCTGTTTAATTTCATGGTGGCTTGAATCCTGTAATTACAGGCCCAGCCAAATTAAGCCACCTAATTTTGGATCGTAATGACTATAATCAGTTCTACAGTACTGTCTGTTGCAAACTTAATAAAACGTCATCATGGCGTATTAGCAGCTTCTGCTATCGTCCCATTCTTCTATGACAGCGAAGATCGTGGCTATTTCAGGACAGCGATGATTACTACCCCAATACTGTTCGCTGGGGCAGAGATGTTACCAAAGCTATTCAGCACGGCTAAGACAGAAGCTGAGTCTGTTTTCCATGCTACTATGAGTACTGCTAAGAATCCTATATTTAATACAGCACATAATATTGTTGGTTCTGATTTATCTAAGCTTGCAGAGGATGGTACTGTTGGTATACGAACTGTTGAAGAAGCTCAAGCTAGATATTCTATGGGATTAGCAAAGGCTCGACCAATAGAAGACATAAATAACTTATACAGTAGAGCCACAGGTCTTCTTAAGGCAACTGATCAGAACAGAAGAATGATGTCACAAGCAGTTGTGTCTTCAGCACAGGATGCTATGACGCCTTATGATTGGATTAGTACACCAAAAGTTCTAGAAGGGTTGCTTGATAAAGATAATAGAACCAACGTATCTATGTCAGACGACAAAATGTTAGAGATTGCTGAGTTCTTCAAGGGCAGAGGAGATACCAGATTCCCAAGAAGATTACAAAGTAATATGGATAGAATAGAAGGGTTAGTAGATCAAGGTGCTTTTGTACCAGCAGGGGCCACCTTCTTTCCACCAGATGTAGTCACTAACTTACAAGTTGGCTCGTGGTCAGAGGCTATTGAAGAGAAATTGAGTAATGCCGGAGCAGGTGGAGTTAGCAATATCCTAAAGAATAGGTCTAACCTTGATAAGTTAAACCTTCAGGTAAAATTAGTTTCTCAAGGAGTTATAGACGGCAGCACCGCTGATGCTTCCTATATTGATTTTGTCAGAACAATGAAAGATGTAGAACAGAGTATACGTATACCTATTCCAGATGCTAATGGGGCTGTTCGTATTGGTCCATACATAGGAACAGCTCGCTCTGTTATGGATTATGATGGAAAGATATATCGTATTGATGAGTGGGTAGCTAAGATGGTTACCGAAGGTAATGACTATACTGAAAAACAATTGATGGGGGATATTAATCGTGCTGTATTCTTCACAGCTCACGACCCAGCAGATACAGAGGCGATATACTCTCAAGCTGGATCTAGATTTGGCAAGAATTTCGCCGGAGAAAATCAGGTTAGATTAAAATCACAAGCTGCTGTATTAACTTCTCTACCTAGATTCAAAATGGGTGATGAGGCTGTAAGCTTTGAAAAGTTAGACCCACTATTTCAGTCAGATTTCGAGAGGAAATTAATCAATAGTGGAACTGTGTCTATGATGGGGCCGGAGTCTGCTTGGGGTAATAGAGTTTATCAATTGCGTAAGATGGAAGATTTTGCTATGGGCGGAGTGGCAGACGTAACAAAGCAGGATTGGAACTATCGTTCTCTATCTAAAGGTGTATCGTACGAATTCGTACAGAATAAGAATGGACTAGATCTTAAACCAAAGGTCTCGACTACAGCTTATGAAGAGTTCCTTGGTACCAAGGAAGTACCAGAATTCAATATGAGACTTGCTGGTATTTCTCCTCAAGAGAAGACACTCCTTGGTGATTTTGGTATGTATAAGACTTGGGAGGAAGCACAAGCTTATAAGCCATTGTTTATAGAACGAGCTATGGAAATGAATATCTCTCCAGCAAAAGCTGAAAAAGCTTTTAATGACATAGAACATTTCTATAGAAGTAAGACAAAGCTTGATAAATTTGGTAAGCCCAAACTAGGGTATGGTGCTACTATATTCGAACAAATTGGTAGCCTTGGTGAGACCGATATCATCATATCAGACGCGCTAGCGAAGACTGGTAGACTAAAGTATACGACCACTTATGAAGTAGATCAGATGCATTTCAATCCTGAGGATTGGGTTGGTAAAGATGTCGAAGATGATTTCAAATTTGGTACTAGACAAAATAAAGTTGTGAGCCCTGATTCTGGTGGAAAGATACTTTCTACCAAGGCTGCAGATGAGTCTACTTATCATATAATAATGGAACATTATCAAGGTATGGACGCAGCGAAACATGATACTTTCGGTGTAAAGGGAGAATTCCATACAGGTACCTATCAAGGTAATTTCCAGACTATGCTTTCAGCAATAAATGATTTCAGAAAAACAACAAGAACGGGAGATGTAATAGATAAATATACCGTTAACGGTATTGCTGATTGGACTTATGCTCAAAATAAGATGGACCCAATGTTGCTTCGTATGTCTATAGCAGAGGATACCCTACATAATATAAGTTCACGAAATAAAGCTGTTGGAGAAGAATTAATAAGTTCTGCTACAGAACAACTAGCTAAAGTTGGTGTAGACTATACTGATGGACAAATGATCTTCCAGCACGAGTTTATTCGTAAGCAATTTGCCTCTAGAGAAGCTAAGATCGCTAATATGGAGGAACTTAACAGCGTTATAGATAAGATTATGGCTGATGCTACAGCTTCTATAAGAAGCAAGAAGGGTCTTGGGTATAAAGTCTATCAAGGGTGGTATAATAAAACAGGTAGTGGTATAACAGATGACGTACAAGCAGGTAAGAGTCTTGAAGCTTATATGCTACGTAATGGTGTAAATGTAAACGTTAGAACTTGGGCTCATGCTAATATTAATCTTCCAGAACATGCCACAGTAACTCATGATTACGATACTTTCTCAAACCTAGGGGATAAGAGAGTTATGGCTGCTGAGCTTCGGAATCGCCTACAAACTGTTGGCGAAGGCGACCCAGAAATGAGTATGCTATACGGTCAATATCTTCAAGATAATGATTACACCAAACCTATGCGTGAAAGTGAAGATGTAGTAGTAGATTTAGATAAAGCTTTCTTAGGTAGCGCAAAGCTATCAAGACCTGAGGGGCGTCATGGAACTATATTTGATCCATCCGATTCAAGATATAAGGAAAACTTTAGAGTAAAATACCTAGACAAAGAGGGTAAACCACAGTTCATACCTGTCCCGGGGACTGATGCTTATATGTCTATAAGCCCAGAATATAATAAAGAGAAAGGCGTAGGTTACCAAACTCATGACTGGCAAAATCAATTACATAATATTTATAACGAGGAAAAAGCTGGTAATATCGAAGCTAGAGACGCGTTAATAGAGGGTATTAAACGAAAAGGCGGTTCAACCCAAGGAATAATAGATGCTATTCACGATGACCTATTAACAGGGAAGAATAGTGCTTGGAGACCACGTAGCTATGATCCATTAGGTAGATCTGGATACATCACGACCCGTGGAGGAACCGCTGAACCTTTCATAGTAGGTATCTCCTCAGAAGAATTAAAAGCGCTACCCGCCAGTATACAACAAGGTATAGAAAAGCAAGGATTTGGCACTGCTTTACTCGGACGCCAGCCTTATGGAGATGCGGTTGCAGTTAAAGTAATAGAAGATAAACATTTAAAAGGAACCAAGTTCTTTAGTATCAATGAAATAGTTCGTATGTTAATAGGTGCTGATGATGACCTTGATCCAGCCAACCTACATTATTATGCTGCTGGTTCAACAGGTGAAGCAGAAGCTCTAAGGGTAATGGCACCCGGTGGTAGACAAGCTAGAAGAGTAGAAAACTTCCGTGCGTTAATGGGCTCAGCTGACGAAAGTGCCTCAGTAAGAAATCCGGTACAAAAAGACTTAGCTGAGAGACTAGCTAAGAAACTTGCGCTAATGTCTAATCTAGAAGCCGCTGTAGCTAATAGGTCTGCAGCAGAGGCTACTGGTACGTTATCCCTTGCTTCTGGTAGAATGTTAGCTCACATAGAGAGATCTCCAGCATTTAAGAATAATGAGGTAGTGCGTGATTATTTAACAGATATAGCAAAAAGATTACGTCAAGCGCCTATTGATGCTCGTAAGACTCAGACTTTGTTCAATAAACAAATGGCTATGAATATAGCAAATGAAGTTAAGGAATCATTTAAACTTGGCACGAGTGGCGCTGAAGGTAGTATAAAACAAGGTGCTGAAATGTTAAGGCGGGCTGTATTAAAGGAAGGTATTCTAGTTCCAGTTGATTGGAATCCTGTAATGGGAAAGAGATTTAATATTCCACAACCCCTTCCTGAAGAAATAGCAAAAGGTGGTGGTAAAGTTAATGCAGCTGCTAGATGGTTAGAAACGCCCGAAGGAATAACAGCCAGTGAAGACTTAATGAAAGGTGCCACTAGAGAAACTGAGAATTGGGTAGATATAACAAGTGGTGTTCTTACTGGTGGAAAGAAAGTTACTAGAGAGATATACAATAAGTTAGAAGCTAGTGTTCCACCAACATTCCGTAAAGCATTTATGGCTATGAGTAGCGCAGCCGATTTAGGAACTATCAATACAAAAGCTGCGGCTGGTGCTTCTATGAGATCTATCGCTTCAACTGTTACCGAACTCTTCCGTGGAGATTCAGGTAAAGTTCTTGGTGTAGGTTTAGCTATTGCTGCTGGGGCTGGTTTACTATTTAATAGACCTAGGAATCCAAAGCAATTAGCAACAGCTAAGATGTCTAGACCAAGTGGGCATAGACCGGAAGAACGTATAGGAACTGACGGAGCAATACCCGGAGAGCCAATTACGGGGTCTATGGCACCAACTAATCCTCCTAAATCAGTTAGATATGTAGAAAAAGGAGTGAGAACTACAATGGTGGCTCCAATGAATAGAACCTCAAACGTAGAAGCTACGATTGTAACTGACAGTGCTAGACAAGGTGCTGACTATTCTAGAGCTGCTGCTATGATGTCTAGTAATGGTGATGTAAACGCCACGATTAATTATAAAGTAAATAATAAGTTAGGAAGTCTCAGAAATAGAGAACGCATCAGAGAGATAAGAGACGAACAATAATGAGTATAACAATTAGTAACCCACAACTAGACGATCCAGAAAGTGGTTATTTTCGTATTGGAAATGTGATATTAAAGATTCCACCAGAGGATATTAATATCCATAAGACCTCTAATGTAGACGAACTTACTGCTTTAAGAGCTAAGTTCCCATACATAAACGAAAGTGGATTCGCTCGTTGGGATGTGACGGTATCTTGGACAGCAGTATATGAGGAAAACCCTCAGAATTATTCTGATTCCCCAAGTTTCTCAGAGAATGATGACCCACATTGGGCTCAATGGGAGGATGTACGCACCATTGTAGCTATGATGAAAGCTGCTCCATTTGTAGAAGTGGAGAATGATCTTGTACGTTCAGTTATTTCATCGAGGAATGACGAATCTTCATATTCAGGAATAGCTGTTACTGATAGTACTAAATATGTTCGTTTAGCTTTTGCTCTCCGTCAATTTAAGGTATCAACTTCAGAGGATATAGTAGATGGATTAAAGTGTCAACTAGTTATGACATTATTTAATTATCTTCCATTTACCAAAGACTTCGCTTATGTAGGCACTGGTGGTTTGCCGGTAGACGCCACTCAATCAGATGCTTTTAAGAAGTATTTGAATGAATGGAAAGAAAATAATTTAGATGCTCCACAAGAAGGGGAATACAGCCCATGGCAGGAGCAAGACCCGGAAGATACGAGTTTTATTTGGCGGACTTATATGCCACAACCAGGGCTCCCTGTTGCTGCTCCAAGCGATTTAGATGTTGATGAATGGAAGTGTGACCATTTCACAGATGATATGACTTATAGATATAAGGAGAATAGATTACATCTAGATTCTTCAGATGGCTCAAGCTCTGAGGAAGGCTTATTTCCTACCAATCTCTCCGTTGTATTTGTAAATCAGTTTGCTCAATTACCATTAGCTAATTATCAATATCCTACATATCAACATATAGGCCCAGCAACTACCGTTATCTCTATGGGTATGGAATCTGATAGCGCTGAATCCCTAGGGGTAACTGGTTTAACTGGAATGATAAATGAGTTGAAGAAACAATTCTTACAATTCCGTTCTTGGAAATCTGCTGCTAGTATTTATAATAGGCAGGCTATCCTAGTTCGTAATCAGTTCCTTAATATGCTAGGAGTATGGGGGCTTAACGTAGCAGAATTTGATGTATCTACTATACAGAATTCTGCTGGTAGATTATCTTGTACCCTCATGGCTAGACAATATGAAAACTACTATGAGTTATTAGATCCATTTACTGTATATGGTAGTGACCATTATACACAACAATTGAGTAGTTATATTAGGTCCCCAGCCTTAACTGCTGGGCTAACTCAAGCTGAGCAATCAGGAATGCAAAAGCTTGTAGCTTTTCGTAACGCTTGGAATGGCTACGACGATAAATATTTAGCGAATCTTTTATTATCTACAGACCCAACAACAGCGTCTACTTTAAAGACATTGCCTAGTATACCAATGCCTAGTGGGGTATCGTTGACCCCTACTGAGCAGGCTAATCTATTCTTAACACTTAAGGAAGAAAGCCCATTAAGTGCTACTGTAAGTAGGCTGCCCGGAACGGCTGGTTATGGTAGTACACCCTTCGATAGCAGTTATTGGCCTTGGTTAGCCGCTAAGAACAGCCCTGGATACGTAATGTCTTATACAGACTATTGGGTGTTAACACGACTAAATACTTTGTCTAGTCAGAATGATCCAACTAGGTATCAAGCAGATTTAGCTATCCAACAGAAATATGACCCACAAGTAACCCAAGCCATGAAAGATCAGATATGGCAGAAGGCATTTGAACTATTGGCAGCAAATGACCGAGTAATGTCGAATAACTTGGATCAAATAGCTCGTTCGAAATCTTTCAAAGACTCTCTTGATTCATCGACACAAGCACAAGGTTTATATAGTCCCGGGTCTGACCCATCTAATGGTAAACATGGATGTTATAGGGACTTAGGGATTTATGATGGGGACCCGGCTGAATATTTCATTGATTATTCCAATGTGCTATTAACAACAGCTGCCCAGCAAATGGAACAGAATTTATCTGTAATGTTAACTGGATTCAAAGCTTTTAATACAAAAAATCAGCAGGGTCAGGGAACAACAATACCAACTGATCTTTCAGATTTTGGTATACAAGAAGGTAATGTTTCTGGTATGCTCCTACGTTCTAATATACCAAAATATAGTATGAGGGGATGTTTCCCAACATTCAAATTATTTCTTATGGAGGATAAGAACACTAGTATTTTCTATTGTTATGATAATTTCTATTCTTATGCCTCTGTAATTGATATGGAAATGATTAAGTATAGGGACAAGCCTGATACTGCTGTGATAAGAATTACAAACCTATCTGGTATGTTGTCATATAGATTATTCGATAACTCTGTACAAGGTAAGAGAGAATGGGAATTAAGCAATGATGTTAAGGTCCCTACTTCCCTTGACGGGTCACCAACGGTTAACCCAGGAGGTATGCCGGGTGCTGTAATGGCTGGTAGAATGGGCAATCATAACTATCAAGAGGGTCAAGGTAGTTTAAACTCCCCCGGAGAAACGTTCGTTACAAACCAACCTAAGGTGCCATTGCGGTATTACCCATTACAAACTGGATCAAAGATACAAGTACGTCTTGGTTATTCTAATAATCCAGACGGGTTATACCCAGTATTTGTTGGACAAGTCACACAAATAGATGAAGAAGACGGGATTATAACTCTTGTAGCTCAAAGCTATTTGACTGAGTTGGATACCTCTATGTCAGACGAAGTTAGCAGCGATGGTTTTTCTGTGCCCGGTCTTGTTGGTAACATAATTAATAGTGTTACTGACGCTGCTATACGGCTAGTTAAATTCCAGCCAATGATGGCATTTCGTGATTTATGGGCGGGATTAACTTACGTTAGAGCTCCAGCTTACGGCGGATGGCTGAATTTATCTGGGGATGGTGACGCTTCCAATGTAATAAAAGCGATTCTTAAGATAAGTCAGGCAAGACATTTTGGAAAATGGCAGATTGGTGGTTTACCTGATCGTTATGTAAAAGGGTTTACATGGAGTGACACGCTTGCTGCCTTAGGAGGCACTGGACCAATTGCTTCGACACTTAATAATAGTTATGATAGGTCTGGAGCTAACATATTAGTTAATCATTTGGTTAATTATAGTGGAACAGAAGTTGTTGGTAAGTTCCCAGTTACTAGAAGTTGGACATTCGAACAGCCCGGTTGTACAAAGCCTGTTTATCATATTAAAGGGGGAACAGCACGCACACCTTGGTTCTATATCAAAGATGTAGGACGTAGGTACCCAGATTACGTTCTAGCAGTTAGACAATATGGGTTCCCATATCAGGCAAATGCTACTTGTATATTTGGACATCCTAATGATTTCTATTATTCTAGAGATTTAATCTTAGGGGAACTTACTGCAATGAAGCTACAGCCTGCTGTAGCTAAACCTATCTTTGCAGATTGGTGGGATCACCAACAAGGTAGGTCTCAAACAGCAGCCATGCTATATAACTATCTCATACCAGTGTTACCCGGCGTGCAGCCTGGGGACACTTATGTAAACACATTTATGAACAAGATAGATAGTACAAAAGACCCTAATGTTTATTTCCAACAATTAGACTCTCTAAATACTATGATAAACAGAACTGGAAACGATTTATTATCATGGTGGCCAGGGGTACAAAACTATCAGATGCAGTCTTTTAGAACAGAGGTGAATTATCTTCGTAACTCACTTGAATATTATTTAACTCTAAAGATAAACGGGACTATCGGTAAAGTTAATGAGGCGTTACGTATTCAACCAGTTCGTAGATGGAATTACATAGACCACGAATCCATAATCCACAACGGTATAAAATTATCTGATAAATTCTTCAATACAATAAAGTTATCTGATGACACTCTATGTATAAATGAGATGATACCAAGTCATCACCAACGGGTATTAGACGCTGACGAGCTTGTGGAGTCTGTGGATAAGAATTTAAAAAGTGGTGGTAATGAGCCAATGCGTCTAGCAACTATCCAGAGCTTCTTAAGAGAAGAATGTGGAAAGATGTATTATGGTGAATTAATTATTAAAGGCACACCAGAAATTGAGCCTTGGGATGTTGTAGTTATAACAGACCCAGCAACTGGTATGATGGGTCCCGTAGAAGTAGACTCCGTAATTCACACATTCAATCAGGAAATGGGGTTTATTACTATTATTAAGCCTAGAGCGTTGATAATAGTTAATGATGCTGCTTCCATGGGGTTATTGAATGGATATCGTTGGGCTTGGGCTAACGCGACCCAGATAATAAATGGGTATAGTCAAGCTTATGGAGACGCTACAACGGCCATTGGTGTAACTACACCAACATTACTGGGAGTAGTAGCTGGTGGAACGGCAGCAGCCATCTTTGGCGGTCCTATAGGGGATGTTGTAGCAGTAATGGTTGCTGGTAGGGCATTTGCTACAGCTATAAATATCTCTACAAGAATGAATCTATGTATGGTGTTTCCACTTATGAGATTTGGTAACCCTTGGGTGGGTGGTTTACAAGGATATCGAGCAGGTGATATAGTATATTGGTTAAAGGATCATTGGATACAATTTTATACTGATGAAATAGCTCCATTAATGAGCACTTGGCAGGAAATAAAACAAAGCATAACACCATCTTTGCAGGACCCAACTATGACACCAAATCCTGTTCCCCCTATTTCACCTAGACCACGATCTAAAATATCTAGTGATAAACAAGCAATCATAGCATTAATTCGTAAAGTAGCTGCTAGACCCGAAAACCAAGCGATGCCTGTAGACTTAGCCATAGCTCAGGCACAGCAAGAATCTACTCTTAACCCAAATGCTATAGGTCCAATGACTAAATGGGGGAAAGCTATAGGGTTATTTCAATTACTACCAAGTACAGCTGCTGGTTTACATGTAGACCCTTATGTTCCTGAACAGAATATACAGGGTGGTATAACGTATATGTTGCAATTATATGATAAGTTTCATACTTGGCCATTAGCACTAGCCGCTTACAATATGGGGCCGGGAGCTCTCCAGCACCATCTAGATAAGGGCACGCAATGGCCAACACAGACACAAACTTACGTATCTAATATTATGGGGCATTGGAATCAGAACTCATAAATCTATTGTTGTTCTTAGTCTTTTAAGCTATACTAAATAGAGGTGTAATAATGGGATCAGCGTTGGCTATAGTTAGCCCCTGTTCAACTTGTAAAAATCAGAATGTAGCAGCAGGAACTGATGGGAAACCACAGTGCCCACGTAGGTATTGGCAGAGTCTAAATAAGAACGTACCACCCGATTTGTCGCTTGCCACAGGACCGGTCCCAGATACTGGGGCTGAATCCTACCCATTACTTGCGTTAACTGGTAACGAACGGGATGGCGATACCACAAGCACCTCTCTCGTAAATCCAGTATATTGGAATGATGGAAACTCTATATTAGTTTGGGTAGCCAAATTAAAAGATAACTCACCTATTGTTAATAACGGGCAGGTAGTAAACAATGATATATTATCTGATTCCTTTGATACTAGTTATATAAATTGTTGTGAATACCCTTATGTACCAGTTGGAAACGAGAATGAATATTTCCAACGTGGTGCACTAAAGGAAAGTGATCAAATAGTAGTGACAGATATCCCTTGTGAACAATTGTTTGGTGATACCTTTCAAGGAACTCCTTTTGGTGGCACCTTACAAAGAGCGAACTTCTTCTTCAATGTCCCAAGAGTACCAACTGATGACCATCAATGTCCGGAAGGTGTGTAATGTCAGATTCAATACAAAAGACCTTTGCTGTAAACCTAGAAACACAACCAACTAGTACTTCTACTAATAAAACACCAGCCCTATCGCCACAAAAGATGATGGCTGGTAATAGTTATACTGGACAGCCATATATCATTGCTCAGCAGAATGGTTTGGCTATGGTTGGGGATCAGAAGCATGTTATAACTGTTAGCCCAGAGCTAGGAGTTACTATTTCTGGTCCAATGAGCTTATCAGCTATGCCTCAACAGATATCATTTGGTGGTGGATACTGGACACTTAATCCACTCAATCTATCAATGTTACCCTCTAGTGCTGTTACACCAGTGCCAATGTTTAAATCCGCCACTCCGAAGCTAATTAGAGCTTCTAGTGGGTTATCAGGTATTGTTGGTGCTGCAGAAGGGGCTGTAGGACTATAATGGCTACTACTATAACAACGTTAATACCCCCATCTCCTAATAACCCAAACTCTACGACTGAGATAATAGCTGATTATCGATGGATGTCCGGGGGAGGTGGAGTATTAATGGATGCCACTGGTGACATCTCTCTAACAACAACCAATATGGAAAGTATAAAGGATATCATCCAGTCTAGACTTAAGGCTGATTATAGAGGATGGGCTTTATACAATATTGGAGCAGATTTACAGAGTTTTATGGGACAAGTTATTAGTTCAGAACTAACAACATCCTTAAGTCGTAGAATAATTAGTTCTCTAACTTCTTCATTTCTACCAGCAGGGGCTATATCAATTAGAACGTTAGTTACTGGTGATATGGTACAGGCATTTGTATATGTAGCTGGTACAATGGTGGCAACAGCAACAACAGATAAAAGTGGGTCTACACTAACGGTGGTAATACTCTAATGTCTATTCAAGTTCCATACACTTCCACTCAAATTTCACAGACTATTCTGAATGGATTATCGAATAGTGGGGTGAGACAAACTACTGCTGGTGGCAAAGCAAGAGCTTGGGCTGACGCTGTGGCGTCAATCTCGTCTTCATCTGAACTTCGAGTATTTAATATGATCACCCAGAGCTTCTTAACCACGGCTACTGGTAAGAATCTAGATTTTATAGGTTCTATTTACGGCGTAATTAGAATCCCTGCACAAGACGCTTCTTCAGACATGACAGATGACAACTTCCAGTTCTATGTGGCTAGTGGAACTTTTGGGGATATTAATAATGGTAATGATATAATCATACCTACTGGCACTGCTATTAGTGATGGTAACCCATCTGATCCTTTTTACACAGTTGATTACGAAACCGCTCTCTCAGCCACGTCATCTTTACAAAACATAAGCGTTACCTGTAGTGTGTCAGGTTCTGGTGGGAACTCTGCTGCTAATACATATATTTATAGTAATTTTACTAACTATGTTAATTCCATATATGGATCTTTGTTAGTAACAAATAACTATGGGGTCGTCTCTGGTAGAGATGTTGAAGATGACGATAGTTATAGATATAGAATAAATCTTAAGCTGCAAGGAACTGGTGGGGCGGCACGAGCTGATTTAACTTTTTCATTACTGCAGGTAACAGGGGTTCAAGATATTGTATTTGAATCATTAGCAGGAACCTTTAATGTATATGTGTACGGGATATCACCAAACGTATCTATTGCATTACTTCAACAGGTTCAAGCAATTATTAATGCCAATACAGCGTTCCCATTGACTGGGTTAGCACTAGCACCAGATTTGATTGGTATAAGTTTGGAGACAACAGTTACCCCAATAAAAGGGCTCTCGTTAGCAGAGCAGAACGCCGCTATGGCAGCAGCGGCAACAGCGGCAGCAAGCTATATAAATAACTTAGGAGTTGGTAACACGTTAGTTATAAATGAGATATCAGATGTTATGATGAACGCCAGTCAAAACATATTAGACATAGGTAGTCCTAATAAACCATTACAAAATATATTTATCTGGAGAGATAGAACAGATAACACACGATACAGTAGATTCTTAGTTACAGATTATACCCCAGCTCTTGGTGAGCGCGTTGTTGTGGAACAATCTATACCAAATCCAATAGCTCTATCTATTAGTAATTCATAAAATGCCTAATTATAAATCCCATCTTACTCAAGTGCTTCTCAATTGTTTTGATCCAAAGGATGTTCGTGTAGCACAACAACCTTACACAATTGATTCACAAATGCTGAATCTTGCTGCTTGCGCAAGAGAGAGTACAAACATGCGCGTATCAAGGGAAATTAACGCAGCCAACCCAATGAAGGTTCCATTAAATATAGACAATATGGGTAGATATTTTATGGCTGCTTTGCCACCATCTCTTGATTTAACTAATACTGTGTCTGCATCTACTATCCTACCAGTTTTACATAGTGTAACCGGGACATTAGGGTCTCAGACTATAACTCTAACCCCTTTTGATGACACATTACCCATTCCAACAGGAATTTTGGTTGATACCACTAGGTCTTCTGTGCCTTTATCAAACGCAGTTATGATAAGGATGACAGGATCTTTAGATTCCTATAATAACCCGCTGACACAACAATCTGGACCACTGGTTATGCCTATACCAAATAACATAACATTCTGGTTAGATAATATGGGGGTAAACACTGGATCAATAGAGATTCTTATAACTGGAGAATTGTATCCTAGACCGGTATGGACACAGCAAAGAAGTACATATCAAGAATCCCTTGTAACTACAGTCTCACAAGGGGCTTTCACTTCTGATCTACGTTGGGAAGTTATAGATAACATTACTGTTAGGGGTATGCCTAATGGTGCCACATTAACTTGTTGGTGTTTCCCATTTAATCTACCCGCATGTCCAGATCCAGATAGACCATACGTGAATCACGCCTATAGGGATGAAAATATTCCTAGATATTGGAAGATTCAGGGAAACTTATTAAGTGAAGTGTATATCAGAGGGCTAGATACAGGGTTAGAAATATGTAATACATATTCAACTGATTTAGATTTGGTAGATGTGGTTGTAGAACCAAATACATATGGTTTATTCGCGGTCACCGAATCTTCAATAATCTATATTGATAGAAGGGAACCCCTACCAACTAATTTAACAGCCACGGCTATACAGGTTCAGCCAGTCTGTGGAATAAACGCACACTTAGATACTTCAAAAGATCCTTCACAGCAGAGATGGGTGAACCTTCTTCCTGTTTTATATACAGGTGCACAGATTCTCAAATATAGATGGTCTGTGTTGGATCCAAACGGAACACAATATAGCATAACGAATAGTGGTGCTTTTACATCGTTTAAAGTATCTTTTGGTTGGCGTAGTGGTTACCCAACCAAACATACCTTCCCATTAATTAATACTGGAACTTATACAATTACTTTGGAATGTCAAGATATTACTGGGGCTATAACAAAGGAGTCCGTCTTATATAATAATTTGGCTCTAGCGCCACAAGTGTCGTTACCAGTCCCATTCGTTCCTCAGGTCGCTGGTATTTGTTTTGATAGTTTTGATCAAGCTTGGATATGGACAGGATCTTATGCGATACCGGTGATGTTTACTTATGATTCTTACATATTAGATATAGCTAATCAAGCCATCTATGTTACAAAGAATTATGACAGTATAGAGGTAACCAATTAATGTCAACATTTTATCTTGGCCCAGAGACCATAACGCCAGTAAATAGTACTACTTATGTTGATATGCTGGGTGTAAACGTTGGGCTGACACGATTGCCGGGTGAGTCAGCATCAGAGTTTATGAAGCGGGTAACTGTCATGGGGAATATCCCACAGAACTACGCGTATGCCTCTATGTTACAACGTATAGCCACAGAGCTAGGATTGAGCACTTATGTTGGGATACAATTGACAGCAACAACACCCGTTGTTGTAACTTGCTCAATATCTGGGTTAGTAATTACAAGTCTGAACGGAAGTATACAGTATGTCTCTTCTCCATTACTAACTATAGCCCAAGATAATGTTTGGTCTTGGAGGATGTTATCCAATATAGTGTCTGATATAAATATAACAACGACAACTAGCGGGGTTACAGCAACACTTATTCAAGATAGATTGGCTCTATGTTTATCAAAACAAACAAATTATTTATGGACACAGGAATCAGTAGATGGTTGGTCTCATACATTCCAGCAGAAAAACCCTCAAATTAGCACCATAACATTTAATATGGCTGTGCCTTCATACACAATACATGGTAGTACCATACTATTCTCATCAGAAGTTCCTGTAGAAGCTACTATAACTTATGTGTACGTAGCGATGCCTTTTGATGTAGTTGTAAGTGATGTGGGTATGTTTGGTCTTACTGACCCAGCTTTTGCTACTATAGCTACAAACGGTTCGATACTAACACAACAAGCTATGGAAATATTGAATGACGTAATGACGAGAGATAGGTCGTACTGGACTAAATAAATGATCGGATTCTATAAAAGCTATGACGCTATAAATAACACTCTATCTCTTCCTATTGGTGGTGGGATACCAAAGAAGTTCCTTGTTCCAGAATATGGTTATACCAAGACAACTACTATATATCTTGGTGATACAGATAATGTTACTTGGGTAAGCTCGAATACAACTTCTAGCGGTGGTGTGGTTACACCCGGATCAAACATAATTATTTATCCATTCGGGCCAAACTTAGCAAACGGGATAATTGTATCTTTGTCTGTTGGTGATAACCCATTCGGTGTGTCAGGAATGCCAGTAATTCTAAGTTCCAATCACATATCCAGTGGGACTGTTGTACCAGTAAATATACAAGTTACTGTGGCAGCTGGAGCCGAACAAGATTTTAATAGTTGGGGTATACAGGCGTCATCTCTAATAATGCTTAATGGAACCACATTAGGAGCTAGTCAGACCTCACCCACAGCTCCTTGCTATGTTTTCAGATGCGATGCAGGATTATCAATTTCTACTAGGTTGTTGGCAACTAATAGACAGATCCCATCAACTATGCCGGGGTTTATAGTTGGTCAATATAGGTGGAGAGGTGAAGACACAAGGAATGCAACATCTTTTATTCCAACAAGTTGGGACCAAAACACTTCTGCGATAATGGATGATTTTATAGCTGGAATTGGCTGTAACGACGATCTAGAGCCATTAGACCTTATCCAAACTTCAGACGATAACATTCACTTGGAAGTTAATCATGGTTGCTATTTCACTGGCGTTAACGGTTATTATTTGCCTGCTGAACCAGATTTGAGGTTTTATCCGTCCTATGGTCCAAATCTAACATTTACTTTACCTTATGCCCCAACTCCACAAACACCAATATTTGTTGGGACTTGGGCGTTAGATAGACAGAACTTCTATGAAAAGAACTTAGAGTATAGGTATGCTTGTACTCTAGTTAACCCAGACAACACCCCTAGGACGGATCTACCAACCCTATACTATACACTAAATAGAAGTACTAATTCTATTACGTTAAATACACCACAACCTACAACACAAACTTTGTTATTGGGGACAATAAGTGGTAATCCAGTAGATTATTTCAATATACCAGTATATCCAATATACAACATCTCCTTGGTATATGCTGATCCCGGTGTAGACTCAGTTTCTGGGGAGCCTTTACTCCCATTATATGCTGATAAATTTGTATTTAATCAATCTTCTGGGACAATAACTATAACTTCTACCACTGGTTCAGGTTCATCTATTAAGAATGCCAACGTTGGACAAGGTGTATACGCAAAATGTAGCCCTGCTATAGCAGTATCCTATGAAAAGAATACTGGGGTTACTACAACAGAAATTGGTATAGATTTGAATCCAGCGTTTAGTGGTGTATCCTCTGGATATGTTTATTTACAGCACCGTAGACAACAAGTTGCTTCACTACAGTTAGCTTGTGATAAACCTAGGATAGGAATCCCAGAGACACTAAGCAGTATTATAGGTCTAATAGCGTATGGTCCTATATATTACGGTTTTGATTACACTTTATTGACAGTTACCGCATATAGCAATGATAATATAACACCAGTACCCAACGCAACATTGAACGTTATAGTTGACCCAGATAATTGGAAGGGCACACTTAATTATATAGATCCGACTATCGAACCGGTTACTGTAGTAACTGGAGCAGATGGCTCAGCCAATCTTATATATACGCCGGCTACTAATCCGGGCATTTGGATACCAAATATAGCTGCTCCAACACCAATTAGTGTTGGTTCTCTTGGTGGTACGTTTACTATCACTAATACAAATGATACTTTAGTCCTTCCAGAGGTGGTACAGGTGGGACAAGTCTGGAACTCTTTGAACGCTCCCAACTATTGGACAATAACTACTTATACAGTTTTAGATAATCAGCCTCAATTAGGTATGGTAGGAGCAAATCCTTTATTAGGACAGGTCCCTTGGGCAACTACAGGGACTCCCGGTGCAATAGGATACGCTACTAACGGCATGAGAGTGACGTGGTTAGACACAACTACCCATTTCCCATCACCTGATATATCAATACTAAACCCATTACCTTCTGTACCAACTTATCCTATTAATGTTTATGATATAAACGGGCATAACCAATCTTCTGAAGATTTTAATGGAGAGGTTAAGTACATACAATATGCTACATCTTTACCTACTCCAACTGGGTTAGGGGCTTATTTTGTAGTATTTACCCAACGCCCAACCATTCAGCTTCAATTGAGTGGGTCTAATGTAGTTTCTAATACCATCATGTTACAGTGTGTATGCCAGGACGAATCCAATCAGGTAACTCCTTGGTTGACCCTTAACGACACAATACAAGGTGTCCTTAATCAATATCGTTTGGGATGGACCAAAAATGGACCTCCAAATGTTAGATTTCCGGGAGTATAATTAATGTCTACTTATGACCCAACTAGATACAGGTCGATAACGTTCCAACCAGAATATATTCTAGATGCTAGTGAATTGAATGAATTACAAGTTATAGGGAACAACGCAAATTCTAATGCATTAAGTGCTATATATAAGCAAGGAGCTTTATTAAATGCTGTCTGTAGTATAAGCGGGTATACCGTAACTTATACTTCTGCTGATGGTGTTAACCCAATGCGTGTATTTGTACGCGATAGGTTTGAGAATATCAAAACTGTCACGACAGATATAGGTCCAGAATTTCCACCTATTTCATTGAATCTATCTTTATCACAGACGAATATTTATCTAAATTGGGTAATAGTCTCTGTACCGAATACTCTTGACACTTCCTTAGTATCCCCAGCTGGGGAACTACAGTTATCATTCTCTGCTATTGATACCTCTTCGGCTTCTATAGTTGGCACTCAGATAGCAAAGAATACTTCTCCAATTATAGTGGCTACCTTTGCGGCTAATGGTAGTACCTTAGTAAGTGTGCCAGTTGATAATGTCATACCACAAGCTCTAGCTTCTAATACCACTTCTGGGCTGGTATCTTTATCTACTTATGAAACTAATGGAGTTGCTGTAGCAAATAGCGACCCACGCAATTCGGACGCTCGCGTACCATTACCTCTATCAGTTACTAATTCTACTGTTTACGCTCCTACAGCTTCTAGTGATTCTAATACGGATGGAACAACGGTATACACAGATACCCAAGGGGTCAGTGCCACCAAAATTCTACTTCAAGTGGCCACACAATGCCTTGAAGATGGATGGAACTGGCTTAAGAATCAGTTCTTGATCCTACAAGCGGCTTACGGCGCTCACCAAGGGGCTACCCTTGGTCCAACAAACGTCCATCCTATCCCAACCCCTAGTATGGTTGGGGCGGCACCACTCCAACACGTAGGAACCCAGTTAGGTCTAGGTACTGACGCTGGTATATACCAATCTCATCAACCATTAGTCACTGCTAGCACTGGAGGGTTCCAATTAGCAAGAGGAACTGCTGGGGCTGGAGCTCCAGATGACCCAGCATTTGGTGTTCAAAACACCACTGAAAACCTTGTTAGCTTGAATCATGATGGTGATGTGTGGTCTTCTTTGGCTAATGTAAACGTAGCAACAGCGGCAAATGGAACTGAGGCTCTTACTGTGGTTACATTACCGAGTCAATCCCTTGGTCATATGTCTAGCGTAGCTTCAGTATTAGCCACTCATGTAAATCAGATTAGTCACTGTAATCCACACGGGCTGGTAGCTCACGATATAGACGCTCCAAATATAGAACAGATCCCAAGTCTTGTAGAACCAATGTTCCCTTGGTTACAGTCTGCTAATGGTTATATAAATATTCCAACATCTACTCCTGGAGTAAATTTGCTTGTTCAGTGGGGCACTGTGACGATTACACCCCCTGTGGAGTTCAACATCAACGGTTCTGTGAGTTTCTCTGCACCGAATATTCCTTTTCCCATGGCAAGAGTTTATACAGGAATTCAGCTTGTGAATCCTTATCCAACAGGAGTCGGATTCGGTGATCATACAAATGAGGCAACAGGGGCGCTTGCCCCCGATGCCAGTCCTGCAGCTGCTCTTTCTGGGTTTAACTACGCATTCAGTTGCAATGGTGGAGAATCTGGTTTTGGTGCATGGCCTCTTACTTTCTTCTGGCTTGCTATAGGTTACTAGAAGAGTCATGACAAATATATCAAGACCCCCTGTTCCTCCACGAGCTGTAATGAATGAAGGAATAGTAAATTTCTACTATAGTCAGATACTACCACCTACAAAGTCGGTAGCGATAGCCTACGTGTCTACGCCTATAAACACACCAGCACAGATTACTAATATAGATAATATTCCTTTATCTTCTACAGCTCCTACGTTAGGGCCGGGCCAATTAGGGGTGTGGGTGCCGTCTGTACAAGATATTACGGATCCCGTTCCTCATTTCCCGATTACAGCAGGGGCAATAGACTATGGGGTATCTGTAATTATCTCTGATTATACTGATTATGTCGTTAAGAATCAATACTTTGAACTGACTACTCAATTTGCTATTAGCACAAATATCGCTGGGACTCCACTTTATTACTTTCACCAGTTGCCTTCAGGCGTAACTAATGCTACACTATTAGATATCTCTGGTAATATAGTCACTAATCAACCATTCGAGATAGTTGATTCCTGCTTATACCACAGCTGTGATGGAAAACCATATAGGATTAGATACGTTAATCCAGCAGGTAACTACGTATCGACTACGTTACTAAAGTATACCCCAGTATTGACACCGGGTAGCGCTACATCAGCTACTCAGTATGATTATAATAATGCTCAAACCATAACAATGTACTTACCGTCTACAGCAGCTATTAGATTCTTACAACCGTCAGGATATCAAGTATTTCCTCCCTATAACTCCTCACCAAATACACCTTGGTATTTGAGAATAGGGTATTCGGTGTCAGCTTTCCCTGCTGAGTGGGCAAAGATGCCTTTCCAACCATATAAACCATATATGTTGGGAACTTGGGTAAGCGGTAAAGTATTAGATACTACATTAGTTGAGTTCGAGCGCCCGGGGATGAACCCAGATTATTTACCTGATATATTAGTGTTTAATGCTGATAACTCATTCAAATATGCTTTAGAAGGAATGGCCAGCGCGCAAACTACAGGAACAACAGAGATACAAACTAAAGGATCAATGTACAACTGGACTCGTGGTATGCTTTCTGCCTCAACAACAGACTTTTATAAGGCTAGAGTAGACTTGTCTGTAACGTTAGACCCAACTGATATCGTATTTGGTTTCTATACGTATATGGAACCAAACTACCTAATGATAGATTTGGATGTAAACCCATACACAAATCCATTGGTAAAGAATAATGTAATAAATATTTATTATAAGAATGACCCGGCGATACCGACTAAGAATATCTTTTATGCGGTATACCCATTCGATGCTCAAGAAGGCAGCATCCCGTTGTTGACTAACGACACTAACCCGTCAGTCACTGGGACTTTATTTGGAGTAGTTGTTTCTGGAACTGCAGTTGGTATAGATCAGTTCACAGTAGAGGATGTAAGAGTAAGAGGTGGTGGGTTAGCCATTATACACCAAGATGTACCACAAGCTGTGAACTTCTGGGACTTGGGTTATTGGGACGGGAAGCCATGGCCAATAGGTGGTGTTGTAGTTCTTTACCTACCGCTATCACCAGATGGAACAGGCGTACAAAGTAATGGAACAGATACTATTTCAGCAGCAGATGTATCAAGTGTGGTATCCTCTATATTACCAATGGGAACTATGGCAAGTATAAGGTACTATGACCAAAAGGGTAATGAAACTATATTCCCATAGGCGATAATATGCTAATAATAACACATGTACCACAAGTATATATAAATTGGTGGATAAATGGGACTCAAGTAGTGGGGTTTAATTCATCAGGTACAAAAGTATTGACAGGTCTTTCTCTACCAGTAAGCTTTCCTGGAACAACGACACAAGGAACAGCCATAACAATGACTTCATCTTCCGTTGATTTACATACATTAGAGACTTTTACTAACGTAAGATTTTATTTAGGAGGTGACACAGATCAATTAGCATTTATACAAGGACCAAGTAATAACTCGGAGGTTATTCCATGGACAGAAAATATTACATCTCCGGGTGGAGTTCAAATTAGTTTTGATGGTGGTAAGACTTTCACATTATTTGATCAAACACATGGTTATATCGGGGATCCGTCAACTTGGATAATATTACCAGAGATAGCTGTTGGCACAGGTGGTGCTGATGGGGTTCTAGGACCTTATGATATGGCTTCTATGATTGTCCAAGTTACCATTCCTGAGTTAGCAGATCAGTTACAAATGATTAGTGTCAACTTAAATGTTGATTTTGATGTTATATAGGAGTAAGAATGGAATCAAAAGAGATTCTGAAGAAATATAAAGATATAGCTGAGGCAGCAAAACTGCTAAGGCAAGCAGAAAGAGACTATCCTAAGAATAGACCTCAACACTCAGTATATAAAAACCAACTAGATCGGGCTTTAGAGGCACTGGAACTTTAGAATGCAATTATTAGGGGCATACGAATCACAATTAGCTACTTGGTATTACCAAGGTCTATTGAACTTGCTATCACAAGCGGTTCAAGCAGGCGATTATTCTGGTAATGCAACATTTGACACAGCTACTATACAACAATTAATAGCTGAAGCACAGTCGTTTGCAGCATTACCTACAGATTCTGCCGGACAGCGGGTAACTGATGATTACCTAAATCGGCCATTACAGCTATTAGCTATTAGATACGCATCCCTAGCACAAGAAGTTTCTTCATTTACAACAACCGCGAATGCACTTATCAGCGTTATCAAGAAGGATACCTCCCTACTAGACCAATTAATTAGTGCTGGTTCTATTGATGCTTGGTGTAAATCTATGCCACAGCTTGGCGGTGCTCAAACCGCCCAATGGGATTTCACTATGGGATTAGGGAAGATATCTAATGATATACCATTAAAAGATCCAAATACAGGAATTATATATACCCCCTCTCCAGAGATAAATACATATTTATCAACATCTACTGGGTTAATAGGTGGTGGATTAATACCGAGCTCCCCAGTCACTAAAATAAGTATAAACGATATGACTTGGGGGTACAACGCTGGAAATGCGCAGGTAGAACAATTAGATGGGGACGATTGGACAGAGCTATCATTGTTAGAACCATATCCATTGGTTACGTATAATAAAATAAATGCTACTATCCAATTCCCCATCAATTTGCCCGGTGGTTCAATAAACATTAGTAATTATATACAGCTCTCTGGATCTACTATAGGTGGGATGATCCCTACTTATGTAAGAATATTATTTACACCTAGACAGGTACAAAGATCTTTTAGCAATGTTGCATCTAGTAGTAGCGTTACATTATCAGCTAATTCTTATCCGTTCTCATTAAATAACGTTAATGTTTTCAGTGATACCACTTTCTATTCAGAAGGCACAGATTATACATTACAAGGATGGATTGGTCCATTAGGTGGTGACTCAGAACAGGGAGGGGCAAGTGTATTGGCAGGAACTTTAACCTCTATAGACTTACCTAGTTCTTTCACGGTAATGTTCACAGAGATGTACCCATCGTATCAATGCTCAGTAAATCAAGTAGATTGGAGTGAACCAATCATGCTGGATATTGATAGGCCATATCCTGATACAGAAACTCTATTTCCTCCAATTCCTTGGGGACCCAACTATTCTTTCCCAATAACAGATGAAGAGGGGAATGCTACTGGGGTTTATATGTCCCTAGTAAAGCCACTACCCTACGAGCTATATCTACTAGTAAATAATCAAGCGGATACAAATGTAGGTGCTACAGCTACTTTAACAGTACAATTTGAGCAACCTACTTACATGACTGGTGTACACCTATCAACGTATACTGAGTACCCAACAATATTAACAAACGTATCTATAGTAGATTTTGAGAACACAACGACTATATTCCAAGGAAACACTATATTAGATAGAGAATTGACTATAAACTTTCCAAGGCAAATAGTAAAACAAGCTATATTAACCTTCTATCAGCAGAATTACACTTTCGAGATTTACTCCGTCAACCCAAATGATCAATTAAGACGTTCTATTATGGCGCAGGTACAACCACTTTTACCTTATGCTGTGCAGAGGAGTCTGCCACCGTCTCCTGTACAATATGACGGGGTATTATATGAATTTGGATTTGAAAACATATATGGAGAGGATAGAAGCAGTACAGTTCCCACTGTATTCTCTTCTGGTCCTTATAGTTTTAATGGTGCACCTGAAATAATGAGGTTTGATTGTTTAGGTTCAGGAACCTATAGTTGTTACTTATATTATAAGGCTTATAATGGTAATGGTGTTATAGTAGATGAAAACTTATCAGGGATACTTATAGCTACTCCTAGTTGTTTCTGTTTTCCACTAGCATCAACTGTGCCACACGCTGATATTAATAATGTAGATGTATGGATATCTTTTATCCACAGATCTACGGATGCTTTAATACAGAAATTCTTGATTCAGGTGACCTCAAATGTTTAATAGCAGCGATTCAACTCAAACACTATTAATGAATAGATTGAATAGGATAGCCCCAATTCTTAGGGCGTTAGATTATTCGACTAAGGAGGACTATCAAGCAGCAGTTTACAGCTTGGTAAATAATGTCATAGCCCTGGGCAATAATATGCAACCTATAAAAGCTATGACAGCCGGTCCAGCTATAGTGGGGGATACTTCTACTAATCTCATTCAATTGAATCAAGACGCACAAGATATATTAAGTGAAATACTAGTGGTAGAGAGTGCAGCAGCTAGGGTATGTAATTTAGCTGCGGCGAGCCAGAATCAATTACGGCAGTTCATTAGAGAAAAGATATATCAGAGTACAACAGTCAAGTATGTAGAAGACTTTGTTAATGCTGATAATACAAACACAACGGCTACAACAGCCAATGTAGATTTCTCTGCTGGAGTTGCTACCTTACCAGTTCTGAATACCACTACAATATCTCCAACTATAACAATAGGTTCAAATTCTGTTGGAGTATTAGATTCGTCCTCATCATTAACTAATTTGACAGATGGTAAAGTACAAACATCTATGGTTTGGAATGGCACAGAATTGGAATTGTTATTAAACTTTCCAAGCTCACAGGTAATAAATAGACTTATATTGACGCTGGATGAATACAATGGAATGAACATAACCACGTTAGCTACATCTCCAGACGGTACTTTATATGAGGACGTTCTACTAGATATCAATCAAGACTCTATTCTATTAGACGGAATAACGGGAAAGTATTTAGGAGAGCTAATATTAGATTTCCCACCAAGACACGCCTCTACATTGCGTATGGTAATAGAGGATACCTCTGGGATGGGGGTTATTGGGTTAAGAAACCTATCGATATACCAATTACAATATGGTCCTTCTGCAACATTTGTGGGTAATCGCATGCTTGGACCTGTAGGAACTGTAGAATTTACTACGAATCAACTGACGTGGTCCCCGATGGTTTCTGTGAGTCATCAAATAAGTTACAATAGTTCTACTTATATCCCAGTTATTCCGGGGGATATTATAACGATTCCAACAGGATACCTATGGTATAGAGCTATACTAAATAGGAATACACAAGCATTTAATATGTCTGCTCAGACTGTTAATAGCAATGTTCTAGATCCAGCAAGTTCCGCTAATTATACCTTAAGTAACACTACGTATATCCCGTTAGGTAACGGAACTAGTCAGAGAGTATTGACGTTTAGTTCTATTGTCGGACCAGTGCCACTCAGAGAGATACCACTACCGAGCACATTACAAGTCAAAATGGGAAATGTGTATCTAACTACCGTACAGTATAATTTTGCAAATCAAATTCTATCTTTTTCTGGACCACAGACTAATATAGTAGTTAGCTATGTTACAAGTGCTCTTGGAGCCGCTTCTATCTCTGATCTTCAGAGCTATTATACACCTTTGCTATACGAAGCAAGGTTTGAAAAGGTTTAAATATGTCAACCCCATCTATAACCCCGATAAGTTTACCAACGTTTGTATTAGGAGAACAAGCAAGTGCTTCTACTTATCTAGAAGCTCTGCAATCGCTGGTAAACCAAGGTACGTTAACACTTAGTGAGTTAGGTAATACTAATACAACCACTTTGATAGATTTAAATCGTAGGATGTCGGCTATAGATGCTCATAGACAGCGGGCAAATAGGTTGGATACCTATGGTATTTATGCTAACTTCAGTGTTGGTGACATGTTTTCTGTGGATCAAACACAATCTAGTGCCACAGTTCGTATAGATTCACAAAGCTCCACACTTAAGCAGAGACCAAACTTCGTAACTGCATCCGTAGCCTCAACAGTATTTTCATCTAATATAGGAACGGTACAAACCTTAGATGACACTAATACTTTATGGACTGTAACTACAAGTGGGGCTATACCAACTGGATCTTTTAGCATAACATTAGATAATCCAGTTAATCTTAATGTAATTGTTGTAGATATATCAGCAATATCTTCTACACCGGTTATGACTGCTAGTGCTTCCTCAGATGGAGTAAATTATACACAGGCTACATCAATAGATTTAAGTGGTTATACTGTTAGTGCTTGGTTTCCCTCAATGGACGTAAAGTATTTCACCCTCCAGATAACACCAGTAATGGCAGATACCCCAAATGGGTATAGTTTTACGTTTGGACTGACTAACTTCAATGCTACTGGTATAGAATATTCTTTACAGTCCTTCTTGATGATGAATTCATTGACTTTTATTCCAGAATCATCTCAAGCAATGCTTATAACAGATACTACCCCTAGAATTTCTTATTATTTGTCATTAACGCCAGAGGGGTCGGCACAAGCACCATTTGTAGAAGTTACTCCGAATACCCCTATTCCATTACCGGGGACAAGCGTTATTTCTATACAGAATGTTTCAGATGTATCATTAGAGTACTCTACATTTTTAAATGGGTTATCATTAACACCCGGACAGTTTGTCGTCCCAACTATACCTAACGGATTCGCTTATCAAGCTCCTTATGGTGGTGTATTACAAGCTACTGGAGAGCCTAGATGGCCAACTACACCCGGTCTTATGATAGTTTCTGGTACAGCAGAATTAACATCATACCCGAATGGGACCTTTATGTCGCGTACTTTATATCCATTAGGAATGATTGTTAGACCCTCTGTTGATAATGGATTCGTTTACCAAGTCACATCAGCGGGTACAACAGGTAGCGAGGAACCAAGCTGGCCTACCACTATTGGGGCTACGGTTTCCTCTTTCGGGGAAGGGCGCCCAGCTATATTCACTTGTGAATACGCTGGCATACTGTGTACAGAACTACCATTAAATACTTATTTAAATACTGTTCACGTAGTATCTGATGCTACTGGAGAAACTATAGATTTAGCTCCAGGATTAGTTCCTTCTTATGGGGCGCAGCAGAACCTATTAGGAACTTATATTGGCTTAGTCGAGGGTTCCAGCGGGTGGCAACCTTATATAATTTCTAGTAATCCATTCGCGAACTTCGGTTCCTCTTATACAATAACTTATACTTGTGGCCCAGCAACGATAACTGCTGCTCTACAGGTCAAATTTGACACGGAAGACATAGCTTCCAGCCCAGTGTTCTATGGGGCGACTCTCCAAGAGTATTAAATCTTGGTATACTATTTAGGAATAGATAATGTCTACATCACCACTAAATCTTGAAACAATTGAGCTTGTGTCCACTCTAAGAACGGCTCCCTTAAATGGGTCTCCCTCTTCACAAGATTATAATGATTGTGAAAGAGAGCAATTAACCGATCTGGCGGCGGTAGTATCGTTCTTAAATGATACCGTCCGTGTTTTACTCAATTCTCTACCTAATACCGCGATGTTGCCAATTTCGGATCCAGTTGGGGTAGAAGGTAGAACTATCTATTGCGATACTAGTGATACAAGTTCACTATTCTTTTCCAATGGTTCCCCACTAAGTATAGCAGACTCATTAAGAGTATTAAATGGTATGTTACAAACGTTTAAGACTACCCTTAGTAATCAAACGGTTCAGTTAGCAGCGCTACAATCTAGATTGGCTACCACCAACCAGAATGATGTTTCAGCGGTATTAAATAACTTTTCTGGGCAGATAACCTCTATATTAAATACCATACAGAATTTGGAAGCAGAGATTAATGCCATAGAAGTAGTAGCAGGATTAGGGGCCGGAGGATCAAACGTATTACCAAGAGCCTTAACAGAAGTGCCGTATTCTGCCACCCCAACCTTTGATTGTTCTCCTTCTAGTGGATTACTCACCTTCCAAATGGCACTAAGTGGTGATGTAACAGCGCCAGTAGTAATTAATCAATCAAGCGCGCAAGTAGTTACATTTTTAATAACACAACAAGGTGTAGGAGGACACGCTTTTACTTGGCCCAGTAATGTACATAACGCAGCCGCGATAAGTACAACGCCTGGTTCTACTACATCACAGAGTTTTACTGTAGATGCCACTGGTAATATGTATCCAATATCGCCAAATACACCAGCACCTATTGTACCTACTACAGGTGCTACTACGGTCCCGTTAAATTCTAATCGTAATATTACTTCTGCAACGAACAGTGTTTTCCTTTGTACTTCTGGTTCAGGTGGGATAACCTTAACACTACCTAGCGCAGTTCCATACGCTTCGTATGTATACTACATTAAAAAGGTTGATACTGGTGTTGGATCAGTAAATATTATTACAACTAGCAGTCAAACGATTGATTCTAATATAGGATACAATTTGGTTAACAAAGGTCAGTTTGTACAAGTCGTGAGTGACGGTAGCAACTGGCAAGTAATCGGAGCTAATTAATGAAAAATCTACTACGCATCGCGATATTTACTATATTTGCTAGCCTTACTCTATTAGGTCAGCAAGGTGGTGTGTCTACCCCTATTCGTTATGGCAGCAGTCTACCCACAGGAGCTGCTCAGGGATCGTTGTTTAATGTTTCTGGGACTGGGTTATATAAGTGTAATGCTAGTCCTTGTACTACTTCGGCAAACTGGACAAAGTTAGCTGAACTCGATGCAACCGGTAATTTTAATTCATCGAATATTTCAGGATGGCAACCTTCCGGGCTACTTGCAATGGGCGACTCAACAGCCAAGGGAGCTTACGGCGGGAACAATATCGACGATGGAAACGGATTCAATTACTTTCTTGGTTTGCAGACACCCGGCGTAACGAACATCGTTGCTTGGGACGGTTCTATGATGCCCGATGTGGCTCAGTTACAACTGTACCCACTAGGTCCATTCGCCTATGGAGCAGCACCACGAATGACCTTGCAAGACGGTTTAAATGATGGTGCTAACTATGGTTCATCAGTGAACCAAAAAGCTATCTTTGTAAAATCACATCTTGCCGTTCTATCGCGTGCTTTAATCCCGTTGAGTAATACAGTCCAAGCCACAAATGGAGCGATTGTACAGAGTGGGACTTGGGTACTGAATACATCTCGCATTGGCACACTAGCTCCGACGCTTGAGTCGAACGCGAACGGGTCCACGCTCACTGTTCCGATCACGACAACTGGCGGACCAATATATGTTCAGTATGAACAATTGGATGGAAATAGTGGTCAGGCGACTCTCGCCATAGATGGTATAACAGTTGATACATTAAACAGTGGTAACCCCGGAACCGCTGGAAATTGTATATGCACACACAACAATGTCTTCGCCCCACCTATTGGAACGAGTGGAGGACCACAATCAGCACCATTGGCAGGGCGATACCCAGTGTCCGCTGGTTTTCATATTCTTACCTTCACAGTTACTGGAGCGACCGGCTCTGGCATGGGATTCAGTTTTATCGCTGCAGCAACACCCGGAACAGGTATCGCAGCATCTACCCCAGTTGCAGGCGGGCCACCTAGCCTTTGGGAAGGCGGAGTAACGAGAACAGAGACATATCCATCAGACCCCACCAATGTTTATGACGGAATGATTCAGACTGACCTTTCCTTAGTACAGAACGATGGATTGAATGCCTATTATGTATGCGGCCTTGCGGGAGATTACGCGAGCTTCCCGGCAAGTCCGATCCAGCCGCTTGGGTGTAGCGACGTAGCCAGTTTCTATCTCGACAACGCGTATGTCCCGATCAGCACTACGGCCTACGATGGCGTATCGGTTCTGACGGTGGTTTCGACGTTGCCGATCCCCGCTGGGGTGTATGTCGGTGACTATCACACGATCTGGGGAACCACGACGCACACAGAACTTTCAAACACCCACTTCTGGAGCGTTAATAGTATCTCTGGTAACACTATAACATTTAGCCAGCCGGGGTTTAACTCAGTCGCGTGGACTACCACAGCAGATGTAGGGTCTACGTCGAAGCAACACCACGACGACTTCCATCCAAATGGGAACGACCCAACAACGGGCATTACAGGCGGTTACTGGCAGATGTCCTTGGCTTATAACCATATGATGAAGTTGCCAGGAGGCAGTGGGTCCGCGAACTCGTCTTCATCTACAACCAGCTCATTAAACTTGAGTCAAGTCACGCCAAGCGCTACGTTTACTCTGACTCCGACTTCTGGGGTTGTGCTGTCAAACGGCCAACCTCTTATATTTCCGGCGATGACTGGAAATGTTGGACCATTCTGGGTCTTTAATAACGGTTTAGTAAGTAGTGCGGTTTCCTTTACAGGTGGGGCAGTAGCCAATCCACATCTTTCAGCGTTATTTCCAATCGCACCGGGTACTGGAGTTTCTTTTGTAGTCAATTCGGGTATTTACTACAACCCAATTGGTGCTTTCAGTGGAACTAGTGGTTCTTCTGCACCGACTTCTCTTGCTCTGAACCAAGTCTCTGATGCAGGCACTGTCACTCTATCGTCCACTTCTGGTGCAGTCCTAACGAATGGGAACGCTGTCGTGCTTCCTGCGTTGACTGGCAATCTCGGCCCATTCTGGATTTACAACAACAGCTCAACAGGTAGCTCGATCACTGCATCAGGAGGGGCTATACTTGATGCCCACATACCCTCCACACTCTCAGCCCACTCTGGTATCTCGTTGATTGTAAACGGAGGCATTTATTGGAATCCAGTTGGGCAATTTAGTCCAATAGCTTCGCCAACCCTTGCAGATTACACAATAAGCAACCCGTGGAGTGCTAATCAAACTTTCCAGAGCATCTACGCTGGGCCTGCCGGCGTGGCTACCAGCGGAGCAAATATAAACAGTTACTACCTGGGCCTGTGCGGATCGGGCTGGAATGGGTCGGCGGCGGCAAATTTCTGTGGCTACCTCCAAGGCGCAATGGGCACCGGAACGAATCCGGCATTTACCTATAACTTCATGTCCGTGCCGGGTGCTGCGGCATCTTACATGAACATGTCCAGCTTAACGTCGAAGGGGTTGACACTTCCGCCCAGTACCTTTACGACAAACGGAAGCGCCAACGCTGCGCAAAACACACTAGGCCTGAATAACGGCGCTGGAATCACAGTGGCTAACAATCCCAGTTATCCATACGGTACTAGCTTTGCTTGTAACACAGCGACAAGTAGTGCAGTAGGATGTTCGATGCTTGGTGCATCGGGTGGCTCGGAAGGGTACTTAGGTCTTCCGGCTGCGAATAATTATTATCTTTCGTCTACTACTGCCGGTGTGAGATCATGGGTCGCGCCTGCGGTTTATACACTTCCAACACAATATACTATAGAACCATGCTCAGTAGGATTATGGAATGGTGGGGCTGCGATTACAGCCGGCACATATAATTTACCAGCGCGATGTCTTAATGTCTACGGGGTAACGTACACAGCTACAGCCGTTAAATGCTACTCGGATAACAACGGTTCTTCGACTGGAAACGTAGCGGACAATAGCGCTAATGCCTTATTGACTGGGGCAGTCACAGCAACAAATTCATGGGCAAGTGGTACGGTGAGCGGAACTCATTACACCATTGCATCGAACGCTTGGACAAACTGGACCTTTGTGGCAGATGGAATTAGTACGGTACTCCGTTGCACAATGACAACAACGAGATAGGAGATTTATGAAACAACTACTCTTAATTTGTATAATACTATGTGCTGGAGCTCTTCATGCGGCGACTTGGTATGCGGATAGTGGGACAGCCAATGCTAGCGCAATTACGTGGCACGCCACTTCCGGAGGAAACTGCGTCACTGGGAGTGGAGCAACGCTGGCTTGGGGCAGTGGTACGAGCACGGATGTCTTCGACTCCAACGGCTGTTCTGCTATCGCCATCACCACCGAACCGGGGTCAGGCTGGAGCGGAGCCAGCGCTGGAGTATGTGGCACTGGGGGCACTACTCCAACCATTCAGACGAACACGACGAATGGTGGTGGATTCACTTATGCAACTGCAACCAATATCATTACACATATGAACGTCACAGCCACTAAATCACCAGCGCTAGTTGTGTCAGGAACCAGTGGTGGTGGAACTATATGCGGTTATATCACTGGAGGCAGTGTAGCTTCCGCTTATGGTGTATCTACCACTCATGGAACGGTGGCTCTATATATTATTGGTGGTATAACAGGTGGGACAACATCGTCAACTTATGGGTATTACAGTGTGTCTGGAAATGGTCTTACAACCATAATTGGCAACGTGACCGCAGGTAGCGGAAGTGGATCATCCTATGGTATGAATCTTGTGGGGACCGGGGCAACTACTATTATTGGCAACTGCATAGGTTCAAATACAACTGCAGCTACAGGATGTAATACTGGTACTTCCACTATTACACTCACAGGCTCATTGATTAATGGATTAAAAGGACTGGGTGCACTGACTCCAGTTCTATTTACCCCTTCAGCTACTAGTTACATTCTCTATCCGAAGGATGCTAGTTATACGCTTGGGGTTGTAAATAGCCATGCTACGGTGGTGCCAGCTGATCCGGGTGCTGCTAACGTTCGAAGTGGAACCGTTTATGGACCGTTCACTGGTACAATGAGTAGTACTGGTGCTGTTAGTTCCGAGAGTAGTTGGTAATTAATGTATAAATTATATAAAGAGGGCTATGGGAAGAATTAGAAAGCCGAAGATAAGACGTCCTCCACGCAAATCTATACCATATAGCGCGATACGTAAAGCTAATCGGCGAAGACCTAGAAGTAGTTTAGAAATCACAGTAGGTGGGTGGTTAAAAGAGGAAGAAATCCCATTTGTGCGAGAGAAAGCAATAGGAAGATGCCACGTAGATGTTTTCCTACCTCCACGCACTATAGTAGAATTAAATGGTTGTTATTGGCACGGCTGTATGATTTGTAATAAGGAGCCAACCCAAAATCAGAAAATAGCACAGATAAAAGATGGTCGACGATACGCCTATTTCAGGAATCGTGGCTATGATCTAATAGTTATTTGGGAATGTGAAGTAAAGAAAGAGCCTAATAGAGTAAGAGCTATGCTAAAAACTCTAGCTAATCAAGGATAAATATGTTCACACCAATAGGTAGCTATACATTAGGACAAGTTGGAGATGTAGGCGAAGGCGCACTGCAAATATTTGCTCAGCATGATAAGTTTGGGGCATTTGCTAAAAGAGTTTTCCCCTTTATAGCTTTAACAGATATAGCTGCGTCTACGATATATGGTAAAAGAGGCAACAAAGTCGCCTCTGGTCTTGGTGCTGCTGCTACAGCAGTAACAGGTTATGCCACAGTAACAGCATTTGCAACTTTAGGACAGGCGATAATCCCAATTCCGGGTTTAGGAGCAGTAATTGGTGGTGTAGTGGGTGCAGCGGTTAATATTGGTATGGACAAGAGCATTAGAAGAAATGTAGAATCTGCTGTCACTGAGTTCAAAGACGTTGGTGAATACCAAAAACGAATGCATTTCGGTGGTAACTACGAAGATAATGAAATAGCATATACAATGCGGCAGAAGGCAGCTCAAGAGATGGGCTCTAGTCTTTTAAATAGTAGGCAATATTTAGGTAAGGAAGGAGCTCTACTCCATCAGTAGAGAAAACTAATGAGTGACTATACAACACAACAGCTATCACAGATGGTAGACGCTTTAACACAGCAGGTGGCTGCTTTAGACGGGCAAGGTTTGCCCACTGGAGCGTATGGGGTCACCCAGACTTTGTCTCGTGAAGTAAGAGGGATGACAACTACCCTAAGCCAATATGCTTTAGTGGTACAGAGCCAGATAGATGACTTAAAGTCTGCACTTGCTGTCGTGCAAACTGCTCTAAGCAGTATAACAACCTCCAAAGGAAGTAATGCCGGTGTAGTTCTTCAGGTTAACAACGCAAATGGTTCTTCACAAACATTACTGAATCTACAAAATAGTGCTAGCGTTAATTTTACTGATGTTGGTAATGGAAACATCGTAGCCACTATTAACCCACAAGCGACTACCGCAGGTGGCAACAACGGTCAACTGCAGTGGAATAATCAAGGAGCTTTCGCTGGTGTGTTAAACAGTGGGATTGATGTTAATGGTGTTTTATCCATTGAAGATCTAGTCGTTCCTAATGTTTCAATTACTAGCACACTTAAAGATTCAGAAGCTTCAGTAGGGGTCAATGGTCAAATTCTTACCTCTACAGGTAGTGCTGTGGTTTGGGTCACACCTCCAAGTCTTTCTATAGCCTCAACAAATGTGGACCGCCCACTCCTTATCACAGATGGGCTGCTATTGTGTACACCGGGTTCAGGAGAGGTTACCATTACGTTGCCGGACGCTACCACCCTTCTAAGTAAAGTGTATTACATCAAGAAGGCAGATACGGATGTTGGAATTGTGAACATTATAACTATTAATAGCCAAACTATAGATATATTACCAAACTATCAACTTCTTAACAAGAATCAGTTTGTACAGGTAGTTTCAGACGGTAGTAATTGGCAGGTCATCGGGGCAAATTAGGGTTCAATCTTATCCGGTTAAAAAAAAGGTCGAAGAAACTTCAAGTAGCATTTTTTGATATCACTTGTTAACAATAGAAACAATAAACAAATAAAACTATAACAATATACAATAGATATCAAATCTGTAAGAGATATAACCAAGGATTATAAAGAAGTTTCCTATAAATAGCAACGAAGAACAAATTAATGATTTATTTGTTCTTCGTTATTTGTTTTTACTGGATAAGTAAAGCCCTCTAAACAGAGGGCTTTTTTCTAAGGCGTACTGCGTGTCCTTTAAGATATAGCATGACTTCAGAATATCTTTTCTTAGCCGTTTGGCTATCACAGCCAAGAACGGCACCAACATCCTTCCAACTATATTCAAGAACCCACACCATTCGAAGGATATTCCTTTCCATAGGTGTTAGGTTCCTGAATAACTTGTCATTAGTTTCCTGAACCCAACCTAAAGACATTTCACTTATGTCTAATGGTTGTCTTATTAAGACTGTATCCGCTGACCAAGATTGCCCATCGGAATCAGTGAAGTCACCGTCTGCGTTAGGCATCCCGAACTCTTTAGAAGAGAAGACATCATTGTCAGGGGCTCTTCCACTTCTATAATCGAGTTGCAACATGCCTGCTTGGGACTCGATGGATGACATTTCTGCTGAGATGTATTCATGTAAGTAGTATCTGAAGTACATCTGGATGAAATAGGTGAGACCAACCGGCCCAGACTCGAAAAAGGACTTGGGGGGTGGCCATGAAAGCCTTTTATATCCTGTGATTTTCTTCTTCGGCCCAGCAACACTGGAGAGAAAACCTTTGCGCACCAGCAAGCGAATACAGCCAGTACTATCAAAACCGAGTCTGGAGGTAATTTCCGCTGCTGTAAATTCGATTGTTGATTTGCCCCTACGTTTTGGAAACGATTCGTTGATTGTTTCGTGTACCCTTCGTACCTTGTCTGTATACGTTGGGTCATACTTATCCACAGCTCTCATTAAACATAGGACAAGTATATCATATATATCATCACAAGTCATCTGTTTAAATGCTAGGTGTAGTGTTTTACATACGTTCTGAAGGACGGGCCTAGAGATGGTTTGTTTATCCATCGTCTTTGGTACTAAAGTTTTGAGGAAGACTACAGTATCCCTACCAGCAGCAGACTTTATAGGAGGCATATTACCACGAACGATCATATGTAAATATTTCATCAGATAACCATGAAAATACTCCATCAATCGTAATAGGATAGCTTCCCTATCCGCTTCTGGGGGTAGAGAAGCATAGGTAACCCCTAGAAGATTAACTTCTTCACGGTTATTGAAATCCTCCTCAACTGGAACCCTCCATTTAGAGGCATAGTGAGAAGAACTTAAGTTTGAATTTCTATACAATGACTTGCTCCTAGTCCCCACCAGAAGCAATTGTACCCAGTAACATCTTTATTATACACTAATACAACTCATTGAGTCAAAAGAAGTTATTATAATTTACTTATATTTATTATTGCTTCCAGTTACTTCTAGATTTTCATACCCTTTTATAACAAAATCTTTTATAATTATATCTTCTATCATTGCTAGATAGCTTTCCAAGGATAACGTAACAAGAACAGGGATTTTCTTGCTAGAAGTGCTATTCCTAGTATGGATAAGCAGCTTCTCCCCTTCGATATCTTTGTATCTATTAGCATGTGTCATATAAGTTTCTATTACATTTAACTTCTCTACTTTTTTACATTCAATTTGTAGATTACCAAGTTCACGTTGGGCCGCTGGAGATAAAATTATATCAACCCCCGGCTGTCCCATGCCTCGGCTTTCAATATCTTCATTAACTAAGTTTACTATCTTTCCAACTTCCCTTAACTTATCTCTTACTAGTTGCTGGAAAACTCTTCCCTTAGCTTTACAACTTCGAGGTTTAATCCCTGCCATTATTCCCATCTTCCATGTCTTCTACCTATGTGCCAATGGTTTGGATCTACTGTACAACGATAAACATGTAACCCAGATTCCGCCATCTGCTCCTTAGCCCAATTTGCTGTCTTCTTACTAGGGAAGGCAGTCTTTCTAGCGCAGGTTCTACTCTCAAATTCTCTCGTAACTTTGTGTTCATTTACACCTCGAATAGATCTTTTCCCTTGGAAGATTGTTGATTCTTTATCTGTGCTATCCCCCGATTTACTACTCCATTCTTTGCTTCCATTAATATGTTTATCAGACTTTTTATTGCCCCCTGATAAAATGGTAACGCCAGAACTTTGTAGCCCCCGGACAATAGAGTTCCATTTGGATTTGTCCATAAGTCCCTCATCTTCAATACTATTTCTTCTTCGGTGGATTTAGGACGCAAAGTAGTTACAATCCTGACTAAATGATCAAGTTCTATTAAAGTCCATGGAATAGAATGAATATAAGCGGTAGGTTTATCCACTACTTGCGTACCTTCCATAAACTTACGTGTACTAATAACTTCTACTTTAACATTATAATACATACTCCGCTTTTGTCTTATAATAGGTAGTGTTAATTTGTAACCATGGACACTATCATAATAAGCGTCCCATGCTTGCAAACGAGCTAATACTAAATTACATATAGGACTAAACCAAATGACGGCTGTTTCCGCTGTTGTCTTTGGCACTACTTGCCTTTCTTTCGATCATTAGACAACCACCCACGCATAATCCCAGCGCCAGTGCCGGGGTTAGGAGTGGTTCCTTGACCACTTCTAGGGGCAACTACAGAAGGAACTAATCCACCAGTGGTTATTCCTTGTTTACCTATCCCTTTGATGTTGCTTTGTGGTGCTTTTATGGGTGCAGAAGGCATTTTACGCTGCTTCTTTTTCTTCTTATCTTCCATTATTAAGACAACCTCTCGTATGTTAATGAATCGATCATGTCGGGCTGTTGCTGGTTGTCAGATGTAGGCAAGTTATCATAAGTAACTATATTTTCAGCTTGCTTAGTCTTAGGCTCTTCTTGCTTAATCTTAAGATCTTCAACTTCTACACACAAGACAGCAACATCTAGAATAGTGTCTCTAATATCATCTATACTTGATGATAATCTCACATTAGTCTCGTTTAAATCGTGTAAAAGCATGTTTATAACAACAACTACTACACTCAAGGCAAAGAAGTCCACCATTATATGGATTGCTATAACTACTAGTAACCAATGGGGAATCACTATTCCTCTCGTTCTTCGAATAAAGAATCAAAGCTTTCCTCTGCACCGTATAAGGCACGCATTGCCATTCGATCTCTCAGAATTTGTGGGTCTTCAATAAAGTTTATAAGCTCTTTCTGCAAATCAACATAAGAACTATGTTTATTTGTTTCAGACTTTCTAGCATGAGTTAAAACTATTTCTGTTCCCTTACCTTCTACTACTTGTGAGGTACCGTCTGGATAATTAATCCTGCCTATCCATTCTGTGGTGTCTCCTACAACGCGGAATCCATAAGAATTCCCTTCTGGGAATGCTATTTGTAAAGTTTTATATATATCTTGGTCTGCTTTATATAAAGACAAAAGTTCTTCCAGATCTGCGCCCATCCCAGTAGACATAGACGTAACCGCACTCTCTGGTAAATAAATCATTTGTGTGTGCCCAGACAAGAAAAATAAGGTTACATGATAAACCCTACTACTGTTATCATAATCTACTTTGTATGAGGACGCTTCGGAAAACGTATTTTTAACTCGCTTCCATAGATCACCGTCAACACGTTCTGTTAATACTGCCATACGTTCTCCTATCTTGCAATTGAATGATACATACTATCGTCAAGCACTTTAGCACATTTTAGTAAGAAATAACTTACAGTGTCAAATACCCAATCTGGACCATCTCCTATATGAACCAACCAGTCCTCATGAGTAGATAATGTAGGTAATTTAGACGGGATTATAGGTACACCGGGAGAGGATTCCCTCACCATATAAATATAAATCTTTAGCTCTGACTTCTTCCGCTCGCTATCCATTAACCATGCCGGATACTTATTCATATCCGTTTGCCTAGCATACAAAGCATCCATAGTTTCACGGAAAGCTACAAAGTATTTCTTGGAGGGACGGTGATACACAGTAGCAATGTGTTCAAAGTATGTTACTTTATTATTCTGCTGGATATTAGAAGGGGACAGTTGTAAACGCTTATCAGGTTCACCAACACGATCGAAAGTTGCTCCCGGTAATGGATAAACCTTATTAGAAACGATCTCTAGGTTTGCTAGATATTCTTGATTAACATTTCGAACTGGGTCTCTGTACGAGATCGATTGTTCCATGGGGTTATTTTCCTGATTTCTTTGTGATCCTAGGTGCTTCAGGTGTAGTTTCTAAAACTTGTTCAGCCTTAGTTTTCGTTTCTACCATTTTTAGTTTATCTTCTAATTCCTCTATACGCCCTAGTATCTTTATCTGAGTGTCAGACATTGAACTTCTCAATGATTCAAAGTCCGCTTGACTAGCCACTACCTTCAATAAATTATCTGGGCGTAGCTTTTTACGACGGTCAACAGCTGCAGAAGCGGAATTAAAGAAAGCTTGTCTATTAGATAAAGTGACTTGCGAGCCACCTTGGGCAGTTTGCTTTGGTACTAATGGGTGACCGCATAAACAGATTCTAATAGGCATAGGACTAGGACTAAGTGAACGAAATTCTACTGAACCATATCCAGAACCTGCAAACTGTTCTGCATAGGTTGTATAGAAATAAGTACCACCACACTCTTCACATTCAATCGGAGTGTTCATAGGGTTTACCGCTCGTGATATACGATCGGTGGGGTTCTGTTGGACACCCCTCTTTTGATTTTCATTATTCTCTTGGTGCTCGTACGTGGGCATCAGATAGCTCCTCTTTGATTAATTTGTTATGCTTTACATCATCTAGTGATTTCTGCGTTAATTTACCCTCTTCTTATAAGATTTCTTCGCGTTCTATAACATGTACATAGCATCATTTACCTCTTCCTCAGATAGTTCACGCTTACAGATCAAGCACACAGGATGCTGCTCGTAATCTATAACATGTACATGTAAACGATTGAGTTCTGTAACGTCTGTTCCTATGATTACAGTCTTTATCTGACCATCTTTACCAATGATCTTCATTGGCTCTGGGTCAAATGATTCCGAAGAATTGGTTTTTTTCACGTAGTACCTCCAAACAAGGTTTAGTTGAGCAATGTTCACAATGTGAGCCCGGGATAGCATAAAAAGGTTTAACCTTTATTACATTAACTATAGATCTTAACATGTTTGTTGCCAAACGTTCTTCTACATACTTGTTAATCCAAGGTGTCCCATGTATCAAAGGAAGATGATAAATACCCACTTCCTTATATTCATGATAAGTATTCTTAACGTGGATATACCTAGCTAAAGAACTTGCTTGAGGTAGTGTGCTCTCCGGTTTTGAATGATGGTTACGCTCAACTGCTTCGTACACCAATATCATAACAATGCTATTCTTACCACGTTTACGAACAAGACTGTATCTTCCCTGAATAGTATACCCTTCTAAAGGCAACTCATAAGGTTGTTCTGGCATTAAGATATAGCACAGCTTAAGAAAATCATATATTTTCTTAGATGTTTTAATAGCCTGTCTAGGACCTTTCCAATAAGGCCCGCTTAATGGTATATCATCTTTACTTACTATCTGATGAGTTTTAAACCATAGAGCGTCCCAAAATAACATATACTTATCACGTATCTCCTTTAGGGAAAGGTTATAACAATCAAAGGTCTTACGTATGGCCCAGCGTAACGTATCACACGCACACTCATAAGCCCACATATTATTATCAATACCGGGTACCATCATAGGACATAACAGTACCCGGTCTAATTCAATTTCATTAACTACAGGATTCAGACTCATGATCAGCTTGTGTTACTAAACACCCAGCCCCTTCAGGTAGTAACACATGTTTAACTAAGTGCACCCCTTCATCTAGAGTTGTTACCATCCAACCTACTGACTCTGTAATCATCGGATGATTATGTATATTAGAAGGTTCCATTACTAATACCACTGGTATCCGAGCCTGATAAGCCCAAGCTAACTCCATACAAGTTCCTATAGATACCCTCTTTGCACCTAGTAAATTTACTAGTACCATATCTGCCCTAACACAGTCGAAATAGTCCCTAGTCATAATTGCTCTACTAGCAGTCAATAAGCCAGCTTCTTTGGTAGTAGACCCCAATACCCCTGTGTAGCTACGATATTCTTGATCTCGTAATGGAGAAGCACATCGAATATTAAAAGGGGACAGCTGGCTAGCTACATAAGTCCTCCAGCCAGTTGCCTCTGAAAATGTTAGACCATTAATTGGGCTTGAAGTATACACAATAAAATCCCGCACTACATTCTCCTATTTGTCGCATACGATGAAGACATCTCAGAGCCATTGTATTCTGCTGCTCTGCTTCTGAATAAGGATTGTTCTTCATCTGATACTTCTTCCATCCTACCAGTTTCTGGCCACAGTTTATAATAAATAGTTCCATCAAAACTAGATAACTTAGATTTATCTATAACTATTTCAATTATTGGTTTTCTCTTTGGGACATGATTACATATCCCACCATTACCAATTACAGTATCTAAATCTTTGTCATCTGTCCAGAATATAGTAGCTTTACTCTCCAAATCCTTAAGGTCATTGTAGACTCCAAGATTCGCATTTGCGTCATAGGCTACACCTGATGTGCCTTTAATTCTAGACACTCTAGGTCTAACGCCCGGTCTCAATGATTCCTTAGGTAGTTCACAGGAGAATATACAAGTACAACGTTGTTGATTGGCTAATCTTTTGATAAACATAGACATTTCACGCGTCTTGCCCTCCCCTATATCATATCCGGGGAGATCAAACAGGTGGAAGTTATCACCTATGACTATCAATGGTTTATCAGGAAACTTCTGTCTCAGATTTTTAACCCAAGTTTCTAACGCTGGTAGAGACCCGGGCAGCCCAACCACGTCTGCTAATACTAGACGTTCTGATTCAATCTGTTTCCTTATCCATTGATTTGCTATGCCATGGAGCTCTTCGAATGTCATAGTAATATCATGTTGTTGTAACCACTCTTGAGTTTGCTTTATACCAACAGGGTCATTCATATAATAACCTGAACGTTTGAACCACACGCTAGGTAGGTTATATCTACCACCCAACATCCTTGGCACAAAAGCACTCAATGCATCATCAACTGTATGGAAGAGTACAATAACATTTGGATTATTATCCAACAACCTCCAAGTTAAATTCTGAAGAAATGTCGTCTTGGCCTGATTTGGCTTTCCTGGCACAGAGAGGAAACTTTCTGCTTTTGGCATGCCACCCAAGGCTTCATCCAAATGTTTGAACCCAGTTATGAGTTCAATTCCACTAATATTAGCTTCAGATTGTTCAAATACATACTCAACCGACTTCATTACATTAGAAGGATCATATCCTAATCTTCTACGCTCAATCAGTTCTACTTGAATTTGAGCAGAAGATAGGATACTTTGTATGTCTTTGGAATTCCTAGCCAATTCACTAGAGGTCCGCTTGGCAATTAGAACCTTCTCTTCTTCCAAGCGCATAGCGTCGTCATCTACCCTACGCATTACTTCACGCCACACACCTTGCTTGTCTAGACCAGTCTGACTGGCTAACTGCTCGGACATGCGCATACGTTGTAGATAATTCTGCTCGTTAACTATCATTGGAATTATACGTTCCGACAATGTTAACGGGTCTTCGCCATCTTTAATAGCCTTCCTAAGTCGCCAAGAGAACATATCTAAGTGCTCAAGATTACGGAGGGCCGCTCCGCCGTTCGCTAGCCCATGCATGCGAATGAACGCGTCCGGGTCATCGGTTCCCTCTGGCATAGATATAATCTCCACGCGCAGTCCGATATGCCCAGCCATTGTCTCTTCAAGCATAGCTACGAATCGTCTTGTTCCTTCTTCACCAGCATCATCCGCGTCTAACACGAAGATGATATGCTTTATGGACTCCCCGTTTTTATCACCAACATTAAGTACTAAGTTCAAATGTTCCTTAGTGAAACTAATTGAACCTATAGCACACACATTGTGGATACCTGCGGCGTCCATTGTTACTGCATCGGAATAACCCTCTACTACATAAAGTGGTGGGGTCCGCTTACGAGCACGATCGAAGTTATATAATCTTTTTGATTTCTGATAGATGTGATTCTTCATACCAGTCTCAGCAGTATTAATATACTTTGTTGGGTGCCAGAGTTCCTTCAACTGTGGAGCATCCTCTCCATTCAGATTGATGATGTCTTGCTTCTGCTTATCGTAGTTTGCTTTCTCTTCCTCATACTTGAGGTTACGGGCAGCAAATCCTACTGGTGCGCCATGCTCATCCTTGATCGTGAAAATCAAGTTATCGGGGTTAAACAATGCTTTACGGGTGAGGTCTACCTCTCTTAGGAAGTCTAACTTATGGCCAAACCCACCTTCAGATGTGGGTTTAGTCATACGAGACATGTAGTCTTCATAGCTAGTTACAGACCCAGTACCAGTTTTTAACATTACATCCGCTGACCACCCTAATGTAGCTACCTTAGTTTTAACCCTATCAGATAGTGTACATGACCGCACGTACATAGCAGCATGACTATATGCGGAATAGATTTCCATTTCATATATTTCTTCTGGTGTTGGGTTAAACTCAGGTACCTCTACCCCAAATCGAGTAGCTAGATAAATTAAGTTATCATGTAAAAATCCTACTCCAGACAGAGGCTTCCCTTCAAGGAAAGCAGCCGCATGGAAGATATTTCCCACGGAACGACAGGCAAAACAATGGAATACCTTGTTGTCTGATTCTGGTACTATTCCACAGGAAGGATTGTTATCACTGTGGCTTGGATTAATACACTTAAAGAGACCTCTCCCATTAACATGTACACCCATCTGAATGAGGTACTGAGGTAGATACTCTTTAACTCTTTCCTTAACCTGATCTAGGTTATGTCTTACATTACTCATTATTCCCCTTGGGATTCAGACACTTTATTAACCTAGCAAAATCAGATTCGGCTAATACAACAGTTCCTACATTAAATTTGTTTCTTATCACTAACGCTCCAAATAAAGTACTAGCTCGTTTGGAATCTTCTCCTACTTTAGCTAGTTCTGATAACCATATCACAGGATTCTCTCGTCCTGATTGGTGTTTAGTATCTAAAGTAATACAGCCTTGTGCTACATGATCTCCGTCTTTATTTACTCTACCAGAGTTACGTGTGCTGCGGATGATATTCTTTTCAGTTGTTTTTTCAGCAAGAGCAGCTTGGGCAGCCACCCTTTTGCGTATTGGGTCCGAGTTTTGCTTATCTCGTACCTTCTTCCAGTGGTCATCTCGTTTCTTCTGTAATCTTTCTTTCTCTAACACTGGATGCTTACGATTATTAGTCTTACGCGCTTGAGTAGTGGGCTCCCAACAATTAACAGTTAAATCTGATCCTTCTGGAGACAATTTACAAATAGAACACAACTGATTGTCTCCAGCATTGGAGGGGGAATTAACACAATATTCTGCCATGTTACACGGCATTTTCTACAGGTACCTCGTTAACAATTTCTTCTTGGTCGTTTTCAACTACTTCCTTAGGAGCCATAGCTGTTTTAATGGTTTCTAGGAAGTCTGGGTCTTCACACATAAGTTTGTAAAATTCAAGATCCCCTTGCAATTTTACATTTCCGAAGGAGAGCCAAGAACCACTCTTCTCTATGATTTTAGATTGCTTAGCGGTCTCAAATACATCCCAAATAGGACAGAATCCACGACCATTTATATAAGAAAGTAGTACATGCTTATAAGGAGCAGAGATCTTATTCTTTGCTGTGTATACGTCTATCTTTACACCGATGATCTCATCGTTCTTACCTTTTATCTTTTCGACCAATCGTAACTCTAACCTTATAGTAGCAAAGAATGGCATAGCGTTACCACCAGAGGTCTTATACCGTACTCCCTGAGGACTATACCCACCTATCTGTGGCAATGCTTGATTAATCCATAGGGCAGTAGCCCTTACATGAGTAAACTTACGAACGTGATCATACATAAGTTTACCTATACCACCCGGTTGTGCTGGGTCTGACGGGTCTCGTTCTAAATCTACTCTCTTTGCTAAAGCAGCCATTGAATCCACAATTACCAAATCACAAATTCTGGAGACAAGACCTACATAATTAACTATCTTTTCTCCATTCATTGTTTCACCAGTTTCTGGGTCGTACCCCTTAGCTAGGTATACAGGATGTATACCTGACTCAAGAGTAGGATTCATAATATAACCTAGCTCCTCTAAATATTCCTCTGTAATAGTGTCTTCTATATCTACAATAGTAACTAGTTTACCTAGTTTCTGCCACATAACTCCTATCTGTAGGGCTATTGAAGTCTTACCTACTTCTGGGTCTTTAGAATAAATTTCTACACGTCTACTTAGTGGACACCCAGGCTTTGCACTATGTAGATTTTTATCTAGACGTGGGAGACCTGTTGTCAAGGTTTCCACAGTCATATCTACGCGGTCACATATCTTACGGAAGAACCCAGCTAAACCATTCTCAGCCAGTTCCTTTTCAAAATGGGAGTCTAGTTCAGGGTTTTCAATCTTCTTTTTACTTGTCTTTGACATTATATCCTAATTAAACTTTGTGCGACCGTTGAAACCATCGCCTTCAATACCTAATATCTTCTTACATAGATTCACACGGGAGTCTAATGATCTGATTAGCTCTTCCAAATATAACTTGATAGGAATGAAACCACTAGTCATCTTTCTCATGTATGCTTCTTTATCAGCAGCCCCTACACCCTTACTTGAGGGCAATAGGAAGTCTGACGACTTCCCATGCTCAACAAATGCAGAGGATAATGACAAATACTGAGATACTCTATCTCTCCAAGATTCTACATAAGTCATATGTAGTTCGAGCTGTGGAACATCTTGGGTAAGAACCTGCATTTTCAGTTTATCTTGTAAAGGCTTTAACGTTGCCTTATATTCTGTCTCGAATTCTCCAAGAGCTTTGAACAAATCCTCTTCTTTGTTAATCTTTAATACATCTAAAATCGAATACAACATTATATTCTTATTCCGTTTCTATATCCATCTGAGAAATATCGTAAAGCTGGTATCCCCAATTAGGGTTCTGTTTTGGTACACAGATAGACTTATAAGCACAATATAAACATTGCCAATCACCTATTCTATCTTTACCTAGTTTCTTCTTCTTCCAGTCTTGATATCTAGTCTTCCCTATTTCTCCACTGGCAGCTAAAGTCTCTACCTTAGTAGGAGAATAAGCCCATTCATACTCAGCCGGTGGAAGGAAACTGTCTGGTAGCAAACGAACTTCTGCTGCTAGCAGTTCTAAATAAGCAGCATTCGCTGCTTTCTCTGTGTCATTTAGTTCCAAAGGTATGTTATTTTGATTATCCATAGATACAATTTTCTCTATTGTTGATCTCCTCTACCTCTAACTAGGTTCAAACTAGGAGGCGGTAGGATACCTTTTTCTGCTAGACGTCGCTCTGCTTCTTCTCTAGCCCTAAACCAGTAGTTCTGGAGAGTTCTATACCGTTCATAAATATTTTCAACTGTGAATATCTTCCACATCTGTCCATCTATTACTGGGTAATGAGCACCATCAAAGTCTTCAGCGATACTGATAGTAAACTCAGTTCGGGCGCAATCATCTCTAGATATATAAATTAGTTTAGCACCTATCTCGCCGTCATTCATCTGTTCAACTATGTCTAAATTAGCTTCTATACGATTTCTAGATCTTGCGCTTGAAGCTCTATCCTCTAAGCCCTCTTTAATAAGTGCTTTTAATCGTGCGCCGTTCTTGACTTCGTTTAGATACATGACAAGCTGCATTACATTCTCTATCTTAGGCTTGCCATTCTTTATATCCTTACCAGCCATCCAGCCATAGTACGTTTTACATTCACAAATCCAACCTGTCTTAGTGATTGGGTCTACAACTACCAAGTCTAATTCTAATGGCATATAGAACTCTTCTACGAAGGTTCTTACCCCGTTAGCAGCGAATATTGTAGGTGAAGTGGCTCTAGACAGGTCTACTAACGTACCTTCTATAAGACGTCCAGTAACCCAACGCCATGCACCAATAGGATCAACTTGGTTTGTAATTGGGGCACCTGTCATACGTAAGTAAGCTTTACGTCTACAGGTACCATAAATATTTGATACAGTTTTATCGATACGGTCTGCTGAGGCTTCGGAAGGCCAGATAGCAGGGGTATTAGAACTCCTTGCATCGTGGGATTCTTGAACTACTAGAGCTGTATCGATGTATGGAAACAAACGAAATTCTGCCATTATTTAGTTGGGCTTCTTTCAATGAGATATATTAATTATACCAGATATCCTAGGATTCTAGATATTAAATTTGATATTTGGTTATGTCTCTGGAAGCAAAGAAGTTAATCCAATAATCAACAGCTTTATTAGTATCCGGAGAGGTAATAATGGTTTGTATGTCTTGTCTACACACAAGTCTACAAGTCTCCCTCAGATTGAACAATTTGTTTTCCAAGTCACGACTGTAAGGTAACACAGCAATATCTTTTGTATGATACGGTGGATCTTCTGATATCGGCATCTCATGGAAAGGTATCATATAATTAGCACGGGCCATCTCATTATCTGGTGTATATTGACAACGATACCATTGATTATTAAATCTAGTTATGTGTGAAAAATTGGTATCTATTGCACAAGACCTATCGTGATATGGTTCTGTTTTGGATAATATTAATACATCAACCCATTGTAGTACATTAGGCCATTTTGCTAATTCTGTGCTAAGCGCCTTTTTAATTCCTGCCAAGGAAGTAGCTTCATAACGATGATTTCCTATTGTTGCATAAAACATACACTTTTTGTCCAAATATATGTTTATCGTAGCATTTAATGCTTGCGAAGTATAATTTGATACTAATGTTTCTTCTGACATCTGTTCCTTAAATCAATATGGCAGTGGAACTAACCACTGCCATCTTTAGTTAATCATCGTCTCCGAACTCACCACCCTTGCTACGTATCCCAAGTTCTCTACGCAAGGCAGCTTTGTCGGCGGCTAGTGCCCTCCATTCAGGTGGGCAATAACCTAGGTGGTCAACGTAGATAAGCGATAGCTTCGTCATACGTTCAACTTCTTCAGTGTTAGGTAGGATATCGTCCATAGCCTGATTCCAGTCTGCTATTGACATGGAATAGTCTGGTTTACCATCTGACTTTACTCTACCAGCAAACGCTGCATTGTCTAACGCTTCTTTCAGAACAACTTCAATCTCAGCACCAGTCCAAACACGTTTGCTATCATACAACAGACGACCTAAACCATTATCAGCTGTCTTCTCTGTAGCTGCTACTTCCTTAGCAAACTTTACACCATGCTTACGAAGTAACGCAGCCAAGATGTCAAGCCTTCCCTTACTATCACCCTTCTGAGGGGGTAGCGCTGGCACCTTGGCATCAAAACGACCAGACCTAATCAGAGCACCGTCAAGTAAATCTGGACGGTTAGAAGCACCGATTACTACAACCCTACCAGTTCTAGATTCATCTGACAACCAAGTCATGATAGAGTTAAATACTCTAGCGGAAGTTCCAGAATCTCCAGCAGAGGTCCTACCAGAACTTAGTACTGAATCCATTTCATCTAGGAATACAATACAAGGAGCAGCAGAGTCTACAGCTTCCAAGAACTTACGTGTCTTCTGTTCGGTTTCACCTACAATTCCACCGAATAGACGATCCAAGTGTCCAATCATAAAGTTCATCTTGGCTTCCTTGGCTAGAGCTTTGGCAATGACAGTTTTACCTGTACCCGGGGGTCCAGTCATCAACATACCACGGGTACATAGACGAGCATTACCTTGTTGTAGTGGAATGATAACTTTACGCTGGAAATATCTCTTCAAGTGTTCGTGCCCACCAATTTGTTCAAAGCCATACTCAGGCTCAAAGAACTCAACCAAGCCTTGATATTCATCTTCCAAAGCTCTCTGCTTCTGTTCACGAACCAAACGGAAGTCGATAGCTTCTCCAGTGAGCCAAGATTTCATGATTACAAATTCCATCTGTCTTCTTGACATACCAGCAGATTGAACAGCAAATTGATGGAGATCAAATCCAGTAGCCAAGTTCACCTTGGAGACTTCATTACTACCTATAACCATAGGTTTGCCCTTAGCAGCTACACTATTTTCAATGGTTCTGCTGAAGTTGGTTAGCCACTCCTCACGTTCTGTGATTGTTGGCTTTCCAATAAGAATAGTGGAGATACCAACACCGCCTCCACGAAGGGACTCGTGGATTTCAGATAAGTGACGTGTCATAATAATGATTCTATTACGGTTACCTAACTGTTCATCCCTCGCCCAGTTACGGATATGAACAATCTGTGGGCGATCGGCATATAATTGTGCTATATCCCCCTGAGGAAACAAAGAATCACCATCGGTAAACAACACAGTCAACAACAACTCTGGTTGAGTAGCCTGATTATTCATTATCTTCATCTCGTTAGAACGATGAATTTCTTTATTAGCTATGAACCAGCGTTGTAAAACTAAACAACAATTTTCTATCTGGGTAGGTTTATCCCAACCAGCCGGCCAGTTCTCTACCGTTTCCCCATAGAAGGACTTCATAGTGTCTACCCAAGCAGTGTGACTATTCTTGTTAGCAAACTCTAGTCCAGAGGACAGGTTAAAAGAAGCTAATATCCTAGTGGTATTACGATTTGTTTTTACTTCCTGCTCATCTTGTATACCACGACCCACTTTGTCAGACACACTGCCTCTAATTTCACGAGCCACATTATCGTCCATAGCGATCGCTATAGTACGATCAATTGGTTGTCTGGCTCCTGTGTTGTCACAATAATCGTTGATGTTACCATGAACGATGAATACGTGGGCAATCTTGGATCTATAATCACTTTTGATCGTCTTGATGAACTCCGGGATTGGTTGCTGTTCCGGTTGCTGCTTCTTCACTGTCGCAAATGCCATACTTTATTATCTCCATTTCTATAGGCCATGTTTCTCCAGGACCATTTGTTGAGGGACACCCTGTTAGTAGTAGTTCTCTTGCTATGTATAAGCCTAAATAACGAAAGACAGCTTGTTTCTTCTGATCCGGGTCTGTTAGATCCATATCAGCAGAAGCTTGCTGCCAAACTAAAGAGTCATCTTCCTCTATGCGTTGCATATCAAGACTAATAGAAGCTGCAAGAGTCATCCTAACTTGTATAATATCTTCATCTGAACGCATACCGCCACCTAACTTATATTATTTCTTCACTGGTTTCATTTTACTAAGCATCTTTAATAGCCTATTACGGCCAATTTTGGTATGGTAAAGATTACCATGTTCTGGTTGGACATATAAATCAATGCTATTCTTTTCTATGTAATACCACCCTTTACCAGTAGTTATAACTGTACCTTTTGGTGTTGGTAAGTCATGTGGAAGTCCATCTTTAACATATTTCTTCATCTTCTGTTTCCTTATCTTTCTCTAATTCTAAATAATGCATTATCCAAAGCAAAAATAAAGCCAAGTAGAAACATCCTACACTGAGGAAGAACTCCCAAAGATGACCACCTAGTCTTGTGAAGTCCGCTCCAGCGATACCAGCAATCATACTACATATTAAAATAATTATAATTACTAACTGTTCTGTGTATATATTCATATTGTACCTACATTTAACAATTAATATTTATAGCTGTGTCATACCGTGTAATGCTTCTTCTACGCGTGCTCGCCATTCTTTTTGTGGGAATGAATGAGCATATAGGAAAGCTATCAGTTCACCAGCACTAAAGCCACCACGGCATTCTCCTGTAACGAGGGCTGCTTGTTCTCCATACACTGCGCAATATACTTCATAAGCTCGTATAGTTACCGTTTGTGGGCAGCGAGCAGACTGATGTACCACTCTTCGCGTTTGTACCGGGTGTACTGGTACATCCAATTTCATACAACATTGCCCATGACACTCATAATCACTCATTATATTTCCCTTTACAAGAAGTTTGGGTCAATTGGGTCGAATTTGTCATAGTTATTATCATCATCTGAGTCTTTTCGTCCGTCAGGCTTTGTAGGTTTAGCTACTCGTGGCTTAGCGATTGGAGTTGAGCAATATTTCAGACCATTCTCATGAACCCAAATTCCCCACATACCTTTCTCTTTAGAAATAAGACTCTTACAAAAGTCGCATAAGCCATAATTTTTGTTTTTAACTACTGATGCCATAGTTTATCCCTTCACGTCCTCGTGCTTCACTTCGTCCCTCCATTGGCTTTCCCGGCAAGCGCCGCCCGCGCAATCTCGTTTCCCCTGCTATTTCCGAAGTCCGGTTCGTTGCCAAGACGCGCCAGCTTATCTAATGCCGCCTCCAACTCTACGACGCGGGCCTTGAGCGCGGTATTCTCCTCCCTCACTCCTGCGAGTGCCGTTGCATTGCGAACCTTCTCTAAATCTCGCCACTGTTCCCATGCCGCCACGCGGGCCTTGAGCGTGGTGTTCTCGGCCTCCAGCGGGGCGGCGATATGGGCAGCGTAGGCGGCGTGGTCATGATAGAGTACGAAAGAACCTTCGGGATGCTCGTAAGCTTGTATTTCATCGCCGCCTTTGAATACCAGAACACGGTATCGTTTGATCGGCTCCGCTGGCGTTACCTTCGGGGCAGTCATCTTGTTTCCTCTTTTCCAATATGCATACCCAGCGCAATCCGTGATCCTCTATGTCGTTCGTTGGCATATGTCCTCGGTTGAATCTGGAAGTCAATCGGAAGTCCTGTAATCTTTGACAGCCGTTCCGAAATAGCAACAGTCAGCAGCAGCCACTTCGCATCCTGTTCCCAGCATCTACCAGCGCCGGGAAACTCTGTGGCAAACTGTTCGTCCGACATGATGAACCGCACATCTACATCACGCCAGTCAGGACGATCAAGGGATGATCCGACAAGGTAGCACCCCCAACCGCCGAATGCCTCGGTGAGCTGGCGGCACGCCGTTTCGAGTGCAAAGATGGCCGGAGCACCAACGTAGTTACATTTCTTGCGCGGTGCTACTTCGGGGTCAGTCGTCTCCGGTGCGGGACTGCCATGTGCAGCACACGGCAACTTTCCGTGGCAGCAATCGCAAGTCATTGGCGGCGTTACCTTCGGGTCAGGCTGCACGATCGGCTCCGGCGCGGGCTGGTTGGCCTCTGCCGGATCATGTTCGACAATACGTTTCAGGATGTTAGATGCATCGAGGTGCGCGTAAGCGTGCTTTGGGCTGGCCTCCGACTTCTTTATTCCACGCGCTGGGTCAGGCATGTTCTCTTCTGCGAACCGCTTGTCGTGCTCCGGATTATTTCCTCCGAAGATGTCTTCGTAAGGCGCGTCCGGTATCTTCGTCGCAATCTCATATTCCGCAAGGCATTCCGGTGAGTGACTGCGCCCATCCGTGCAGCCACAATTCTTTCCTTTGCAGGGCGGTAGTGTTTGATGTATGGCCTCCGCTGTTATAAACCGATCACCCTTGCTGCGTACAGGTTCGGCGGAATCCCATACAAACCCGAGTTCCAGTGCAACGGACTGCCACGCTCTGTTAGCGTTCTCCTGCGGACTAGATGGCTCCCCGCACTGGACAGCGATGTACGGAACAGGTTTACTCGCGCCAAGGATGCGATCCAATTGCTGCTGTGATAGCTCAAATTCCTGTCTCATGAATTCCTCTTTCCTGCCGCGTCCGGTAGCTTCGGCAGAAACTTTGAGCACAACATCCCGCTAGGATGATGCACCGGAAGCCCCGGCCCAAGAATCGAACTGAATGGAGGCGTGATCGTTTTCTCCCCACGGTCGCACGCTTCACACGATACGTCGGGCGCGTCCGGTATCTTCGGGATACTGCCGCCAAGCTTGCTGGTGGTAACCGATGGTTCAGGTACGCACCCACATAGAAAATTCCCGTTGATCGCGGCTTGCCCGCACATCGGACAATGAGAAAAGCTCGTGTAATGTTCGACGTTCATAATTTCCCTTCCCTTATCCGTTGGATCAAACTCGGCTTAGGCTCTGGAGGTTTCTCGTTCTCGTTAATCCAGAATCCACAACGGGCGCACATCAGCTTGCAATCTCCCCCATACTTCAGGATTCGCTTCTTTGGTGGGCATGAACACCAAATTGGATCGTAACTCATCCCTTCTTCCCTTCTGCCGCGTCAAGGGCGGCGAGGATTGCGTCAGCGGCTTCCTTTTTCAAGCTCCTACTACCTTGGAAAAAATACTGCAACTTATTAAGCAATATCTCCTGCCTCTTATTGACTGGCACAAGGGAATCATTGCGGCAGGCAACAAAATCACGAAGAATCGTGGTGGCCAAGCCTCCATACTGCTTACCTGTTGTGGCTTCTATCGTTTCGACAGCGTCGCCTATTTCCTCCGGTGTTGGTGGCTCCAGTAGCTTGCCGGGTAGGTGGTCGGCTGCGGTTTTAATAACGATACGCCAGCCTGACCACTCAGGACTGTATGAGTATCCCGCTTCGTTCAGTGCTTTGATACTCGCTTGTTTAGCTGCTTGAAATACCTCTTCTGGTAGATTCATTTAGTCTTCTTCTCCCCTTCGTGGGCAGCGGGCAAGCGCTGTAGTCTATCAATCTCTGCTGCGATGAGTGCACCCGCTTTCACGAGATTGCGGATAGGGTCAGGCGACGGCTTCCACCACTCATCACTCCATTTTGGGGGCCAGAAAATCTCGTTTAATGGAGCGCGCTCTGGGTGCAGACAACCGTTCGCGCACAAATAACACTTGGCAACAGCGGTCAATTCGCAATCACTGTGTTCATCGTCATGTTCTGGCGTCCAACCCTCCACTGTGATCTGCCGTTGCCGCTCCGCCGCGATTAGAGCCGCTCCGTTTGGAGTTGATAATGTTTGCCCAACTCTACTAGGGTGAGGAGCTTGACATTCACAATAATTATTTTGACAGCCTAATGCCCATACACTTTCATCGTGTGCTGAATGATCACCATTCTTACAACTATCACAGATTGTTGGGTTACTCATTATACAGGTACCAAGTTATCGCCCGGATCGTCTGAATTCTTAGCATTGGTGTGCTGTGCTAATAATTGATCCATTGTAGTTGGCTTACTTGGGGCGAACTCTTCCAAGAACTTCTCCGGTGGGAAGCCAGTTATCTGTGTTAATGCATCCTCATCAATGATAACTTCCATGATTTGAGGCTGAAGGTCCTTCTCTGAATACTTATCAGTGAAGAACACTACTTCTTGGTTCAACGAACCACGAAGTGGGTCAGAGGTAGCTCTAACTAACTGGTTGTACCTGCCAAATACACCCCAATCCAATAAGCTCTTGATAGCACACCATAATTCTGGGCTACCAGCCTTCCAATCCCCAGTTTCTGCTGACTTCCACTTGAATTTACCAGTCTCTAATTCTTTTATGGTGTAACCACTGAATGAACCTATAGTTAGATCTGGTCGCTCTCTTCTAATAGCATCACATAACAAGTACAAGAACTGTGCTTGCTGGAAAGGTTCGCCGCCAGAGAAGGTAATACCTTCTACGTCTTTAAGACCCTTTACCCAGTCAATAATCTCTGATAGATAAGTTTCTTTCTTGTTATCGAAAGCATGAGTGTCAGGATTCCAACATCCCGGACACCCAAGTGAACAACCAGCGAACCAAAGAACGGCCCGATTCCCTGGGCCGTTGGCAGTTGACGAATCAATTTTACTGTAGACTAACATGGTTTGCCCTTCCCTGTATGTTTCGATAGCTCTTCTGCTAGCTCGGCTATTTTGAGATGTAGTTCCCACTGATCCATCGAAGTTATCAGGAAGTTGATATTGCAATTGTGACATTCTATAGCCCCCAAGGTTATTTCTACTTCCTCTGAGATTGTTTTACTAATACTTTTGCCATCAACAACTTCCTGTTGGATATCTCTGCGTATTTCGCCTCGCAAAGTAAGAGTGTGCCCCTTACATTTTGGACATTCTATTGGGTCCGTCAGGACTGTTGGAGGAACTAATTCTTCGCGAACTAATACGACTTTATCCATTGTCTACTTTCCTACATTCAACTTGTTTACGTTGGGTTGTTCCTTGTGATAATCTGATTTGATAGTCTCAGATTTCACCTTACCCATAGCTTCGAAAGCCTTCGCGACGTCCTTACAGCCCTTACCCTTAAAGCCCTCTAAATCCAGACTGAAGTTACCATCACCATCTATTTCAACTGTCACAATTTTATCCGCCATGTCTTTTCTCCTTATTATAGGGTATCCTAGATTAGATACCCACCTTGAATGTTAGTTTTATAGCACCTTGTGGGGTTACAGTTCTCCCCTGAAAGCTAAGATTAGAACCATTAGCTATCTTTCTAGCATGTTTCTCAGCGTACTTCTGTTTCAACTGTTTCATCCAAGCTTCGTTGTGAAAACTTGAATCAAACTGAGAGATGATAGCTTTGAAGTTGCCATCAGGACCCCTCTTAAAACCAATATCATTAGACGCATTACCAACTTCCTTACGTCTAATTATTATCTCTGCCGTATCTTTCCTCTTCTCACCGTGGTAGCCCTCTAAATTCTGAGCCTCTGCGTGTGATTCTGGATTAGCTTGTTCACCTTCTTTAATTCCCCTGAATTTCATTTCCTTTAAGGAATCAACAAGGCATTCTTGATTTGACATATTTGTATCTAGTGTTCTGTAAGCAGACATTTTATCCTTCTACTATCTATTATAAAATAGTGGGGCTATACATTGCATATAGCCCCACAACTGATTATACGTGGCGGAATTGTAGTTGCTGAACGGGCTTTCCGTTCTTAGTTACCTGGCGATAACCAATGAATTCCATGCCAGCGTTCTTGGCAATTTTCTTTGCCTTAGCTACAGCATAGGCTGGAACTACCTGCTTGGTGATAGCAGATAGCTTGTGATCTGACTTACGTAGAACGTACTCATCACCAACTACATTGTACTTGCCGTCCTTGCCCATCGAGAATCCGATATCCCCACCATCGCCGATATCTTCCTTCTTCAGGATGATCTCAGCCTTGTAGGTCTCAGAACCGTGACCACGAACGCTTTCCTTCTTGTCATTAACCTCTGGCTTGTATCCCAAAGACTTCAAGGCGTCACAAAGAGTCACCTTGTCATTCATTTCTGTGTTTTGCGTGCGGAAGCAACTCAAGATATTTCTCCTATATTTCTTGATATATTCATACACCCTTGGTATCAATTCTTGCGAAGTCCTTATGAGACCTAAGATAGTACTACATTTTGATGAACTAAACCACAGCTCCATTTCCTGAACAGCAGTTGTAATTGTAAGATGTCCTCATATATTTGAGGAGTTCTGCTACTTACCAGTAGCTTTTTTCTTATATTGCTCTAATCTGGGTTCAACATAGAAGTTAAACCCAGCTACTAGCCTACCACGGTCAAGGATAATAACTGGTGGAGCTTCACCTATCGCTGGGACTAGTCGACCTATCGTATCATCGTCTCCCTTTATAATCTGATCGATGTTTGGTAGATTGTATAAATTCAGTTTAGCAGATTGCACCATAGAAAACAAGCAGAAATCCTTTATTAAGAGAGATTGTTTAACACTGAAGATACCAGTCTTTGGACAACACCTCTCTCCAACTTCGAACAATCCCTCTCCAGTGAGTTGTCTTTCTGCTAATGCTCTAACTCGCATAATATGGTTCTTCAGACGAATTTTCTGTGACCCACCACCTGCTGGGTGAAAGCTGACTTCATAGCAGCTTTCCCCATAATCAGATTTGTTATTAGGCAAGGTTTTTAACAACTCTCCTGCATTCTTTGCTCCCTGAGATAAGACGTCTGTCTCTTCGTAAGGCCAAAGATTTATCGGGGTAGGGGTTTTGAATAGAGCTTGCATCACATTTTTACATACAGGACAAGTATGCCCGTATACTAATGGGAATTCTAAGTTCTTTACCTCTCCCTTAAAACTATTTCTTTTCGTAAGAATTAGTTTTGGAGTAGTTTGGTTATTAGTTAGTTGTATCATTAATCCATCCTATCTTCAAAGTCAGATAAGTTTAGTTCTGGTACGAACATTGTGTCACCACCAGCTTCACGCATATAGGTTTGAATAGATAGTTCCTCTTCTAGAATTCTCTCTACGAACCAGTGGATATCTACTTCTCTTGCGCGTCGACTACCAACTTTACGATCTAACGCTTGTTCAGCAGCAACCATCTTACTATAAAACACATTGAAGATATGTTCGTCTAAAGAGTTCTTTGACAACATGATATAAATTTCACAAGTTCTCTCCCTAGTCTGTGGAGCCATTACACGGCTCCAAGCTTGGGTTTGGAACGCTGGACTCCATAGCAAATCACAGCAAATAACTGTGTCTGCGGCGGACAAGTCTACACCCTCACGGATTGCTCTTGTACCAGCGATAAAGACCTTTACGTTTTTATCACTTTGGAATTTATCAAAGTTCTCTTTTCTTGCTTCATCATCCCAAGATGTTTGGAATTTGATTATTTGCTCTGGTTTCAACAGAGGGGTTTTACCAGAGGATAGATTTTTGTACACTGATTCATGCATAGCACGGAAATCACTAAGGATAAGGACCTTACCTTCTTCCTCAATTTTATCACTTACTATTTGACGAATCTGCGACATCTTTCCACCGCCAGCGACTCCTTTATATATCTCCCTACCAAGCTTCTCGTTCAACATCTCTGGGCAAGTAGAAGCAATTTTCATAGTAGTCATTTGACTTATGACTAAGGTAGAATTGATCTGTTGATTCTTCTTATCCGCCTCACTAGCCATCTTCTCAAAGGTTTTCTTAAAATCTTTGATAGAAGACAGCATTAGTGCCGCCTGATATGGATCCATTGGACAGACTACCTTCTGTACATCTGCTTTTGGCATCATTCTACCATTAGCTACGAGAGTTTTCTTAAATAGAGGATCTTCGTAGTTACGACGAATGATTTTACTAGCCATGAAGGTCCAGAATTCTGGTGGATTCTTCAGGAATGGAACACGTTTTCTAACAAGCTTCGTTAGTTGAACTTGTTTACCATTCTTATCGGTTTCCACACCTGCTGAACGTTCTAATGTAACAGAATCACAATACTTATAGTCGAACTCTTTTTCACCTTCTCCCCTAAAGTAAGGGAATTGTGAGCTTGGTCCGTTCTGTGTATAATGCAATGGCCAATAAGCGTCCATTGGTGAATTAGAGATTAAAGTTCCAGTTAATCCTATTTTCCTACGAGATCTTAGATTAAATGTAGCTTTAGAACTTTGTGTAAGATCGTCCTTACAGTTATGTATTTCATCTGGTATAACTAATGTATACTTCTTCATTAGTCTCTTGTATCTACCGGGTGTCCAATTACCATCAGCTACATGACACTTAGGACAATAACGTCCTTTTATCCTCCAGTCATAACAGTTTGCATGAGCAGCTAATTCATAATCTACATACCCACCAGTATGTTTGATCAACTTATCAGATTGCCATGCACTACCAATATTTTCCCTATTGTCTGTAACATAGGAACATTTCTTGTTAAGACATCTATAGCCTCTAGACTTAGTCCATTCCATCTTTTCAGAAGATTCTGATTTAACAAACCTTTGTAATGGTTGCTTACAGTGTGGACATAGATTCTCTAGTTTTATAGCAGTCCATAGCTTAGTAATTTTATCCTTCACATCACGAGTGGATGGCTTTAGCTTACCAGCCCAATCTTGACGTGCTTTCCAACAAGGGTCGTCTTCCTGTCTTAACCACGTATAAGAATATAAATGGTACTTAGCTTTACTCTTTGTATCTGCCCAATTACGAATGGATATGAAATCTTTACCTTCTTTAAAACCTAATCGTTCGAATTCCTTCTCCCAGAAGATTCTGGCATTGCCCGGGGCTACAATAGCTACTTTCTTGCTACCAACTAATTCAGCATAAGCAATAGCAAAAGATGTCTTAGCCATACGCATAAGATAAGCATTGATAACACCACGACCAAGAGCTGCCATAGACACATCTTCTTCGACGTGTTCGTATAATGGTAGTTTCAACTTAGCTAACTTGTCCCGCATAGCTTTTACTTTATCTGGGTATTTCTGTAGTCTATCTTGACCTACATCCATACTCTCAGAGTCATCAAACCACCCCTCTAAAGCGGGGTCGAAAGCCGTCCATTCATGGCGAGCCCCAGCCCCAACCATACTTAATGTGGCTTTGGAAGATAACGAAGAGGTACCTATTACAACTAAGTCTCTTCCTTCACTACCCGTGGATAGAACCATGTATCTTTCACCGGGTTTGAACTTAACGTTCGTGCTACCGGGTACTTTATATTCTTTATTACAACGTAGAACTGTACCCTCACAACATCTATCAAACAGAGGTGTGTCACCAGTTACCGGTGGCGGTGGGAAAGGTGTACTTTCTATCTCTTGACGTCTAGCTTCTTTCTTAGCCCAGTTAGTTAGTGTGGGAGAAATATACACTTTTATCCCATAGCTTTCGAATATCTTTGCGTAGGGGTGGTCCTTAAAATCATTCTTTAGATATAACCACAACTCCATATTTAGTTGGCTGTTGTCACAGCACCCAGAAACACCATAGAAAGCAGGATTACGCATTTCCATAACGTGTTTACGCTCTTCTAACTCTCTCCATATATCAACAGCTTCGAGATCATTCGGCTGTATAACTAAATGTCTTCCACCCTTATGGAACGTTACTGATGGGTGTTCTACAACTAATTTTGGAGCTGGTTTAGATGATTTTACTTTCTTCTTTGGTGGCTCCGGTGTTGGATCATTTACTACACTTACGGTCTCTACCAATCCTACGACTGGAACTTGGATCTTCGTTCTCCTCAACTTGACTATCCCCCTAAATTAGGGAAAAGCTGTATCTTAAATGGTAGCTTTCCCTTAGTGGCTTGGTAATATAATAAAGCCACATCCATTATTACTGCAACCATTACTACTATAATGGTCACGAAAAACATTCGCATTAACTTCCTTTACATCTTATCGGGCTTGAACACTATACGTTTCTTCCCTTTGAATTGTGTTACAATCTTTCCTAATCTCCACAATCTCCTTGATGTAGGAGCTTTACGGATGGAAAGAGTCCCGAGGTTAGGGATTATTATCTCTTCACCTCGGGATATTGCTGCCTGTAAGACAGAAAATACTATGGATACAATAGCCTTAGATTTCCTGATGGGCAAACCCATCGTTGATGATACTAGCTTTGCTAGTTCTTTCTTGGTTATAGTTCTAGGCTTTTGCCCAAATGTATTCAATTGCCACATCTACTTTATTCACAATGTCTGGAATGATATCATCGTAGGACTTTTGCATGTGTCTGCATAGTATCTCTTCGATGGGGCCTTTTACAAAGCCTCTACCATCCTTTATTCTAGCTTCTATCTCTTTATGTGTTAATATACTACCAGTCTCATCGTATCTTTCTGATAAGTCTTCTCTGGCAGACATAACTATTTCGTCATGGACGACAAATAGGATTCTAGCATCTTCAGGACCGTAGTTTTTCTCTATCAATTCGTTGTAAACGCCAGCCATTGCTGGTTTTAGCATGTCAACGTTTCCAGCTTGAATAGGTTGATTACCAGCCCATCTACGTATTTGTGCTAGTAAACCATCTGCGTCTCTATCTTCAGCGGAAGGTAAAGTATAATGTCTAATCCTACCACGAGGAGATGTAGAATACCCATAACGTACAGCATTGTTACCTGTTTCTTCTAACCATCTCTTCAAGACATGGAATTTAGCAAAGAAAGCATTTATGAAGTCTTGCGCTGCCTCTGGTGTCATCCCAGTCATTGCTGCAATTCTAGCAGCACCGGCACCATAAGTAGTGCCAAAGGTTACAGTCTTAATGTTGTTACGGATAGTAGATAATTCTTGGTGCCTAGGATGTAACGGATCCTTACGAGCTATATTAATAGTGTCATAATCAAAATTTAGTGAGGCACCAAATACTTCTACTGAATTATAACAATGTATGTCTTTACCTGAGTTAATAGCGGCTATTAGAACTGGATCACGGCTTAGGTGAGCCATAAGCTTCACTTCTATCTGTGCATAATCAGCAGATAGAATCCTATGTCCTTCTTGTGCTCTAATAGCCTCTCTAATATCAGGAACTCTGGTATAGATATCTGGTGAAACTTTACCATTTTCTTCTATGCGCGCATAGTATTCTTTAAGGCCGATTTTACCTATTGGCTTATAATTATATTCCAATTGCTCCTTCTATTACTAGTTTTACTTTATCTAATGTGTCCTCTATCATTTTTCTGTATTCTACAACAGATTTAGTATGCCCAAAACGAGAACATAATTTCATCCATATGGCTACACGAAGTACATCGTCTGGGGACCCGTTACTTTTTATTGTATTAGCTTTATGAGATATAACCCAAGAGTTATTTTGTGTGTACCCCTCAATCGGAATGAATTTATCTATCGTTGCCGATTCCGGTACAGGTTTTTCTGTACCAATCATAAAGCTTGTTCCAAATACGGGGCATGTCTGATTTAGATACTCGTTAACAAAGTCCAATGTTATATCTATTGGAACGTTCTCCAGTCCTGAACGACGTTTAGCATTGTTTAGTAAATATCTGGGTTGTTCAGCTTTCCTAGACTTTCTGTAATGTTCTTGTTTCTTAGCCCTCAATTCTATTGCGTTGTTGTGGTGGTGATCCCTACAGTTACAACGTCTAAGAGTTTGATGGTGTGTTAACTTCCCAGACCTATATTCCTGTAGTAAATCAGGATATTTTTCTAGTCTGGATAATAACTTGGCTTCTGATAATTTTTGCATTGGTAATTCTCGTATACCTTACATAGTATAGGAGAATTGGTGAACTCTCCAAACAATTTTCTTGTATTGGGTGTTAACAACCTCTAGGCCAGTGTCATCCTTGACCACTGGCCTTAAATCATAGTAATATTCTTTACCGTCTTTGATGCCGAGTGGTTGACGTTCGGCTACTATACTACCCATTACTATTCTTCACCCTTTGCTCCATTTGGATCTTCTGTGTCATCCTCGTACAAATCACTAGAGTTAGTGTTATCGTCATTGTTCTCAGCGAGTTGACGACCAAGGAGTTCTTGCTGTGCCCTCATGTTATTACGTAGTAACCTCTCAGTAAATCCTTCGAAAGTAATAACACCATTGTTATCTTTGTATGGGATCCAAACACGATCACCAGCAATTTGTGTGAAATGAGTAGCTGCAGCCATAAGTAGTTGCAATTCAGCGATTTGTGCGTTGCCCCTACGAATCTGAGCCTGACTAACTGCTTTACCAGCTTCACGTTCTGCTGTTACAGCATCAGTCTTTGCTGCTTCTAGATTTAGGAATAGCTGTTCGATTTCCTGTTGTGCCTCTGGTGATAGTTCATTAATTCTAATCTTTGTGGTTCGAAATGCTTTGCGGAATTGGTTTCCCATAGCTATATTCTCCTATTGATACTTCATCCAAACATCTTTGAATTGCTTTTTAACAAATGCTAACTCTTTTGGATCTTTCACTACTGCGTAGCGCTCTTCCGGACTATCTGAGTTTCAATTTCGCTTGTTTTCGCTGGATCTACTATACTATATAATAGCAAGGAGATCAATATGCGAGGTACTAAGTTAAAGTTAGTTAAAAATCAGGTATTTGGTTACCTAGAAATAATAGAGGAAGACGGATTCAAACTTCAACCTAGCAACTCTAAGAAGAACTTGAAGGGGATCCGCAAATACCTCTGGAAATGTAGATGTACAGCGCCTAGTATAAAAACCGGAATAGTTTGTAACAAAATAGTAACTATAGCCGGCTCTGATATGGTTTCTGGACGTGTTATAAGTTGTGGTTGTTGTAGGGGCCATTTCGGTATGGGTGGTTTAGGAAAAGAGTATTCAAAACGCCGTAACGGAATAGGTAATCCTGCTTTTAGGACTTTGTTACGTAGATATAAGGGTGGTGCTAAAGATCGTAGTATAAAATGGACATTAACTGATGAAGAATTCCTGGGATTAACGAGTTCTCCTTGCTTTTATACAGGGAGGTTACCAAGTTCCGAATCCAGATCTGAGAAGTCCAATTTAGGATTATATTTATACAATGGCATAGATAGACTAGATAGTTCTAAGGGATATACAAAGGATAATTGCGTACCTTGTTGTAAACAGGCAAACTTCGCTAAACATACTCAATCTTTTGATGAATTCATTGAGATGTGTAATATGGTTTCAGACCGTTTTAGGAAGTAAACTGTTTTATCTTTTCAGAGAAGAGTTGTTGTATCTCACTTAGCTCTTCTCCCTTCACCTCACAAAACCTTTCCGTTGGGCGAGGCATTTGCTGGAAGTCACTAGAGTATCTACCTGTAGCGATTGTTCCCTTCTTAGATAAACTACCGTCTCCAGAACCTAGTTGATTAAATTCTGGGTGTAACCGTCCAGTCTTTGTATTGACCCTCTTTAGTAGGTTTTCACCGTAAGTCGAAGTAACTTTCATTACGTTAGAATACTCTGCTAATGCTTTAGCAATAGGGTGATCAATAGATTCCAATGTTTCTCTCTGGACATTTTCTATATCAAAGTCTAGATTTCTCAACGCTGCCAATTTCTGAGCAGGGGAATTAAGATCAAATACATTCTTAACTTCTGGTATTAGGGATAATTCTACTTTACCTTTGCTTTTTAGTTCCTTGTCATAAGAATTGAGTATTTCTATTTCTAATTCTTTCTGCCTACTCTCCCAATAGGAGAGAGCTAGTTTAAGAGTGTCCCTATCTAAATTAACTCCATTGAGTTCCATGGAAGCAGTCACAGGTAGTACGTTAAACTCATCTTGTGCTACTACTTCTAGTTTCCAATGTTTCAGTTGTTCTTTTTGTTCATTCATTACTGGAAATAGTAGAATAATATCTCTGGCAGCGTAGTAAGCCATATCTTTGGATATCTTTTCTCCACGTTCTTTGAAGTGGATAAAGTCAGCTCTAACTTCCTTTGATATCATCCTATAAGGCTTATATCTACGTGCTAGATCTGCTAATCCTACCTTTATTCCATTCAAACCAGAAGTTAGTAGTTGTTCGGCTAGCATAGTATCATACATATTATTTATATGTATTTTATACTTAACAAATAAGTATTTGAAGTCATATACTAGGTTTTGACCTAGATGTAGAAGTGTTTTATTTTCTAGGACATCGGCGAGGTAAGGCACTAGTCCGGGTTGTATTAGAAATACTTTACTTTCATTACCTAATTGCAACAGTAATAATTTAGAACCTTCCCGCCAAGGATCTAAACCAGATTTCTTATCTTCACCAGTAGTTTCTGTGTCTAACCCAATCGTACCCATTTCAATTAGGGTATCAACTATCCAAGACAGTTGTTTACATTCTCTACCTTCATCAATAATTATCCATTGAGAACGAGGGACGGCTTCTGTCTCGAAGCCGTCCTCTAACCATTCTTTATAGCCAACAACATAATAGTTGATTGGTATTTTCTCTTCTATTTGATGGCTTACTATCTCTATAGATTTGCCCCGTATTGGAGCTCTACTCATTACTTAACCTCATTCACTTTTCATTGAAAGGTCTATAAAATAGGGAGCTATACACAACCTGTGTTGCCATATCTCTCAATAACTCTAGATTACCTGATACCACACCAATAACTAAATCAAATGGGTACCCGTCTAATTGTGTTTCAGATGCGTGATTAGGATCTCTTGATGGGTCAATGAATTGTGTCCCATCTGGATTAAGTCTAATGATATCAATTACCAATCCACCTAATGATTTAATCCAGTTCGCTTCATTAATAAATCTTACATCCGTTATCACGGCGATTCCGGGTTCTTCTTGTAGTATTCTAGCGTTTACCTTACTTATCCAGCAATCTGGGTCTCTTGCTCTTTCTACTTCAGTACCTATGTACTGAAGCATCTTCGGATAATTATAGATTGGATCTGGTTTAGTATCCAATTCAATAAATGGATATTTTATTACTAGACTCTCGTGGTTATCCCTACAAAAGATCTTCAATTCCTTCGCAAATGAATAAGTTCTTGCGTATGAATACTCTTCTAATATAGACTTGGCAAACGTGTCTTTACCTTGTCTAGCTTTGTGTCCTAGACCTATGATTAGCATTATTTATGTTTGGTTTGGTTATCAAGAACCTTTTGTATATTTGCTGGTGAGTATGTGTCTGGCGGTTTAATAACCTTACCGTCTTCCCTCTTGTGGATAGTTCCATCTGACCAGACTTTACTCATATTAGAGCGGTTCACTTCTTCGAATACTTCTTGTCCTTCTACCCCAGCTGCACTGAAGGCTCCATAAGTAACAACTAATTGGTCTGCACAAGCGTCAACGTACTCAACAAAGTCGGGTTCGAAATTGTCTGTATCAATATAAACATCCTGTGAACCAATTCTTAGGACTTGCCCAGCTCTATCATTAATGAATAAATTACATCCACAAGCTTTTACAAATTCCATTGCCTCTTCATATACTAATCTTGCTCTGAGACGCAATGTATCTTTATCAGGCAATTCTGGGCTACTCTTAACCTCTTGGCCAAAGAGTTCCATCATCTTATTAACATCGCCTTGTGGATTATATGGTTTTTCTGACATCCTTTAATTCCTCTTTCCAAGCTTCAGTTGCTATCCATCCTCTGGATATCCCATCTACTGCTATGTAGGCTTCTATTACACTAGACAGCCTCTCTCCCAGTGGACGATCACTATCTTCTATTATACTAGCATGCTCATCTAATCTCAAACCATATTCACGAAGAATATTTTGTAGGACTGGCATTACAATACCCACTCCTAATTTTTCCAAAGACCTTACAACTCTTCCAGCATCTGTTAGATACAGTTTTTTCCCTTTAGGTTTTTGATATGCATAAACTATGATTTGTTCGTTGTCTTTTGTTTTAAAAGGTAGTTGTATTTGATAGGTAAGGACGAGATCTTTGACTTCACTTATGATAATGTGCTTGGCGTTGTATAGTGGCAAAGCTTCTTTTAATATTTTTGCTTCACGTCTCATTAGTTTCTTTGCACCAGTTGGCTATAGTTTATCTAAACAAATGGAAGCGCTAGGTATTTAATTCTAGCGCCTCCCGTAATAGTTTACATACGTTTTGTTTCATTATCCCGCTCCAATGGCGGCTTCACACCTTCAATATCCAAACTTACAGTAGTGGATGTGTTTAGAGCTTCATACAGGTCTTCAGATAGTGAATCTGATATAACTAACCTAAGGGCTACTTCCATAAACCTTGGCGCTTTTTCTATCTTAATCAATTGGATACGAGCTGGTACCTTCATATCTTGAAATAGAAAACCACCATTGTTATAAACAGCGTTTACATTGACGTGTACTTTCCCATTTGCCACGTGTCACCTCTGTATGCGTTTAAATTGAGGATTACTACTTTTCTACAGTCTTAATGTATTTGAGCATAGAACAATCACTCCTAAAAAATGATTACTTACATTTAGAGTAACCACACAACACACTACATTCTGTGCAGCCTGATATAAATCTTAGCTGTGCCCCACAATCAGGGCATTTAGGTGTATGTTTTGTTATATTTTCATCTTTGATAGCTGCTAGCTTTGTCTCAATAACAAATGGTATATTGGAAATCTTTGAGGCGAAGTATGGTGCTGCCTTCTCAAAGATGACTTCATCTATTAGCTGAACGGCAGAAGTAAAACACTTACCGTTATACCATAAAGCAGACTGCCCACCAACTCTTCTTAGTTGTTGGCGTATCTCTTTGGAAGACACATTGGATCTAAGCAATAAACTTATTAATCTACCTGCTAATTCTATCCATTCATTACCAGCGTTCTCACGTAGAAATACTTCTATTACTCTACCCTCAATCTGATGATTAACGGTTACGTATAGCTTACCATCTCTACCATCTGGGATAACATAAGTTCCCCCATCTAGGAAATCTGGACGCTCAATAACTTCTTTCTCTTGTATCGGTTTTAGTACTGTTTTAAGAGATGTGGGCTTCTTCTCTTCTCTTATTAGTACACCTTCACGACATCCGTCTCTGTATACAGTTATTCCTTTTAGCTTAAGCTTGAATGCTAGGTTATATACATAAGCAACGTCCTCTACTGTGGACGTAGTTGGCATATTAACTGTTTTGGATATAGCGTTATCACAATACTTCTGAAATGCAGCTTGCATTCTAACGTGTTGTTCAGGGGTTACTTGACTAGCATCTACAAAATAACTAGGAAGTTTATCTTCTTTGTGTTCAGCTAACCAAGCTTCTGCCCTTGAATCATAGTACTCTCTTACACCAATTGTATCCTGTCTAGTATATTTAAAAGCAAATATAGGCTCTATACCAGAAGAACATTCATCTATAAGAGAAATAGTCCCTGTTGGGGCTATAACAGTAACGTGACAGTTTCTAACTCCATGCTTTTTGTACAACGAGTATAAGGTTTGGTTTTGAGTAATATAACGATGAGCAGGATGACAATTTATATCCTTAGATAATTGTCCCATCTTATTATCAAAGAATTCTACATTATTCTCTAGCTCTGGAAAGGGTCCAAACTCCTTGGAAAGCATAGTAGATTCAATCCAAGCGTAGTATTGTATCCACTGTCCTATCCTTTCACCCACTTCATATGATTCATCACTACCATAAGCGATATGTAAATCTAATAGTAAATCTGCTACTCCCATTACACCTAAACCAATAGGTCTAGAAGCTTTGGTAGTGTCAGTTATCTCTTGGATAGGATATTCGTTTTTCTCTATAACCGCATCTAGGAATCTAGCGGCCTTACGGGCTGTAATTGCTAATCTCTTCCAGTCTACATAGTTATACCAAGCATCTGATTTATCAGATGCTTTAGCTGTAAAGAATTTACTTACATTAATAGAACCAAGATTGCAAGAATTGTGATCTACTTGATAGTATTCCCCACACGGATTGGAATTATGTATAGGTCCTAAAGACTTGACTGGGTTATCATCGTTGACAATATCATCAAACATAATTCCGGGTTCGGCAGAGGACCATGCTGATTCTAATATCCTCTGCCATAACAGCTTAGCTCTAACATATTTGATACCATCCTTCTCGACAACGATGTTAGCGTCATTGCGAGGATCCAGAACTGGACCTCTCCAGGGCTCATAGCGTACTTGTTTTGCCCGTGGACCATTCTCCGGGTCATCTACAATAGCTCGGCGCAACATAAAGAGTCCATCTTCTTCAAGTACTTTCATGAACTCATTAGTTACTTTAACAGAGATATTGAAACCAGAGAATGGGGAATGCCAAGTATCTTGCTGAACACTGTTTCCATGGTCGGTGACGTCAAGCCAACCGACATCCTGCGCTACCTGGCGAGCTTGCTCTAGGCTCAGACCGTACTGGTTTAGCAGGGTGTTCAACAACCAAGGCCCAGTCTTGACTTTGCAATCTATAAAAGCCAAGATTTCAGGGTGCCAGACAGCTAACATCCACATCATAGCGATGCGCCTTCTGCCTCCCTGAACAATCGCTTCGCTCATAGCCTGAAATGGACCCATGAAGCTTATAACACCTGAAGCGATTCCACCTGAATTAGTTAACGCACCATATGGTCGGATTTGAGACCCGTCCATGCCAATACCACCACCAGTCTTCCCAATAATGGCACCGTCTTGAATTGCTTTGAAGATACCTGGTATATCATCTGGTACATGGAGGATATAACAAGCAGATAAAGACTTCTTACTTACATAAGGATTCCCAGCATTAAACCATGTTGGGGAATTAGGAGAAAACTCCTGATTATACATTAGTCTGAAGAAAGATTCTTCTAGACCCTGTGGTTCCCCTGATGGATAAGCGCTGGAAATATCTTTTGCTACACGACGACAACAATGCTCCCATTCCGTCTCGATTTTATTGCCTTGTGGATCACGGAGATAGTAGCGTTCACTTAACACCTTTTCGGTGTTAGGTTTTAAAACTCTTCCCATTAAAACCTTCCTGATATTACGAGATGTATACCTTTATAGTATACTTTTACCAGTCTCAGGCTGGTTAATTACTCTTTTGACTTCCCATTCTAATATAGCGGTTTCCTTAGGACAGCCACAAGGGATAGGTCTACAATTACAAGTCCTCCAGAGGACTGATACCCCATTCTCAGAGGCTTTTATAGCCTCTATCAAAGGTACATAAATAAATTTACGATCTAAATTATCTTCCGCAGAAGGAAAGATATACTTACACTTTGGTTCCGGCATTCTCGGAGTCTTCCTTTTTAGCAGCAACTATCATAGAACATATTTTGTAGATACTAGCTGCTGTGGAAGACAACGTTAAGCCGTCTTCCCATGATTGATATAAAGATAGTTCATGGATAGCATTAGCGCATCTCATAGCGCGTTTACCATCTGATTGGAGTAGTAACCATTTAAATCTATTAGCTAATACAGAACGAATAGCTTTACCATCCCCTGTATTAGCTTTGTTTAGGATACCACGAGTCTTTATCCAATCACCAGTTACAACTGCTTGCCATAGTTCAGAGACATTAACACCAATAAGATCAACAGGTTGAGCAGCTTCTTCTGGACTAGCACCAGCTAAACACTTCTCCATAGCCATCACAGCTAACCCCGGGCTAGTTATACCATTAGCTTTGAGAGCTATTATTAGCTTATCAGAGACTTTGTCTGGTAACATAGGTTGATTAGCTGCTGCCAAATGTAGATTAACACAGGTTACCAATTCTGCTAGTCCGTCTTCATTGACCCCCGGCAGAACAAAAGTTAGACATCTCCGCTTTATCGCTGGTAATAACTTGGCAGGATTCGTGGTACAAAGTATCCATATAGTATTACTGGATTCCTCTTCAAATGACTTCAACAACACAGTTTGAGCTGGTTCAGTCGTTTTATGAACTTCATCTAGTATAATTATCCTGTGATCACCTTCTAAGGGGTATCTCCCAGCTAAGCTAACCAATGCCCTAGCATCATCTATACCATTGTTATCTGGTACATTTTGTTCGGTGATACTAAATGAGTTCTCATCATATTTTTTTATACATTCTATACAAGGCTCACCAAACTCTTTTACATGTTTACATTGTAAAGATACAGCTATGATCCTAGCTATAGTGGTTTTCCCAGAGCCCGGCTCTCCAATGAAAAGCCAGACTTTGGGGATTCTACCATTGGCTATTTGATTACGAATTTGATCTGTTATACCACGCGTGCCAACCATCATGTCTAAACGTTTAGGTCGACACGTTATACTAAGATTTTGGTCCACTACGGTTCCTCTATATTAAAATCATCAAAATATTTAACATCAGCATCAGTTTCACTGGAAAGAGTGTCTCTATTATTAGCTATTTTTATCAAGTCGTTGAGTGATGTACCCTCAGGAATGATAATTATCTCTTCGGTGTTGTTACCTTTTATACCAATATGTACAGGTAACCCAGCTACCAATAGCATTACGTCTGCTGCAGTTATACGTATATTCATTTAAACTAAACTTCTCCCTACAACTATTCCTAATCTTAAATGAGCGATCTGCCTAGTATTTGTGAACTATAAGAATCTAACATAGCTGTAAATGTAGCCAATGGATTACGTTTATAAACACTTTCACTTGTAGTAACCGCTCTACCAAAACCAAAGTGTTCAGATGAGAAGCCACCTTCAGCAAAGCAGACAGCTGACCACTGTTCCTCTGTTGTTGGTATGCCCCTCTTCATTAACTCTACTGCTGTCTTTGCTTCTGGAGTAAGAATGTCATAGACATTTTCCCTATAAGTAAACACTTGTGCAGGTAGAAACTTTTTACTATTTCTCTGTCTATCTTCATCTGTAATCTCACGGTATAGCCACACCTTAGCAAAATCATGAAGGAAGATAGTTATAATTAAGTCTGTTTTAGAGAAGGTAAAGTCCCCTGGATATAGTTCCATGATGTCTAACCCCATACCTAACATCTCACAACAGTGTTGGTCTAGTCCACCTACCCACCAGTGATGATGCTTAGCACCAGCACATAATTTTCTGAATGCTGGGTAGGCGTCATGGAGTTCTAAGTATTTCTGCTGTAGTTCTATTGGCTCTATCTGTAATAGGTACTCACGCATATTAGTTTCTAAGTACCTCTTACGGATCAGTCTAGCATTCTCTTGCTTAAGCTTGGGTATAACCTCACGTATGTGATATTTAGTTACTTCCACTTTCTCAGGCTCCGGCTGGACTACTGGTACTACCTCTTTTTCCTTCTCATTCTCCATTTTAATCCTCGTCCCATTCTCCATAATTCAATGGTATACATTCATCAAAGTCTGAGTAAGCATCTGATGATAAGTATACAGAAACTCCTTTATCCCCTATGTATGCTATGACTGCTGGTTCACCATTGAAATAAGGAGCTTTAAGATTTATGATAATTTTCTGTCCGACATAAGGCTCACACATAGCATCTCCTATTTATTGCTTATCTACTCCCTACGTAATGGATAGAGGGCACCTTGGTAATCTGTATACGCTTGATCTGGGTCATCATCTACCCTTATTGTCTCATCATCTATCTCTACTGCATTGCTCTCAGCATCTACATCTTCTGAGTCAGCTACTCTTAGTGATACATTTACATAGTAGATTTTCATTTCCTATTACCTAATCCTTCTTCAGGGCGTCGTTTATTTGGCAGCGTAGGCACCCAGCGTCTTCATAATTATCGTGTTTAATTTCAATTAATGCCTCACGTAGAAGCTCTTCCAATCTTTCTATACGTAGCTCAGCAGCCTTGGTCTCTGCCGTCCTAGCAGCTTTTACTAGCTCTCGTAAACATGACCACTCCGCATTGTTTAGATGATCGGCATTACGATATTTCTTAAGTAAATCAGATAGTTCTTTCTCAGTAGTTTCCATATTTCCAGTATTATTTGTCTAACCTCAAACGATTAAATACAGGAAATCTCATGGATTTATCTTCTGTTATTTCCTGAAACTTTACTTCAAATATTTGATCGATTAGCTTGCCTTCTTTATACATTTTCCAGAAGGTTTCCCTCTGGGTGTCATCAAAACCAGTGCCACATTCGGAGATAACGTGGTAAGATTTGTCATTCCACTCTACATCCCCTTCAAGTAGAACCTTGCCTAACCTTCCTACATGCTTACCATTACCCTCATAGGCTTCAGTAACAAATAAATCAGCGTCTGTCCATGGCTTAATCTTTAACCAATATGGGGAGCGTCTGCCTAGTTCATAAGGTCCGTCAGGATCCTTAACCATTCCACCTTCATAGCCCTTCTCTAACAAGTGAACGTACTCTTCTTGTATCTGAGCATAAGATGTAACTATTTGGTGTTCAACAAGTATCACACCATTAGGGTTAGCAGAACTCAAAGCATTTTCTAGCTTAGCATATCTATCTCGTAGTGGGGCATCTGTCCCACACAACTGGCCATGTACTAGGGGTACCATATCAAAGATATTAAACCTAATGTTAGCAGCGTCAGGATGTGGTTCTCTCTGTCTCTTCAGAATAGACATGGATTTATTCCAATTCTCACTGAAGAATTCACCATCGAGGAAATGATTAGCAAACTGTTTGCGAGTAAGTTGTTCTAGTATATGATCAATGTTCCAGAATGGCTTACCATTACGGCTAAATCCAACTGCCTTACCTTTATTATCTACGATAACACCACGTAAACCATCTAGTTTTGGTTCCAACCACCATGGCTTGGTAATTTTAAATCTCTTTGGATTCAGTGTCTTAGCTAGCTGTGGATTTATAAGGAAAGAATGTTCTGGAGTTGTATCGCTCATTTTATAACCTCTTAGAAAGAAATATCAATTTCTGTTATTATAGGTCCAGTACGTAGAAAGGATTCTGGAGAAAAGTCTTCTACTGTCCTAAATTCACCAATAGCTAGGTATAATGAAGAACATAGAGAAAACACATCTACTTTTGATCCGTATATAGATATTGGGTACCCTCCACCACGAGCATTGTTATGGAAGTCAATTCTACTCATGATAGGCTTATCTAGAACCGGGATATCAGGAGAAACTAATATTCTTTTACATATAAAGTAGCTACGTCTACCTAGACCACACCTATAACATTGTATACCACATTCCTTAAGCTCAACAGATGGTAGGTATTGTCGTTTTCTATACAAAGGCCAATTAGTTGGGGTCTCACACTTTATTTCTAACTGCATTGCGTTATACATATCATTTACAAGGTCACGGAGAGCCCAATCATTACCTTCAAAGTATACAGATGTCTCTGGTACTGACTCTTTCGAATGAAAACCTATTTGATAAAATATAGATTCGTATCTATCTTTTATTTTTATGTGAGGCTCAACTTCATTAATAGATATGCTAGCTACTTTAAATCTATCTCTCCAATTTGTGGAGTAGTTATTTCTTTGCACAATTACATTTAGACCAGACATATCAAGCTTATCCATTTGTTTCACTAATCTCTTTCATTAAATCTAGTATCTTATTTGAATCTAAGTATTCTCTCTTAAATAGGAGTAAGTTTTGTTCCACTCTACCAGTCTTCTCTGGAGAAGGCTCTCTAAGTAGATAAGCTGGGTGTACCATGCAGAATACAGCGATGTTTGGTAAAATAGAAGTAGTAAACCACCGTCCTTCATGAGTGTTTCCTTTCGGTTCCCCTCCAAGTATGGTTTTAGCCGCTACCCAGCCTAAAGTTATAACCACTTCTAAGTTTGGCATAGCAGTAAGCACACGAAGGGTTCTACTACCAAAGCAGGCTTTTATTTCATCTTTATCTGGAGGTTTCTGTGAAAGTCTGCCATCTACCCTTTGTTTTCCCGGTTGACATTGAACTACATTTGTTAATAAACATCTGTTCTGGTCTAGATTTATGAATCTTGCCCACTTATCCCACTCTCTACCTGATACACCTACTAACGGCTGCCCACGTTCTGTTTCTGTATCGCCCGGCGCTTCGCCTATGACCGCTACATTTCCATCTGGGTTACCACGTAGAATTAATCCCCTATTGTCTGGGTGTAAATAAGATAACCTACATTCATTACAGGTTTTGGATAGTTCTTTGATTACTACCCTAGGGTCCTCTTTTATATTCGATTTTGTATCTGTTACAAGGAATGTTAATTGCCCCACGTTCGTTTTCTCCTACCAATTGTAGCTGAAGCGTCCCAGAATATTTCGTCTCTTAATTGGAACCTCCATGACGTCATCAGCACCATTGTAAAGCTACAAAGTACAAGCATCCAGAACTTCTTTGTGGCTAGTATTGACACAATGAAGTCGATCACTATGGTTTTATCCCCATAACAACATATTTAGTTGTTATTTCATCCTCACCATCAGTAATAACTAATGGCTGTAACGGACCAGTAATCCCAACTTTCAGAGTTAGAGACTTAGATACACTAACTATATTAGACAAGTAGTCTATACCAATAGCTATCTTTATTGGTTCCTCTGTGTTAACATCCGCTGGTAACATTACTGGTAGAACATCATAAGAGTCACCTACCCCAGAGTCATTCTTGGTAGTTATATATAATTCCGCTTTCTTTAACTCTATGTCTACGTATCCCTTGGAGTTCCGAAAGGTATTTGCCCTATCTAAGGCAGCTTTAAAAGCCATCCTATCGATAGTGAAAGTGATATTCCCCTTCTTCTCAAACACACTAGTTAGATTAGGATATTTACCAGACAATAAGATAGTGCCATACATAGTGTCACCACATTTAAACACTATTTTATTGTTCCCATACCTAATTATGTTTATTACTTCTGTGGATCTCTTACCTAATAGTTTACCTAAAGGGGCTAGGGAAGCTTGAGGTAACTTAATTCCTTCTAATTCCCCCGGTTGTGCTTTAGATGCTTTAACGATTACACTTACAGCTATACAGTTATCTGTAGCTTGACCTTCATACCCAGTAGATGTACTTACTACATTCAAACAACTAAATATGTTACTTTGTCCAGTGTTATCTGTTGGTATACAGAACTGAGCACGACGAATGAACTCTGCCATGTCTTTACCATTAACCTTGAAGATAGAAGGTTCCGTAAATGGTAACTTCTTTAGCTGATTTTCAACAGCAATAACGTTTATATCTGCAGTAACATGGAATTTAGCCTTACCAAAGGCTACCTTTATTTTCTTGCCTTCTGATTCTAACGTAAGAGCAATCTCGTCGTCTCTTGGTCTGCCTTGCAAGCCACCTATTAATTGATCTGGGTTAAGAAGAACTTTACCCTCTTCCTCAATGATAGCTGGTATTTTAGTTAGGGTTTCTGAAAGTAGATTTGTAGAATAGATATATAAAAACTGCTGATCTGCTGATTTCTTCACCGCTTGTATATACACACAAGCAGTGGAGGTAGCACGTTTATCCGCAGTAGCAAAAACCTGGTTGACAGCGTCAACCAGGCTTCCAATGTTTACTTTGAGCCTCATAAGGCTTCTCCCACTTTAATTACTTAGTCTATCGTGACTCTCTTGAGAAACACTTGATATATGACGTTTCTTCTGACAAGAAACACAAAGATTCGCGTTGTACTTTTGCTTACTATTCGAAAGAACTTCTGGTATAGTAAGAGTAACTTCCCTGTTATTCACGGTTAGAATTGTAGTAGTTATAGGTTCACTGCAATCTTCACACTTCTGTGTGGGTATAAAGTGATCTGGTAGCTTAGGTTCTACTACCCACTTCCTTGCATCAGAATCGTATGGAAATTCCATTGCTTCCATCTGATAGAAGTACTTTCCCGGACCGAAGGTAGATATACATCTTTTAACAGCCTGTGCAAAGGCAGAAGTAAAGGCATTCTCATCGCTACCTTCCTTCTCTCCTGTATCGCTAGCTACGCCTAATCCATCGATCCATACGGTTACCACACAACCTATCTTGTTACCGGGGTATACCTTATCTTCTGTAGCTGGTGAGCTACCATAACCCTTCTTACCCTTAACTAACTTCTGATAGTCAGTTGGGTACATGTTTTCGATCTTTACGCCCCAGTTCCAACGACCAACTACTTTATTAAGTCGATCGTAGTACACACGGGTATCTGCGTATGCTGCTGCTACTGCTGTCTTAGCTCTATAGTTAACACTCTGTGGTCTAAATGAAACTTCTGAAGGTTCGAAATATTCTTCTAACTTTCTTAGTACTTCTTCGCGATTCTCCTCAGTAACTTTGTCTACTGGGAATCTAATTTCTGGCATCTGTTTTCTATGGCTCCGGGTAATTAAATAAAAACTTGGTACCTTTTCGATCTCTGATCGTGAAAGTAGCAAGTTCCCCACACTTTGAACAAGGTTCTTTTTTATCTGTATCGTAGTGGGCCACGATTACTTCAAAGGTTTCTTTACATTTAGGGCATATATATTCGTATATAGGAATTTTATTTATCCTTTTACGGCTGGTTCTTCCACAGCCCCAACACTAGACACACGGTACCTAGTATTAAACTTGAACTTTCCTAGCTTCTTTACATGTTCCATAGCGCGTAGAGCTTTGGTACAAATCTCTGTATCAATGGACCCAGAGAAGGCAGTAACAACTTCTTTACTGCCATTCCTATATTGTACCGTATTTGGGCTCTGAAAAGCAAATACTTTAGACGCTATTTTCTTGTATGGGATACCTCTTATAGCATTCCCATCTTCCACAATACAAAGATCAACGTAAGCTAGTACACCAGTATTTTTATAGACTTCCTCTGTGCAAGTTGTTACTATTGCATGTGTTACACCTACCAATAATGGTGGCATCATACCCTCCTAGTTATGGGGTTAAGGCTTTTCTTAATCTCTGCATAAGAAATGTGTTTCTTTTACGGACTTCACCATTGTTCACTGCGAAGTTAATCGCTTCTTGTGTCCCCAGAAATAAAGCCATTCTCTTAGCTCTGGTAGTAGCTGTGTATAATAGGTTTCTCTCTAACATAGGGCGATGTTGCCATAACATAACAACTATAGTCACTGGGTATTCGCTACCTTGTGACTTATGTATAGTAGTAGCATAGGCTAACTGTAATTCCTTTTCATCTTCATCATCATAGTTTACAGTAACGTTATCTATTTCTACTTGCATAGTATCTTCAGTATGGTCATAGCCCATCACAAAGCCTATGTCCCCATTGAAAACCTCTAACTTGTAGTTGTTCTTCATCTGCATAACTCTGTCACCAATACGGAAGCCAGCTTTACCAACTAGACAACCCTCTGGGTTCAGTGCTGTTCTTAACACTTCATTTAGTTCTATTACACCAGCAGAGTTTTTCTTCATTGGTACTAGAACTTGTACATCTCTTATGGAATTAAGGAATAGTTTCTGTGGTATGTACTTAGTTACCAGTGAAATCAAAGTCTCCTTTAACCAATGGACATCTTCCATTTTCTTTCCAGCATCTTCACTATAAGTACGTGGTACACTCATTAGATACATGTTAGATACTACATCCTTTGGAAAGAATACTGGAGCCTCACCCCTACGTATATGATGGGCATTCTTTATGATAAGAGAGCCTTCCGCTTGTCTGAATACAGTATCTAGTACTGTCATTGGGAGCTTTCCACAGTCTATGATATCACGTAGCACCATCCCGGGCCCTACAGCAGGTAACTGATCTACATCCCCAATAATAATCACTGAACAATGAGGTGGAACAGCATCAAATAGTTTATTAGCTAGGTCAAGATCTACCATTGAGAACTCGTCTAAGATCAATAGATCAGCATCAATAGGATCCCAAGCATTGTGTGTAAACTGTCCTGTTATCTTATTGAATCCTAATAATCTATGAATAGTAGATGCTTCTCTTTCACTTACTTCTGCTAGCCTCTTGGCTGCTCTACCTGTGGGACAAGCTAAAACTACATTCAATCCTAGTCTCTCTGCCACACGTACAATAGTCAAGGTGGTTGTCGTTTTCCCGGTACCCGGACCACCAGTAATAATAGATCCATGGTAGGAAAAGGCTTTTAATACAGCTTCTTTCTGTTCAGAACTAAGAACCATGTTATGTTCCTTCTGAACAGCTTGTAACCTATCTTCTAGGTTAGGATTAGGTGTAAACCTATGAGTGGCCATTTCCACCAATCTTTTGGTGAGGTCTACCTCAGCTTTATGTATCATAGGTAAGTAAAGAATCTTTAATTCATTGCCAGCTCGATCTTTAATTGTTTCTTGGATTAAAGTCCCTGAAGATATAACATTATCTAGTTCTACATTAGTAATTTCACTGCTAGCACCAGTGAATACTATTACTTCTTCTATAAGCTTACCTCTATCTAAGAAGCAATGCCCATTTACCGTGGCTTCTTGTAGTACAAAGGTGAAAGCTGCCCTAACTCTTTCTGGGGATGTAGCCCAGCTAGAACTTATTAGCAGCGCCATTTTATCAGCAGTTTTAAACCCAATACCCTCTACTTGTGTTAGTCTATAAGGGTTTTCGATGAGTGTGACCTGTGCGTTAGCTCCAAACTCATTAGTAATTTTCCTAGACCAATCAGGACTAATCCCATGATGAGCTAGGAAAATCTTCAATGGCTGTTGTGGTACAGTCATCGCCCAGTTATCTGCTATTTTCTTTGCCTTGGCTTGTGTTATCCCGACTACTTCAGTTAACCTATTTGGGTTATTGTCCAGTATGAACTTCAGCTCACTACCGAAGTGTACAGCCATTCTTCTTGCTATGACTGGTCCTACTCCCTTTATCTCTTTGTATAGGAACTTTTCTAAACCAGCGGTAGATGTAGGAATAAGTCTAATGGAACTAGTTGCTTTAAACTGTCTTCCATATATTTTATGGTCTTCCCAATTACCAGTAAATTCTATGCACTCATCGATATCTGCTTCTGGCATGTACCCAGTTACTGTAATCTCTTTATGCTTTGACTTACATGTAGTGTAATCTAGCTCTCTAACGACACCTATCTTCCACAATCCCTCTGGTTGTCGGTACACAACACGGAGTATGTTCCCACGAATCGTTTCTATGTTATTTGTAGTTGCCAAAATTATCTAGCTTCCTCTATCCTATTAGCGCTTATTATATGCTTTGATGTTATAGACATTGGGTCTATAGCTATTTTACCATTAACTGCCCCGCCTGTCACTGGCACGTCTATAAAGCCTTCATTATCTATGGTTTCTAACATAGCCCGTCTGGCTCTATCAACAGCCTCCAACTCTCCACTAGCACAAATATCGAAGGAGAAATCTACTATCTCTCCTTCGTCTCTGAATCTAATGTGGTATAAAAACATTGACACTTCTATTGGTTCCTTTCCTATATCTCGAACTCTGACTTTGGGTATTCTTCGTTATATAGCTCAAGTGGGTACCCAATAGCATTGCACAATAGTCTAGTATTATGCTCTGTAAAGTCTCTACGTGAATGTGTGTGTCCAAATATCCATACACTTGGTTCATTAGCAGTAATAATATCTTTCATATCACTTACAAAGTAGGGGCTAGTTTCGTGGTTTCTAAATTGAACCGGTTGACATTCATTGGTAGGAAGGTGATGAGTTATAACAATATCACCTTTCCTACATTCCTTACTAACCCAATTCCTAAAATCTGTGTTCTTATTATATGCCCACGGTAGTAAATCTTTGATTAGGAAGGTGTCATTAATGCAACCTTTATTAATCTCAACCTCTGGGATATTTGGAAACCACATCGTGTCTCCTATGAAACGCTTATCTTCATATAGAAACACCTCATTAGTTCGTAACACTTTGAGGTTTGTGAGCTCTGACTCTATCTCACTTATCCTATCATCTACATAAGCAGTTGACACAGCTTTATAATACTCATGATTACCGGGTAGATATATTACCATTGGTGCTTGATCACAAAGATAATCCAATATTGTTTCTGGTTCCCATCTAGAATAACTAGGTGTACGAAAAGTAGTAAGATCCCCCGGTATTATCAATGGCATATCTTTACTAATCTTAAATTCTTCCAAATGTTTACGTTCACTTCCGCCCCAAAACTCAAGGTGTAGATCTGATAGCAATGTTACAAACAATTTAACTCCTATCGTGCAAACCAACTAAATCCAAGTTCGCCTTCAAACTTCTTATCAATTTCTTCAGTATGTGTATACCAATTATAACGACATAGAATGACATAATCTTTCATTAGGGTTTTGTATAATTCAGGACTTTCTTTCTTTATCACAGAGATTACAGAGGCTCTTGGTCTTACTCTAATCTTCCTACCAGATATAACAGCTCTGATTAAAGCCAACGCTACTTCTCTTGCTTTTGGGTTCATACCACTGGTGTATCTAGTTGCTAGTATTATTCTTTCTATTAACTGATACTTTTGTTCTTCGTTTAAAGGCCGGCTTGTTACGCCTAAGTTTGTCTGGTTTTCTATTAAAGGTAGTGGCATTCGTTCTTTCTAAGAGCCCACCTAAATACCTCCTAACTCTGTTGTAGTACCATATAAAATCATAATCATACGGTCTCCATAACTCAAGAGAGTACTCTAATGGGAGAGATTTAAAACAAGGGTTACATATAGTTAGGAACTCTTCTTTCCTTCCTAAGCAAACACATTTATTAGATCGTATTATTTGGATCGCCTGCTCTAGGCTGATTGACTTCTTCAAGACTTCCGCTAATGGAATTGGGATTTTCTCCATTTAATAGCTCTCTTCTCTTGAGTTCTTCTTTTACCTGTTCTTGTATACTCTTTTCAACTGGTAAAGACTCAAAGATAAATAACATACCTTGAGGTGTGCTCTCAATAAACTTTAATGAGAACCCTTCTGAAGCAATGTTATTCAAGGAAGCTTCCAATGACGTTGCTTGGGTGTTCGTATATAAAAAACGTTTATAGGTAGGTCCCTTCATATTATGTCCTTTATTCGATATCGGATCTAGTCATTTGATTATTTGTGCTGGCATGCTCGTATAGACACTCTTCAATTATTTGTTCCACGTCTACTACCGCTTGCATATAAACAAGGTCCTTAGATGTAAGAGCCATTGTCTTTCTAAGTACCTTCCTTAGAACTTCTACAATAGCTTTATCCTTACAATCTTCCAAAGCATGATAAAGTCTAGCGCTAACGTCCGAGATACTAACTTGTTCCATCTCTGGCGAGCGTAATATCTCTCTTGCTACCTCTGGTCTGTCCTCAATGAAAGCTATTACAGCGTTCAGAGTTTTATTGTAAGACATTTTAACCTTCTTCGTCTTCTACGATATCACCAAAGAAATCATCTAATCTATCAGATAAATCTACCAATTCTTCTTCTTGTAGCTCAGTTCTCCCAAGCTCTTGCCATTTAAGGTTCAGGTATCCTATGCTCTCTTCTATAAAACTATCGAACTGTTCGTTATCCATCTATAAACGGGCAGAGAAGGCCAACTCCTCTGCCCAATCCTCTCTAAAAGGGTATATCGTCGGGTGAAATACCACCAGCAGCCCCGGTTGATGCTACTGCAGTTGCTGTTTGTTCACTTACCTTACTAGCGCCTTCTCCAGAACGAGACAAGTTCTCTACACGATTAACAATAATCTTAGGGGCAACATGCTTAACGTTGTCCTTTGTATATTCTTCAATCTTGAGTTCACCCTCGACATATACCATTGAGCCTTTCTTCAAGTTGTTGCCTATATATTCTGCAGTCTTGTTAAAAGCTACCATGTTAATCCAAGTCGTTTCTTTCTTCTCTCCGCTGCCTTTATTCACAGCTATAGAGAAAGTACAGAAAGGCGTTCCTGATTGACTTGTCTTGAGCTCGGGATCCTTGCCTATATTCCCGATGAACGTACATAAATTTGCCACGTAACTACCTCATAATAAAATGTTTATTGGTTGTACTTCTTGTTGATGTTTATTGTGCAGCACTGTATACAGTATGCCTTCTCGCGGCATGCACAATTTAATGACAGATTGCCTATGTCAACTCGAACAATCTGTCCTTTAATTGTATCTAATTGACATATTAGATACAAATTCTACGCTCTACTAACAGTCCGGATATATCGCAACGGGGTAATAGAAGCAGAAGAAATTATGAATAACTGTAAGAAGACCTCTCCCTAGGTGGGGTAGGAGGAGGCACAGGCTTAGAAAGTTTCTCAAGGGTAGGCTTGTTTCCTTGTTGCATTCTTTCTATTTCTAAGAATAATTCTGCCTTCAATGCAGACCTATCTACTTCACCTAAACACTTGATAGAACTGATACTCCACGTAAGTATATTAGCCAAGTCATTAGGACCTATGCTATAACCTCTTGCTATGAATTTAAGTAGCCTTGCTATATGCCCAGCACCTTCGTTACCGGGTACTCCACTAGAGTAGACTATCCTCTTGGCAGCTAGGTCTTGATAGTATGTATCACATACTAAACCACACCAATCACTACCATTATACCATATAACCGCTTTGGCGATTGTGAAATCAAACTTGTCTATTAAGTCCTTTGCATCTGTGAACTTCCATCGCCAAATGAATTGGATCGGGGGACAATCTAATCTCTTTGGTATAAGGAAAGAGTTTTCTGTTTCCTCAATCCCAGCTAGATCCGCAGAAGGTGACCATGTATGTAGATGACTTTGTAAATTAGCTTTGTCATAGGAAAAAAAGATATCATAATCAGATATAGGTTCATTACCAATTACTGATCTTAAGTACCCACCAGCCAAATAAGCTTTGTTTGAATTAACTTTTAAGAAGTGAACAATCTTGTCTGGTAGAAGTAGAACAGCATTATACAAGTCTGTTTCATTCATATCTATTGTAATAGTAGCAGATGGTTTTTCTACCTCTTCCATAAAACATCTTACACATCCACTACCTTCTCCATGAGGACAAGCGTCTTTCTTAGGCTTAACCTTTGCTTTGGCTCCAGCATTAGCTACTCTCTTTATCTCGTCTTCACTTTTCTTGTTGAACCAAGTCATAATGCTGCCTCCAAAGGGAAAGGGAACCAGTTAAGGTTCCCTTATAAATGGTCGGAAAGGAGAGGCTCGAACTCCCAATTGTTCTCGGACCCAAACCGAGTGCCATACCATTAGGCGACTTTCCGATTAAACTGAATAGCTTTAAATATGAGGAGGTATGATACTATCATAGTCTTCCATCTCATGCGTTTGTTTGAACTTCTTAGCGGTTACAAATCCAACCTTATCACCTTTGTTAACTAGGATTAGAGCCATCTTCTGCATTTGATATAGATCTGGTTTACCCTTCTCTACGTATTCAGAACACTCTTTAACATTACAAGTGATCTCCAGTGGACCACCATAAATGCCAGTGAACTCTCTACAGAAGAAGTGCCTTTCGCTCTCAGATTCACCAATTATCTTTGAACAATGCTCACAACTCATACAAAGGCTAGATTTACTATATTGTGGAGTTCCGTCTCTAATGTGTCTTTTCATTGGATACTCTAATCCTTTAATCTTGGAGCGAGGGGTGAGAATTGAACTCACCATTTATTAGTTTTGCAGACTAAGCCCTGAAGCCGATTGGATCCCCCGCTTATGAAATTCTATAATACACGAGGACAGTAACCTCACTGTCCTCAGTTAGTTCGTTTCTATACGCACTCTTAAGAGAAGAAAGTAATGAGGAATAACTCCTGTCCTCTACTATCTGTTCCATCTCCACATATCTAGCCGGTATATCCCTAAATATTCCTACCCAACGATCAAGTATCCTAGCGGTACCTATTACTTCATGTTGTTTCCCACTAGGGGAACATATACAGATATCAACTATTTCTTCTAACCCAGCTAGCTCCAACCATTTTTGACCAAGGCGCACAGTAGAACCCTCGAACCCTACCTGAGTGTCAATGCTCCTTCTAGTGTGAAGAATCTTATTCATGTCGTCTCCAACAAGTTATAACTACTGTGTTTATTATACCATAGCCTAGTAAACTTCTCTGTCTAATCTTTCATTTGTTTTAACAGAAGTCTCTTCCGCACTCTTAGCTATAAGATCCCCTACAGAATTATGTTCAGGATAGTATTTCCTAAAGTGTATTATCAATGCTTGTCTAGAAGTTTCATATTTTTTAGTGTACTCTTCTAGTTCTTTATTATACTTCGCCAAGATCTGTTGTTCTCTGCTTATTACGTCTTGTATTCTAATGATGTTAGACGCTTCTGATGATAGTGTACCTGATAGACCTTGTTCCACTTTCAGTAGGCTTACACCGTCTAATTTTACGTCCTCTTTCTTGTGAGACATTAGAACACCTCTCTATCTAGCCTGTTACTAATCTTCTGTTCTATAGCTATCACTGAGGTTTCCGTAGGTCTAAGAGGGTTAATTGAATGGAATACAATTAATTCAGCTCGCAACTTTTCAGCTTCGTTTATTAAATCATCGAGCTCTTTCCTCTTGGTATTTAACACTTCGTTCAGTTGTGCGATCTTCTTTATGCAGGTATCCGCGTTACTCTCATACTCCGTTATAACAGCTATCTTTGTGGAAATGTTACCAAGCTTTTCATAGATGGAGCCTATCAATGCGCGCTCTTTATCAGCTATTTCTTTTAATGAGAAGGGTTTAACACTTACATCTGTGTTAGTACCCCCAGTAGGGCCCTCTGTTGCTTTGGAGTTCTCTGTCATGATAGACTCCTCTCTATTAATAAGTTGGTACTGGCGGAGGGACTCGAACCCCCAATCCCGAAGGCATCCGATCTTAAGCCGGATGTGTATGCATTCCACCACGCCAGCACATTGTTATAATGCTATAGTACCTGTACGGAAGGCATCCTGAGGTAAACCTTGTGCCTTTGCTCTACCTTCTTCAGCTACACCATCGTTAGGTGGTGGTGCTAATTGGAAGGAATTCCTAATCGTTTCTACTAACCCCGGTAGATCTTCAGCAGCTTGATCAACGAAAGATTGTGCTGCTTGATAATCAGATGCGTTTATAGCTATTACTGACCCATCTGAAGTATGAATACGTAGTTCAATGGCATCTCCTGATACCTTTGTTATAGTCGCTGTAACAATACAATGAAACTTTCCATTGTTTAACACTAAGTTAATAGTCTGCATTTTATCCTTTGTTTAATTTGTGGTGCTCACGGCGAGATTCGAACTCGCGACCCACACATTAGATTGTGTGTCTAAGTAGCTATAACGCGCTTTCCTACACATTTCAGTGATAGGAGTTAATCCTATCTCGGTTACGATGTACCTTTCGGGGCCTCCGCAACTCACTACCTATGACGAGCTTCCTAAGTTTGCTCCGCTCTTTCCATTCTAAGCTATCGTGAACAATATTTGGTACCGACGACGGGGATCGAACCTGCAACGGCTTTCGCCTCAACTGATTTGGTCCGGGAGGTCGGACTTGAACCGACAGAATCGAGTTCCTAAGACTCGCACGTTTGCCAATTACGTCACCCCCGGTTATTGGTTTCTATAGCATGGCAATTTTTAGTTAGGTTTAGAGTATAGAAAAACTTGTTCGTTGTTCGGATTACCAAGGTTCATTAAACCATTCTGTATATTTCTCCCCAAGTCATTGGCTTCTTGGTCCGAATCGGTAGCCCATATCTTATGGGCCCATTCACCCTTACCTAATACTACCAGATGAACTTCATTCTTCAATAACTTTGTTAATTCATTATTATTGGTATACTTGATGTGTCTAATAGACATTGTAGTCCTCCTAAGCGTGCGCGTCTTTCAGTTCCACCATCTGGGCTTACTACGCTATCCTTATAATTTGGAGCAATTCTTCTTTGCTTCTACAAAAATCGGTGTACAGTTTAGCAAAATCATTTGCTGCCATACAAGTACATCCAGAGAAACTACAACTTACTTTATGAGTTCTAGTATGTATTACTTTAATAGCTAAGTCAAGAGTCTCTAGAACTTTCTCGTGTTCATCAAGTGTCATAAATAACTCCTAGAAGTATTCTATTTTTATATTCTCTTGGGACATCATCTGGTCTACCTTCTTCCAGATTTCTTCATCAGTCATTTCTATGATAACATTACTTTGACCTAGTCTACGTGCTACTTCTATTTTATGCCAAGCTTTGAACGCAGAGGTATTAACACACTTAACGAACGCCTGTTCTTTGTTCTTGGCTTGGTCTCTACCATCTCTATGCTCAGCTGTTGCTCCAGAATCAATGTGGATACACCTTACACCATTCTGTTTGGCGTTTCTGTGAATATAGGTCTCCCGACCTAATGCTGACCGCCGTTACCGCCCGTGCAGAAAGTCTCAAAGGTAAAATCCTTGCGAGTGAGAGTAAATAATAGGTGCTTTTCTTTTTTAGACATCTTGATTCCCCTTCTTGTGTTTAGCTAGGTAAGCAATGGCTTCTTCTAGGAGATGCTCATCTTCATTCAATAAACCTATGGCTGTGTTGCATTTGCTACATAGTAATCCTCTATGCTTCCCAGAGGAGTGGCAGTGATCCAGAGACAATCTAATCAATTTACCTTGTCTTGTCTTTGTTTCTTTCTCTTTACAGATAGCACACTTGCCTTCCTGTGCTTCATGAAGGTTATTATATTCCTGCCTTGTGACTCCGTACTTAGTTTTCAAGCAACTATTATAAGACTGCTCATATATCTTATCTTTGTTCTTGTGTCTGTTTCTAGTTGTTATCAGTCCTGTAGACTTGCTCCAGCAGGTTTTACAGATATGCCTTTTTCCTAATCTATCCCTCCGGTCGTAAAATTCACCTGATGTTTTATCAAGCTTGCATTTAGTACATATTCTTCCGGTTGGAGTTTCCAGTATAGATTTCTGGTATAGATTAAAGCAATTAGTAGAACAGAATGATTTACGGTTTGGTTTTATTTGACTGGGCTTCTTGGGGTGTACTTTCGTACAGTAGGTACATATTACATTCATCATGTACCTATATAGTATGTGACCTCCGTTACCTTTCTGTGTTGTCCACCCTTACCGCCTGTACAGAAGGTCTGAAACTCAAAGTCTTTCCTTGTCAGAGAGAATAAGAGGTGTTTCTCCTTAGACATAACTAACTCCTGTTGGGAGCTAGCTTAACCCCCCAACCTTCCAGTCCGTATGTAATAAGTCTTTATGTCGTAAGGTTGTAAACATACGGGAAACTTTCCATAGACGAGAGTCATCCATAAGTGAGATTATACTATCTACTTGATAACCTTTTGTCTTTGGCAACCATACAACCACTTTTACTCCAGTTGGTTGATAATACTTAGCATCCAATTCTTGGAGTTCACACTGAACATATAGCTCTTCTTCTTTTCCAATCATACACTAGCTGTCCTTATCCTTAGACATATTCTTTATGTTTTCTATTAGTTCATCCACTAAATGGATCTTCACCCCATTGTTCTTATCCATGGCAATGATCCCCGACATAACTATTTCCTGATTCTCTGTGTGTTCCTTCAGCAAGTCTTTTTTGTTTAGTAAATCTAGCATTGCCTGTCCACCAGCCTGAACACCATCCCTTATACCTATTTTAAACCCCATCAGCAACCCCCTCCTTCTACCCTCAAAGAAGCAGGCCACTCCACCTACAATGTAGATAGCCATTATCATAAATACCTGTGTCATAAATTCTCCTTGGTGGAAGCTGGTGGGAACGAAGAGATTCGAACTCTTATGGTCGACGCTTAAAAGGCGTGTGCATCACCCTTCTGCCACGTTCCCCAGTTTAAAAGAATAGTCTAGGTAGTCTACCACCCAAGCCATCTATCATTGTTTGATGTTTCACTTATTGAAGCGGACCTCTTACCATACTTAAGGATATATCCGCGTTCTTTCTCAAGTAGTTCTTCTATCCTTAATAGTTCTCTGGAGTTAGCCAGACGGGAACCGACAAGAATTTTCTCCCCAACTTCATAGATACGTGATTCTCCGATATTTGGATCCCATCGCATCTCTGGCTTGGTAAGGGTTACCCAGCTATTCTTACGCCATCTTTCTTCATTGACCTTATTAACGTAGTTGTACCCACGAATTAATCTATACTCACAAGCAGAGTCTACCCACAAGGTCCGAATGTTCTTCGCCATCTGCTTTGTTATATTGTGGTTATCGATATAACTATACTTCTTATAGCAAAGGAGATTAGTTATTGGATGAACATAGAAACCAGAGACCTCCATTTTATGTAAATGGGAAGGTATTGCCATAACGGTTTTACCATCTTTTCCCATGAAGCAATTGGTGGTAACGTTCCATTTAATCCAGTGTAAGATAAAATTATTCACATTGGTACGGGCGTCTACTACTTCCCGAATCTCACTGTATATTTTATCCCATGGTTTTCCAACACTCTTGTGTAAAAATCTTGTCAAAGGGGTTGTATATTCTATCTTGTCGTTACAATCCCATCCGTAGACACGGCCTCTCAAAGACAGGTGCGTGATGTTATCACTCGTACCTTCTTCATATTTTGAAACGTCTTTGGTATCGAGCTTCTTTGCAGTCTTCGCAGTGGGGTATTTGTTGACACGACCACGTTCATAGACTATTTTGCCAAAGTCTTTACGCATATTATCCTTTAAGTATGGTGCCCATGACTAGATTCAAACTAGCACCCTCTGTCTTCGGAGGACAGTGCTCTATTCATTTGAGCTACACGGGCGATATGGGTCAATAATGAAACGACAGTGCCCTCTTAATTCATTGGCTATGTTCATAGCACCAACTGGGTTTAGCGAGTGTATTATTATCAGTGGTGGTGGTACACCTTGCTTGTCTATAACTCTTAATAGGTACCTAGCACAATCAAGACCAGTCTTCTCATTGTAAGTGGTATATGGAACAGGTCTATTTGGGTCGCCCTCGCCCTCAATGTACTCAAAGTAATGTTCCATAGATAAATCATGATCAAGGCTAACAATATCTGGCATCCCATTTTCATCTATAAACTTAACAAATGCTTTATAATCTCTTACCACGATCCATGTTTTATCATAGGGATCACGAATGTCATCTAGGAATAAATTCATATTTTTACCTCTTTAAACAAACCTAATTTATTATATCCATGACAAGGACGAGTGTAGCTATGTGGTTCCCCATGACTGTGGTATGTAACAATCTTTGGGAGTTTACAGATGATATAGCGATCTTTGGAAAAGATTCCGCAAAGTACGGAATTAAAGGTAGGTGCACGCCCACGATGTTTAACTCTTTCCTTAAAGAAACAAGTATTATTTAAAACCGTAAACTTGTCTCCATCCAGTTCGATGAATAGATAACCACCACAAGTACTACATTTTCTGCTTAGAATCGTCAGCATTTTTTATACTCTCTAAGATACCTTCCACTGAACCAGAGAAATTATACATGTAGTCAAAGAGTTTATCATCTTGGAGGGAACCTCTTTCATTCTTCACTCCCTCTTTAATGTTTAACTCTTTACAACATTTAGAGTATATCTCATCTCGTTTCTTGGTGATACCACGAATCTTCTTGGAATACTTACTTATGATTTTGGTTTTATCCTTCTTATCCATCTATCACCTCTGGGGTGTACCCATCAAACTTAGGATGTTCCCCAATAGTTCTAGTGTCCATATAAACTTTCAACTCTTCGAAACTTACTGGAGAAAAGTTCCAACAATCAACACCTATATCACAGGACTTCCCGTATGGTGGTAACCCTCCATGAGAGTGCCCATATAGATGCCAAGTTCCCCTCAGATCATGTCGCCAAGTACGCATAGCATAGTGACACAGCACTATACTCTGAGCCCCTACTGTGACTTCTAACATAGAGTAACAGCCAATGAAAGGACTAGTTTTAGCTCTTATCCGCATAAGTAGGTTGTCATGGTTACCATCTACCAAAATGATACGACCATGTAGTTTACGAATTATGGGTTCTAAGTCTACTGGTTTCATCTTCATAGCAAAATCACCAAGATGATATACCAAATCGTTTGGTTTGATCTTACTATTCCAATTTTCTATGAGCTTGCTGTTCATCTCTGATACATCAGCAAATGGGCGCTTACAAAGTCTTATGATATTTTCGTGACCGAAATGGGTATCGGCAGTGAAGAAAGTGTTCATACGAGTCTCTCAAATTCTAGATTTTTATGTTGGGAGCCCTAGTAGGATTCGAACCTACCTAATCCATCTACAGTAAACTGTTTAGGAAACAGTGCTGGTATAGGGCCTTATCAATTATTGTGGTCTCTTAGAATGGTGCACCCGGAGAGAGTCGAACTCCCGGCCTTTTCGTTCGTAGCGAATTGCTCTTGTCCACTGAGCTACGGGTGCTTATTTCTCACTACGGGCTAACCAACCAGCTAGGTACTTAGAATACTTAGCGGGATCAGTGCTTACCAGATGTTCATAGTAAACCTTTTGCTGTAGCCTAATAATTGGTAGTAAATAATTTCTTTCTAATTCAGTATATCCTATTGTAGAAGGATTTAAACTACCATCTGCTTTTATCTTGGCACCTAGTGAAATCAAAGCTTTCTGTAATATTAGTATTGCCTCCTTGGGAGAAGCATTAACAGCTATATCAAATATCTTGTTTGCTATGTCTTGCGTTGGTAATCTATTAATAGCTGTAGCTAACCAATAATCATTGGAATATATCTTCTTAGCATATTCTAATGCTTCAGCAGTGTCCATGGTATAGAAACCATCACTAACTGCCTTAGGATGTGCACTACTGTTGATACCAAATCTAGCCTGAGCTCCATCGGGTTCTGTGGTAACTACACCAGTTCTGGCATAGTCCTCGGATAACATCATGAAATCGAATGCTGAATCAAAGGTGTTCATATCTTTGATTAGTATACTTATTTCTTGATATGGTGCACGCAGGAGGACTCAAACCTCCGAAGGTCTAAGACCGACGGGTTTACAGCCCGTAGTAATTGTCGCTATACGATACGTGCATTTCTATTCCTTAACTCTATACTTTTCTATCTGGTTTTCCTGCACTATTTTCTGTCTTGCTTCGTCTAAATATAGTAGGGCCACGGCTCGCTTTTTAAACTCATCAGGGTCCCAATAACCAACGAAGTTTGAGTTAGGGTTCATTCCTAATGAGTCTACCTCATCGTTGTTCCATTGACTTCTAGTGGGTATATGCCCACAATCCTTTAGAACGTGGATGATAGCAGCTCTACGCCCCATCTCACCAAACAATTCTTCTGCTTTGTTTATGCCTTCATCATGGTGGCGATCGAACCTATGTCTTGGCCCATATCTATCAAAAGCGGAGTCCATCCAAAGGTTTGCTTCTTCGCACCTATCACCTAGTATACGCTCACAATCTCTACAATGCTCATCAAAGTGTGCCATTATTAGTCTCTTTCATTTGCTCGAACTTAGATATTGATGCTTTCCTATTACAAGAACTACACCTCACATATTTAATAGGAACATCAATTAGCCCTAAAGATAATGGATGTTGTCTGCACTTGCCAACCACTGTCTTATCTACCTTTGTTACACCACAACAATGAAATGCAGTGTCACCAGAGATCAAGTCTCTAGCTCGTGGTCTCCACCAGTGATATTCTACATCTATAATTATTGGACGATAGGAGCTTATCCTTAAAATCTCTCCACAACTACATTTACGAGCGTACCATATCTTTTCCATGAGAGTTTTCACTATCCACCATTAATTCAAATTTAGATATATGTGCCCTCTTAGAACAAGACATACAATTTAAATTTAAGATACCTACACAAGATTTATGCATGTAATGGATCGTATTACAATCTTTAAGTGTTTTTTTATCTACCTTAGTTAATTCGCATCCATAAAAACTAATATCCCCATTTATAAGTTCTTTATGGCTAGGTATCCAAATTTTAATACCAATTAGATTTAAACGATGGAGTGATAATGGATGGGGAGTCTTTATTCTAAGAACCTCCCCACAACTACATTTACGGGCGTACCATAATTCTTTCGTATGATTCTCCTTAGAATGGAGTTCCCGGAGAGGCTCAAACTCTCAACCTAAGGGTTAGAAACCCTTTGCTCTGTTCAATTGAGCTACGGGAACTTATATCTATACATCAGGCAATGAGTTAAACTTTGATACCGAAACTCTACTTTTACAGCTAGAGCAAACGAAGTTAAAAAACCGATAATAACTCTCTGGGTATAGTTTATGCATTGTCTTATCTATTTCTGTTAGTTCACAGTCAAATAGTTTAGCGTGTTTATTAAAGCTTTTCATTTCGGGTCTCCAAACACATAGTCCTTTTCTACCAGCAGTAGTGTCTAGATTACTAAATAAAGGCTCATGCATACATATTCTTATTATTTGACCACATTTACAAATAGCTGCCATCCAATGTTCTTGCATATAAACTCTTTGTGGCGGAGACACCCGGGCTCGAACCGAGACTGCCTTTACAGGTCAGGATGGGTTAGCAACCCACTGCAATGCCATTATGCCATGTCTCCACTTTTCTCTCTTAAGTATTGTATTTCTGGGTAAGTCTTAAACTTCTCTTCCGCTTCTAAGTATAGGTCATTAAGCTCTTTAGCTTCTTCATTAACTTTTCCTCTATACTTATCAATATCACGTAGCATATAAGTTTTTACTATATCAGAGGTACCTTTTGCCTTTCCAGTAAGCCATAGCACCCTTACTTCAGAGACGTATATACTCATGTAGAGGTTTGTGTCCTCAGAATCAGCTGGGGTTATCCCAATTATTATCCCAATGTTCTTCTTATGAGTGGAACGACAAACATGTTTACCCATTAGACTCTGTGCGTTAGCATGGGGTATCCATCCTAATCTACATCCAGTTATCAATGTACCCATTATATAATCCTTGGCTCCGACTTAGGGATTCGAACCCCAATAAACAGCTTGGCTGGGAAGGAGGGACTCGAACCCACACGTCTTTCGACACTGGTTCCAAAGACCAGCGCGTCTAATCCATTTCGCCACTTCCCAATTATTAAGGCTTCTCGCCTTTCTTCACTACTACTACAGTGAGAGGTCTATTATTCCCAAGTGCAGAGAACCTTTTCCTCTGTAAGTCTTCTAAACTACCTTCTACTATTGGTTCTGGCTTAGCAGTAGGTTCAAAGTGAACCACCTTCTTCTTCTTTTCCCTAGCCTTCTTCTTCATACACCTTCCTAATTGGTAGCACTAATGAGCTTCGAACTCATATTCTCACTGTGAAGGAGTGGCGACCTAACCCTTAGTCGATAGTGCTATATTAATGTTTCTTAACTTCTTTCACATTGACGCTGCTAACATCTATATCTTTAGGACACCAATTAAAGACTGGGCTTTTAGACACTTCATTTAACGCCATCATTTGGGCATGTCCTGCGTTATACGCACTTTTTATTATTACCAAACGTGAGATAGTAGTCATTGTTTCTACAGTCACATAGTAATCACCAGTTTCCTCTGTGATTCCCATTTCTTCAAGGACACTGTTCGCCCAGTTAACTTCCTTATCAGTTGCTGTGGTAGCAGTGAACTCGAAGTAATGATCAGGAATATATTGACACTTGGGAAACTGTTCCCTAGTACGTCTCACAATTAATCTTTGATGTGGATGAGTCTTAGGATAGACATGTTCGTCTGTTGTTAAATTAGACGTCCCACTTGTATCAGACCAGTACCAACTACTACGTGATTTACTTTTCATGAAAAATATAACTTTTACAGACTTCACCTTATGATTAATGGTGTTACCTATCGTAAGATTTAAGTCCAATATTGCCAGAGCTTTCACTCTCTTTTGTATCTCTGTACCTATCTTGATACGTTCTTCTTCAGTCATTCTTGCTATTGCCATGATTTCCTTTGTATCTGGTGGTGCTAGTGAGATTCTAACTCACATTCTGTATCTTGAGAGGATACCTACCTATCCAGTTAGTAGATAGCACCTTTTATAAGAATTGGTAGTCCCGGTTGGAATTGAACCAACAACCTTTCCGTTATCAGCAGAATGCTCCACCCTTGAGCTACGGAACTACGAGATTAAATAATGCTGGGGACTTAAGTGTTATATCTAATTGGTAAATACCCTACATACACAGTAGTTAACTTATTTAATTCCTCACAACAAATTGAGCAAGCGTTAACATAATAATAAATCTTAGGTTCATTGTTAAACGTACCCAAAGATTGTCTTACTATTTGTTTAGTCCCATTACACTTCCAACATATTCTTGAATGTATAGTTTTTCTATCGAACATAACTCTTGGCTCCGACCGGTGGATTCGAACTACCATAACAACTTCCAGAGAGTTGTGTCCTACCATTAAACGAGGTCGAATTAATTCTTTAACACAGCCCAAGCGTTTACTAATGTTTCAAATGTTTCTTCTACCCTAGTAATCTTAGAAACTCTTGGTACTTCCTTAAGATCTTTTATAGCTTCCTCATGGGCTAGCAAAGCTTCTAGTAGCCTCTGATCAACTTCAGAACGCCTGTCAAGTGCTATTACCTCTGGCTTCATACCTCTATCCATTGCTAGATTAGCTAATGAATCGGCATGTTTATTCTGTTCTCTAGGTACCCACTTCAATGTAAGATTAACTCCAAGCTTCTTCAGCTTGGCCATTCTAATACGGGCTGCTTTGTATAGCTCTAATAAGTCTACACTTTTAACATTCCAGTTACCGCTCAGTTGCTCGATTATTAGCTTGGAATCAGAGTGAACTACAACAATATTATAGTTCATTTCTATAGCATAATCCAGAGCTCTAATAAGTGCTGTGTACTCGGCATAGTTATTACTTTTATCTTTAAGATAGTCGCTCTTCTCAAGGATACAAGTCTTCTTATTACCCTCTACAAGTATACCTGATACGCCTATCCCTGCTGCTCCCGGGTTAGCTCTTGAACCACCATCACAGTAGAGCCAAAGCTCAGGCATCTTGTACCTCTACTTTCCTTGGAGAGATGTATCGGGTTCGAACCGATGATTACGCGTTGGCAACGCATTATTTTGCCCCTAAATTAACATCTCGTATCTGTTCTACACTAAACTTAGATTTAAGGCGTATGACACCCTCTAAATCTGTAGTAAATTTAAAGAAGATCCCACGTCTATTCAATTTATCTATTAGGGTATCGATATGTATTTTACGAGATTCATCATCCCCACCAACATGGCTTATTACATCACGTAATGTACGTATCTCATCATAACTAAGTACAATAGAATAGAGTTCTACATTAGAATCAGCCTTAGAACGGAAGATATTTATCCTTGTACTCTTCATGATTAAGCCTCAGTGAAGTATATGGAATCCTTCATATCCTCTCATCCACTATTGTAGATACCACTTTGAAATTCGTATGTTATCAACATACTTCCTACGACTTGTAATAGCAGACCCACCAACAGACCCCAGTATATCACGTAATACTTGCGCTTCTTCGAAGTTGAGGGTTATAGTGTAGTAGGTTGTTTCATTAGGTATGCTTATACGAATGGAATTGAATACATTTATTCTTATATGTTTCATAATGTTACCTGAAATAAATAGCGCCAAAATCCATATCAGATCTTCTGCGTCCGACGTTATCTTTTATTCCACTTGCGTCAAGGCTTCTTAGTACCTCATCGGCATAGCACCTTCGAGTGGTGCGAGGGCCGCCGACACTCATTAAGATATCAAACAAAGTCTCAGCTTGCTTAGTATTCAACTTCAGTATAATAGGAGCTTCTTCTTTCACAGGTCTATTATTCTGCAAAAATATATTCAATCTATCGGTTAAATGTGGATTTTCCATTTGTGTCCGTTTTTACAAGAACCAACCTTCGTTTTGGTTTGACATACGACTTGTGGATTCGTTTCAGGACGAGCTGGGTTACATGATGCGGGGGACTCACTTGGACAATGAGGACAGTAGCTAACTATTCTCATTCTACCTCTTGCTCCTCCCGGGGAACTATGCGCTCTACCATTCATTTGTTTCAACTTACGTTTCGTAACCGTTGAATGTTTAACTACCCCTGCTGCCATATTTTCCTTCCCTGTGTTAAGTCATACGGATATAGTTTGAACAAGATGTTTTTCGATGCTACCATTACACCAAGCTGGCATAAATTATTAAATGGTGCCAGCCCTGGGATTTGAACCCAGACCCGTTCGTTATGAGTGAAGATAACCTTGCTCTGTCGACCCGTATGATTTGAATTTAATGATGAGGATATGGGGTGGAATTGGGTAAGCCTTTCGGCTGACGGATGTTCTACCATTTGAACTACATCCACTCGATTGAATGGAAGATTGGACTCGAACCAATAACATTCTGTTTGAGATAACCAATTTCTATCGACCCTCATCTAATACTTATTGTGTAGCTTCCTTTTCGTTCCTTGATGGTGAGGTGCACTCCTTGCGCGTGTTGGCCACCATCTCCTCGTACATGTGACCAAGCTGCTCTGATTCTTGGGCATGAGCTTCTGCCACTTCATCTACCACTACAGCTTCTGCCTGTGGTTGAGTACGTGGTGTCTTCAGCCAAAGAAGAGCAGCTTCCTGCGTACGCTGTGGGAACTTATCGTAACACAAGATTGCAGAAAGGATATTTACTTTGATATCCCCTTCAACCTTTACAGTATCAGAGAGCCAGCTACCATTGGTCAGTCTTGATACAGCGATATGACGCCCCAACTTCTTGTTGAAACAATCCTTTGGGTTGTGTGTGGAAACGGCGAAGATAGCTTCGTCTTCGGTCTGGGTATAAGCAACGCAAGCAACGGGGAAGCGATTCTCGTTGCGAAGAGAAAATACCTTTACTGTTGGTTCAGTCATACTACTTCTCCTTTGGGGTTAATGGTGGGACTAGGAGGAGTCGGACCTCCCTCGACGAATTAAGAATCCGCTGCATGGCCGATGTGCTATAATCCCTTATTGTTTAGTCCTGTACTGCTATCACGTATTCTAAGAGACCTATTAGATCCTGAGCTATGCTTTTTAGCATAGCGGCTCCAACAACATCTCCTTTTTCTCGTAAATGTTTATCTAACAGCTCAAATCCATTGACAAACATTTCCGCTTGAGCTTCTGCTTCTTCTTGGGTTAACTCTGGCATATCATATCCTTTGTATGGTGGCTAGAGAGGGAGTTGAACCCCCGACACACGGATTTTCGGTCCGCTGCTCTACCGAGACTGAGCTATCTAGCCATATTTAAACTACGATTTTCTGTTAAGGAATCGTTCTAACACTACGAAAATAATGAACATAACTAATACTAAAACAATAGTCATAATTACCTTTATGTATTAAGTCTTATGTTGTAGTAGTTATAGTACAGATTCTGGATGGGCCTGAGGTCTAGAATTTATAACTACAACTACTACAAGCTCTTACAAGCTCTGGCGTTGGGAGATAGGTACTGCTGAGTTACATAACCACAAAGGTAAGTAGTCTGTTATACCTACTAGCCTAGAACTTTCTATTGGTTCTGTACAAATAGCTGTTAGTACTAGTCCATCTATTCCATATATCTTCGGATTCTGATCATGGAAGGCATGGATAGGTATAAAAGCTTTGTTTAATAATGTTACTACATGCCATAGTTCATCACTATTTCTGGCACCTAGTATCACTGTTGTAATAGGTATTATATCATCGGCCCTAGAGAATTTCATTAAACTAATAAGTCCTGGAGCGATACCCTTCTTCTTTCCCTTAGTTCTAGCATTATGTTCTTGAACTCTATCTAGGGAAACTCTCATCTTAGATACGACATGAGCTACTTGAGCAGCCGCTCTACCCCAATCTTGAGGTATGGTTCTACGAATTCTACGTGTAGTAAGGTGAGAAAATATTTCTACTTGTACTGTCTCAGCAACCACTACTACTATTCTTTTCTCTTCTGTCATATCTAATCCTTGAAGGAAGAAGGAGAGTCAGATATTATTATTTCTGTTGGTGGTTCTACAGGATAAGCATTTACCGCGTCAAGAATAAACTTCATTACATGACTACGATCACAGGCAAGTCCAACTGGTTCTCCATCGGCTGAAATGATTTCCATTCCTTCTTGCTTCCATGGTCGTGGTGGTACCTTAGGTAGTCGTATTGTTCTACTCATAAATCCTTTGAAGTAATGGCGGTAGAGAGGAGAGTCGAACTCCTAAGTCCGGTTAGGGTACTATAGTTTATGGAGGAAGCGGTCCGATTCAAACGGACGGACCCCATCATTGGGCATCGGAAGTTTTCAGGACTTCTGCATTAGTTCGCTCTGCCACGCTTCCAATAACCGGTAACCTCTGTTTCTAACTGAAAATTGGACCCCTCAGTTATGCGTCGGACTAGCTAGAACGAGTTGATGCTACGCCCCATCACCGGTTACTACAACAACTCTAATTACTTATAATTGGAGGAAGGAGAGGGAGTCAGACTCTCAAGTCCCTTACGGGCACCCTGAGTTTCTAGCTCAGTTGGCTTATCGATGCCTACCCTTCCTTTAATTCTAATTTCTTACAATTACATTCATTACATGCAGAATTATCATAATTATGAGACCAATAGAAATGTCCACAAATACATGTGTCTATTCCTATTGACATGAATGGTGTTATTTGATGAAGAAGCACTTGATCTTGTTTCAAGAACCTATATAGAGAAGATCGCTTCTCTGTTCGACATCTTTTTGCATTAGGATTAAGTATTGTATGCATCAAATCTAACAAATCTAATCCTAATGTTCTAGAACCACAGAACTTTTTATCCTTACTAACTTTCTTTAACAAGTGTAAGGCTAAAGTATCCCTGTCCTCTTGTGGTAATTGTATACGCTTCTGACTATAAAAATTCGCTAATATCTCTAATCTTTTCATGGTGTTATAGATGTTATCTTTGGTAGAGTTGGTAGTTCTCTAGGTGATAGTGTTGGTAAACAAGGTTCATGTAATACTAATGTGGGCTGGATAAGGAGCGTCTTGTTCTTAGAGAATCGTTTGTAATATTCGATCCAAATAGCAGCATCCTGATTGGAACTTTCTAAAGCTGCATCCCAAACAAGGCTACATTCAGCCCAATGTCCGTGCCCAACGAACCCTGTGACACCTTCCATCCAAACCACTCTGCACTTATTTTTGGCGAACGCAGAAGAACATAGTAGAAGTATAATTAATAGTTTTTTCATTTACTAGACCCTATCTTACAATCACAACCAAATGTTTCTGGTTGTGATACCTCAGTTATGAAGCGGTCTGGGGCTCTTCTTGGTTTATCACATACCGAACAAACTTTTCCTGCTCCACAACAATCCTCGCAGGTAGTGGTCTTACCATGACAGTAGACACACACTTTTGTTGGTGGGAGTAACACGTCTAACTCATCTACTTGAATGGCAAGATTATCCAAAGTAATCCATTCATTTTTGTCGTAGTTAGCAGGCCTCTCTGATGTACACCCACGAGCTTTCCCCCATAGATGTACTACTAAGCTGTGCATACTTTGTTTGTTCATGAGGTTTCTCCCTAGAACCCAGACTTGATTTTGAGCTCTTCACACTTACCCTTGGCTTTACCGCGTGTTCACAACCAGTGCACTTCCATTTTTTACCTATGTAATCATGATTAAAGGATATATGCCCACATTCACAATATGGATCGTAATCACATATGAAAGGGCTTAGTTGTCCTAATAACACTGGGTCGTCTTTCTTTAGCTGACGGATAAAGTTAGATTGTTTAAATAATAAAACTTTACTCTGTGTTGGATCTAGTATAGCCCTCGTCGTCTCTGCTAAGTCTTTTATAGAGGCGTTGGTGTCCCAGATATGCTCGTTGGTTAAAGACCACTTGAACAAGAATAACGCTAAGGCTTCCCTAAGTGCAGTGTCCATTACTATAGTCTGTTTACTATAGTCTTCCATAATTTGTTGATATTTAGATTTCATAATATATGTTTGGAGCTATCGAAGAGTCTCGAACTCTTGAGTTTTATTTGTAGATTAAAATTGTAGCTGAACTCCCTCAACTATAAAACCATTATCTTGTCACATTCAGCTTTGTTCTTTTCTTCTTTTAGTCTTGCATCTTCTACAAGGAATGGAAGATATAATCGTTCGGCATATTCTAGCTTAGCATTTAGCTGGGCTATTTTGTAGTTGTACGCCTCTACTTCAAGGATATCCGGGCCTACTACACTCCATGCACTAGGATTATATAATTCTCTTATTTCTTTACGACAGTTAACTATCGTTGTTCCTAATTCTTTTCTTATTGATTCAAGTGTCCACATATATGTATGGAGCTGAGAGTCGTGATTGAACGGACGCTAGCTTATAAGTTGGAGCTACCAGAGAGATTTGAACTCCCGATTGACTGATTACAGATCAGTTGCTGTTCCACTGAGCCATGGTAGCTAATAAGACTTTCCTTTTGGTGACCGGTGGGTTGGGGTGCATGATGGGAGTCGATTGACACTTTCGACTAAGTTATTCTATACTATATAGTTATATGATAACCCTAAGTATGGAACAATTTACCAAACTAAATAGTCGCTCACCAGTAGAATGTAAATGTGAACAATGTAACAGTCTTTTCTACAGAGTAAAACATGATTTACAGACAGCTATTCGTAGGAAAGAACCAATATCATTTTGTTCGCCGAAGTGTTATGGTTTATACAGAAACACTAAGACTACTGTCAAATGTTTATGGTGTAAGTCTGAAGTAGTTAGAATACCAACTACTAAGAATGTCTTCTGTTCGAGATCGTGTTCTGCAAAATATAATAACACACATAAAACATTTGGGACTAGAAGATCGAAACTTGAGAGATTTCTAGAAGAACAAATAAAATTATCGTACCCCAATTTGGAGCTTATATGCAATAGCAAATCAGTCATCGGTTCAGAGTTAGATTTCTATTTCCCGAGGCTCAGATTGGCGATAGAACTCAATGGTATTCTGCACTACGAACCAATCTATGGGACAGATAAATTCTCTAAAATTGTTGACAATGATAGACAAAAAGTTAGATTATGTGAAGCTATGGGTATTGAGCTAGCAGTTATTAATTCTTCGTCATGTTCACGCATGAGCGCAGTATTTAAAACTAAGTATTTGGGGATAACACGTGAATTAATAGACTCTGTTATTGATAGAGGAAATTTGGGGTAGATAGAGAGGTTCAAACTCTCGCTAAGGGAGCCACAGACCCTCGTGCTTTCATTACACTATACCTACCATACTAAAAACTCCGTCGTCAGAGGTGCCACAGACCAGCGCCTCACCGTTTGGCTTCACGCACCATGTTAATATTTTGAAAGTTGTTCCATATTTCTATGTACTATTGACTTATTTGTTAGTTTAACATAACAGTAACCCGGATTACTGGAATAGTACATAACCTTACCTACCCGACCCCTCAGATTATCATTGTCACCTATGAGTATTACGTCATCACTAATATTTAGCTTGGGGAGTATTGGATTAGTCCAAATTATTATACGATCCATGTTATACCTTTTTGGCAATGGAACTCAAATATTCTATACAATCTTTGTCAAGTTCTACTGCGTATTGATAAGCAAACAAAGCTAATACGTGGGACAGCCTTTGTTCATTATCAGTCCCTTCATGTCTTATAACTAAATCCCTTATACCGCCTCGCTTTAAGAAAGATTCTGCTTCTTTTATTAACTTACCTTCTAAAACTGTGGTAGGAAATGGTTCGCCTAGTCTCCACATATCTATCCTATATTCTCTCCAGAAATTCTTCTGGGACACAATATACCTTTGAATTAAAGAATGCATCATAGTACTCAACATAATAGTTACAATTTAAGTTGATTGGACCATTGTATGTAGGAGAGTAGGTACGAGAACATATAATCTTTACTAGTGAGTGTGATGGTATTTGTGTATATCCTGTTTTCGTTAACGCGAAGGCACCATAACGAAAGGGTTCAGGCTTGATTAATATACATATCCTATCCATGGCACGCCCTCTCTAACTGTTCAGCCGCCACCAAGAGACACCTTCCTGTCCGTAATTCTTCAATCAAGAAAAGAATATTACTAATACTATCATTGAGGGGAAATTGTACTATAAAAATACTGCCTTTATTAGGTCCACTTATAAAAGTTACTGCTTCTCCAGCTTCCAGTTTGGTAGGTCTTGGACCATTATATAAACAAATTCTATCCATATCACAATCTTTCTATATACTTAGATGGAATAATATACCTCTGGCCATTTCTTATGATTTCACAGCATTCATCATTTAAATATATGAGGCCCTTTAGATAAATGTCTGTTATTACCCCAGTAAATTCATAGCCAGATCCTGCTCGTACGTTTACTCTAAGACCAACTTCAAGATTCTTCGGTATATGCCAGATACACATACGGTCCATAGCATGCCTCTGGTTACCTCTTTTGCAAGTCCTTAATCAGTGAGTTTAAGGCTTTATTCTCGAAGAAACCAGAAGGATCAAATTCTAGTTCAGCAACTGTGTCGTCCTGTAAGTAGAAGATTTGTGTCTTACCTTGGGTGTTCTTTACGATCTTGATATGTCCTGTCCATAGTGTCTGTTCATCCATAATTATCTCCTTGGAGCTACCGCCGGGGATCGAACCCGGGACCTCTACTATACCAAAGTAGCACTCTACCGACTGAGCTACAGTAGCTTATACTTCATTCCTTGATTCCAATTCGTCAACAACAGTTCGTTCTTTATTAGCATGAACTGGCTTTTTATTAATCTTTACTTTATCTATATTAATCTTCTGAAGACAGGCTATTATTCGCTTCTTGTCTGAATCAACTTTTTTCATAGCAGCTTCGACTTGTCCTTGTATCTTATTAACTTCAGACTGTCGCTGCTCCAGACTCTTCTCGGCTTGCGCGAAGCTGGCAAGTGCCCGTTTATTTTCGTAATCCAGATTTGCTATTTCACTTAAATGAGATTGGATACTATCCAACATTCTCCTACCCGTTGGATCGATGATCCTGTCAAGGATTGATCCTTTCGCTACACTTTTCTTTACTATCTTTTTCATCATTGTGCCACCGCCTCTGAAAATGTAAGAATCGAAATTAGTGAATCTGGAAAAATAAGTGCTATACCACTAAATCTGAAGATTAAAGAAGAGCTTTTTTGTCTCGCGTGTTGACTTTAGGACAACCTCTCTAGTTAGCTTACTTAGGCAACTTACCCTTGCTTCTAAGCTTTTCTTCAGATTCATCAAATTCGTGTTTTAGCTGTTGCCCCTGAACTGCCACTTTTACGCATAATTCCAAATATTCATCAAAATCTGACCAGTAGTCATAAGACATGGGTTCGGATTTACGACCAGAGGTGTAAGTTACAACTATATTAGGGGAACCATACACCCCGTTTTTCTTTATTTCTGTTATAACACCATTTTTTGTAGGATAACACGTCTTGTAAACACGTTTACCAATTTTCAACTGGTCATTTTTTATGTGAGCTCTGCTTTTCAGAATTACTTGTGATGGAAGAAGTTTTGCCATAAACTAGAAACCTTTTGTCTATACTATATAATAGTGAGGTGATCAATGAACGATAATTTGATTAAAATCTGCCGTAAATGTAAAATCCCTAAAGATCGTGACGAATTCCCGTGGAAGAACAAATCCAAAGGAATTCGCCATAATACTTGTAAGCATTGTACACGGGACTATAGTGAAAACTATTACAAGTCAAATCAAAATGAACTATCAGAGAAAGCTAAACTACACCAAAGGGAGAAAAGAGCTGCTAAACCAAATGTGGTTTAAGCTTCTAATTCCTTCTCTCGTGGTTCAGCATCATAGCTATCAATAGACAGTTTCATGTCCTCAGAGAACTTTATAGCCACTTCTACTGATCTCTTGATATCTCCTATTCTAATCTCACGACCATTATCTGCCCGAGCTAGTGTTTGTGACAAACGGATGGCATTTTTGATTTGTCGTCCGTTTAGATTATAAACACTCATCTCTTTCGACCACTGTGCATTCATTTTGGCCGCTTCTAGTAGGTTGTACCAGATTTTCTCTCTCTTTTCCTGTCCGTTGTTACAGAAATGAAGTGCTACAGAGATGCGGCTATAAAATGCCTTATCAATATTCTTGACACGATTGGTGGTAAGGAAAAGTACTCCGTTGTGATATTCTAGCAAACGAAGGAAAACACCAACCATAGCATTTCTTTCGATGTCGTGCTCATCACGAGCTTCCAAGAAGATATCTGCCTCATCCAGAAGGATAACAGCATCCCAAATCGTTGCTACCTCCAAGATATTGCGTAAATGAGATTCCAAGTGTTCTGTATCTGTTCCCAATTCTCCTACTGAGACTGAATACAGTGGCTTGTGAAGAATTTCTGCAACTGCTTCAGCAGAAGCAGTTTTACCTAACCCCGGTTCTCCATGAAGCAGGAAGATGCAGCCTCCACCTTTACCTTCAATGATATCGGTGAATCCGCCACCATGGTATTTAACCAGAGAGTAAATCAAATCCTTACTGTCTTGATCCAACACCAGTCGATCAAAAGCATCCTCACGGAAATTGATCTCGCTCAAGCCAGAAAGTCTTAGACGTCCCCATTCCTTAACTTGTAAGCTAAACCCCAGAAGATATGGATAACAGCGCCAATAGTCTTCTTCTTTTAACTTGGTTTCATCTTTTTGGGTAACTTCTACTTCATCGTCGTCTTCCAAATTGATACCCAACATACGTCCACATTGGCCCCAAACGTCAGGTTTTAATCTGGAGAAGGAAACTGGATCGATTACCACACGACCAGAAGCTCTCGTTATCTTGTTCCCGAGCCAACTTGGTGATATCATGTTGCCTTCGTAATGAAGGTACCTACCCGGTTTAGACATTGATAGAATCTTCTCTCCACGTTCGGACATGGACTTCTTCTCAGAGTCAGTGACCAACCGAATTGGTAACGAACTAATTGGTACGCTACCCGGGAATCCGTTTATTCCGAATGAATAATCATTCTCCACGATTTTGCCGCATAACCCATGTATAACCCTTAGGGAGATCCTGAATACAGGACCCATCCATGTATAATCTATTCTTGACTTCCTGACGATACCACCAATGGCTTCTTCCCCTTGGATAACAACTTCTTTCTCTTCTGGGAAATATCTTATCATATCGTTAAGGGTAAGAACTCCGTTATCGATTCTTGCTAAGAATAATTTCTCTAACAATTCCCCCATCGACTGAATATATTTATAAAGGTCTTTACCCTTTTTGTCAGTTTTCAGCGATGTCCCCTCGTTTGATACATAGCCGTGATAAAACTGACACAATACATAGATAGGGTATCTATGACGATATATAATTGCGGCTTCGTAATCCCATACTTTTGTTAGATCGCTAAACACTAAAGTCTTTATATATTGGTCTTTAACAGATCGGAAACAGACCACTTCTTCACCAGAAATATCAAGAATTGTGTAGAAGTCTGTTGCATTAATTAATTTCTCTGCGATTTCCATACGAATTGTCCTTTTCTTGGAGCTGGTGACCGAAGTCGAATCGATAACCTCTACTTTACGAAAGTATTGCTCTTCCAATTGAGCTACACCAGCGTTGATATCTGGAGCGAGAGACGGGATTTGAACCCGCATGTCTTTCAACGGTAGCTTGGAAGGCTACTGACCAACCGAGTAGGTCATCTCCCGCTTATGTATTCGCTGTTGCTTCTGTGAAATCCAGATATACGTACTTTCCGGTACAGGAGGCAGTATCTGGCCCCAACTTCTCGAAAAACTCGATAGCCGCTGGGTTGGTAAGCGTCAGCTCGACGCTTCCTGATGGTGTAGAATTGGAAAAGCTCTCGTTTTCCGGGTTAGATTCGTCGCCCTTGTAAACGGCATAAAGCTTGACTACCACATTCCCATATTGATCCTTGAGAATGTTGCTTACGGTGAACTTTGCTCGTACTCTTTCCATTTGATTTTCCTTTTCCCGTAGTTACGGGAGTCAAGTGTGTAATTCCCAAAAATAAGATGGTGGGACCACGAGCGCGAACACAGCTCAAGCTGTATCCCACCATCAATAAAGCTATTCAGTTGTCAAATATCTATAATAGACTGCCTAGGCAACCTATTGGTAAGCGTTAAGATTTATCATAATTCACTAGATGATCAAGCTCGCCTAAATCTAGTTCGTCTATATCTTCGGACTCATAGCCCTGTTCTTTGGCTAAAGCTAACATTGAGTATACTTGTTCATCCGAGTATTCCCAATGTCCCTTCCCTCTTATCTTGTGGTAAATTCCAAATCCCATTTGCCTACCTAAACTAAAAGGGAGAATGATTAACATTCTCCCTCTGTGATACAGAAACTTGTATGCTTAAGCTACAAGATTTTACCAAGAGGGTTCGTAGTGTTAATATGGGTGAATGAACTACCCGAATACACGAGTCCTGTGCGCCCCGTAAAGGGTGTTTCACTGGATAATACGAATTGATATCTTGGTTTCATTTTTGCTTAACTCTGATTAGTATAGCACTTCTTAGTACAAAGTCCAGAACTATTTATCCAATACTTTCGGGGTCATCATCAACATAGTTTACTGTAGCCATAGAAGCAGGCATACAAAACTCATTCACTGACATTTTGTAACCACGGTTTGAGATTGTGAATGAATCTTTCCAGTTCCATTCGTCCATTACATAATTACGGAAATCTTCTTCCGTTACTTCAATGATCGTGTCAGAAGACATTTCTAGCATTGTAATCGCTCTGTCGTAGGACCTAAGATAACAACATGGGGCTGATTCAGATATGCTTAGTGAACTTATTTGTTTTGAAATGTCAATCTTAGCATCAGGCTCTTTGACTTTTGAGACTGCCCAAGTAAGTTTCTTCTTACACAGAGTCCGGAAATCGGCTACTGCTTCACGATATTCCTTCTCGTGTTTGATCCTGTTTGATTTCAGTTTCGTAACAAGGTCGGAGACCTTCATTTTTACGGATTTCATTTGAATCTCTTCTCCTAAGGTATATGGTTTGAAAGGACGATATTGTTGGTAGTTAGTAGGCTGTATATCAGTGAATTCAGCGAATAATATTGGATTTGGCATATGACAGGGAGTACACCACTGTATTCCTAGTTATCTTTAGATCCACATTTCAAAACGTTCTGAAATATATTTATTAATAACTGTCTATTAAGTTCTTGTTGTTCAATTATACTCTTCAAAGCTGCCCTTGAGTAGGAGTTATGGAAATACAAAGTTACTATCAAAGCTACAAACCATGCAGTTGTAGGTAGTACAAAGACCCAAAATTCATGAGCGGTCATTTATATCTTCTCTCCTTGACCCTTCTCTGCGGATTCTTCTTTAGTACCTACCAAACCAATGTGAGTTAATCTCCCCGGGGTGTCAGCTTCAGTTAGAACCTTCTTCATAACTCCCAATAGGAGAAGAGCACTTTCACGTTGACCTTCTGTTATATCCTCGTGCGTATCAACTGAACGCTTAACTAATAGTTCCTTAAGAACTATACGTTCGTCGTCACTGATAGTTAGAGTATCTAATTTCTCTAATAACTTGTCCATTTGAAGATATCGAGGGTGAGGATGATGCAAATCAGCTGTTAATTTAGCTTGGACTGTCGCCCATAACGGTGTGACTTGAGTATTTAGAACTGTTAGTTGTTTATCGATATCTTGTTTCCATACCAACAACGCGTCCTCAGCTTCTTTTCTGTCTTTTTTAGCTTGTACATATAACGTATACACCAAGCCAAGTGTAGCAGAAAACCCAGCTAGTAAAAAACTGAACCACCAATTTCCTGTTGTTGCTAACTCTGTAAATACTATTGTAAAAAGTAACATAACTCAATGTCCCCGTCTATCCATTAAATGCTTGGAACTCTGGGGTTCACTGGTTGTAATGGGTCTTTCTGTTCCCAGGTAGACCCTAACCCGGTTAATCAACTAAGAAGATTAACAATACGCTGGGGCAGAAACACTGGCTAGGCTGGAAATCATCCAGGCTGGCAGAGTGTCGATACCAACAGCGTTTACGTTAACAGTTTTGCCTGTTATTGTTGTATAGTCGTTTAACGTGAGCCTATAGCACGACCTGTCATTATTTGCAATTCATACCAAGCGAACCCGGGAGCGGCCCCTATGGTGGACACTCGGGATTCAACCTCCGTGCCCTTATAATTGGTGGACCGCGAGGGAGTTGAACCCTCGTTAATGGTCATGCTTACAAATAAATCATACAGGTTTAACCGTTAGAACTTAAATACTATTCCACCGCTATAACGAAACCCAGAGACCCCTTTACCATCATGAATTGAATATATGTGGTCTAGGTCAATGGCTCTAATAGCAACATGTTTAAATAGGTTGTAATCAACTGCTCCGCCAGTGGCTATAGCAAATCCAGAATCCGAAAACTTATTAATCTCTGCACGTTCCCAGCCTAGTAATACGTGGCTGGATACGTCTATGTTTCCTACTGAGAATAACTTTACAGTAGGACCAACAGAGTATACATAAGCTCGCTTACCGTCTGAGAAATTGCCACTTAGGTCTACTGTTGCACCAAACCTAGGAGTGAAGAAGTAAGTTCCATCTGCTTGATACCCAAGCACGTTGGAAAACTGACTTACATCTGTATGGCGATATTGAATACCACCGTAGACCTCGACCTTGTCTTGGGCGAGTGCGAAAGTACTTAATAGTACCATAGCAACAGCTAACATGAAATTACGCATTTATATTTCTCTCCTTGGAAATCTTATGGGAATCAGGTGCAGGGCTTTAGGCTACAATCCCATCTTGTAGTAGCTCCTAAAGTGTCTAGTGTTACCTAGAGCCTACACCCTCACTATTGGCGATCCAGATCGGATTTGAACCGACACAAACTTCAGAGACAGTGAAGTGCACTGCCGTTATGCTACTGGACCAAAATCTTAGGTGGATATAATTGGAATTGGATATTTCGGATATCTTAGTCCAGCAAACATCACCAGCGTCAAATATCCTACACCTTTATGTGGTCAAAGGTAACCGCACTGACTTCTCAATACTAGTAGTGTCTTAACCAGACACAGGCTTATAACTATTTAACCTCTGTGTTTGCTATTCTTTCAAATAGCTCTTCTCTATCAGAGAAGGTTTAATTGTCCCCGAGGTAACGGGTACTTGCACGGTTATAGAGATAACCAAGTTCCGGCGACCCACCAAAGGTCTTAATGCTTTATTGTTACTCCTGCTGTGTTTACAAAACCTAATAACACGGTTAGAGCCCAGAAGAATAACCCCCAAGCTAGCATATTAAATCTAGGATTGGGGAAATTAACACCACAAGCTGCGATCAATAAACAAACCACAGCTAAAATCATTAGAACTAAACCTACCATTGTAAAACCCCCATATTTACCTTCTAGAGGTTCAACGAACGTAGTTTGTTGTTATTGCAATCCAAGTAGTGGAAGTTTTGCTCCACCACTCTTACCTCTTGTCTTCTTGCCGGGCTTGAACTTAGCCTTGGCATATCTGACAGAGGGTGGGTATGCTTTCATTACCCTTTCACGATGAGCTTCACGTTCAGCTGCCTTACGAAGTCTCGTAGCTTCTTTCTGCTCTTCAGTCCTTGGGAGATGTACAGTTTCTCCATTCACTCGACAGCGCATATGTAGCTCCTTTTAATGTTTGGAACTATTTATTCATCTCTCGGATATGGATTGACAAAGGTATTGCCTGCACGCAGGCTGTCATTTTAATTGTAGATAACCTTTATACTTCGACCCGAGATTCTTTGTTGCTTAAGATGTAGATTGATAAGGGAATGCCTTTTCCCGAGATGGATCCGGGAACCACTGTAGGCAACAGCTAGCTTGCGCTTTTAGATAACCCTTGTCGTTCGACCCTAAGCGGAATTTATATTGTTATGGATATGGATTGATAAGGTTATGCCTTATTTGGGTATCGAAACCCGCTGCAGGCGACAGTTAGACTTTCGTCCATCCAGATAATCCTCGTCGGTCGACCCATAACAAAGTTGTTAAAACTACTTCTTTTTACCACCCTTACCACGGTTACCACCAACGGTTGTGGTGGCTGTCTTGTTCAATGACTCGAAGCCGCCCTTTTTACTTGGTTTGCCAGTGCTACCGATCTTACCCTGACCCGGATCTTTACCCTTGTGAATCATCGTACTCTCCCTTATTTGTACTACTTAATATTGGTGGACCCAGCGAGAATTGCACCTTTGTAAATGTTATACTATATAGATACGAAAGGATTTGTTGGTGGATCGTATGAGAATCGAACTCATCTGAAATCTTCTTTGCAAAAGAAGTGACCACCCCGTGCAGTCCCACAACCCATTTATATGCCAATTCGTAACTGTTTATATTGTAACAAACTATTTGATGCTCCACAACGTGATATTACCAGAGGTAATGGTAAATACTGTTCCAGGAAATGCTCTGGAAACTATAAGAGCTCTCTTCCTAGTAAAGCTCCTATTATAGAGCTTACTTGTGCTTATTGTAATAGTACATTTACTAAGCCTTCCAGATACGTTAGAAAAGCCAATTCTAGAAGCGGATTGCGCTTTTGTAACCGTAAGTGTAAAGAACTTGGACAGCGATTAGACGGTGGTAACATAAAAGCTATACAACCATCTCATTTTGGCACAGGTACCGGAGAACACCATTATAGAGCAAAAGCTCTAAACGCATTCCCAAATAAGTGTAATAGATGTGGATATGATGAATTAATAGGGATCCTTGTTGTACACCACAAGGATCGTAACCGTTCCAATTCTCATCTATCAAACTTAGAGATTCTGTGCCCAAATTGTCACGCTAAAGAACATTACATTAATCACGATGGATCGTATAGCTCAAAGAGAAAATGATGCTGCTTTGCAAGAGCATTGCTCTCCCGAATGAGCTAAGAGCCCACGTCGTGCTTTCCTATTTAGTATACCACCAAATGTTGGAAAACACTAGAATCTTTAATCTCTTTCTCTTTCTCTTTCGCGACTCAACGCCTTCTGTTCGCGAGACCACCAGAACTTCCATGAAACACTTCTACCATCGTAGTACCAGCCAAGCGCTTTCAAACGTTCGTACGTTTCTGGTGAGGTTCCTGTCTTCTTAAGTTCTTCTGGCATTTTCTTTTCCTCATCTTGGGATTTTAGTGGAGTAGCCCGGCTATCCGCGTCGGGCTACCCCGGTTAATTTGATGTCAAACCTAAATGGTTTTAACAAATTACGGTAGTTGTATAAACACGTGTCTGGAACTACGATTGTTTACGTTAATCTCGGTGCTTTACCATTGAGCTACTCAGGCATATGTTTTGGGGCCCGAGGAGAGCATCGAACTCTCATACCCGATTTTGAAAGAAATCGTCTACCAGATGTTGTTTCTACCAAGTGAACCTCTTGGGTAATAGATTAACGTTAAACTTAATCGTTTATTTAACCTGACCCTGAGGTTGAAAGAATCCTTGCGGACTCTTCCCAAGCTTGTTAGTTATTAGCCACTTTGTCTTTGTACTTAAGACCGGGCTTATTGCGTTTGTCCATCTTTTTCTTTGCTGATGCAATGTGTTTCTGCTTGTTACTGAACTTCATTGTACCACCTCTATAAAACATTTCTCCTACGGCAAGAAGACGAATCTTCTAGGTGGTAACATCGCATTAAACCCACGACTCTTGTTGGTTATGACCCAACCTCCGTTTACTACGTCCGTGCGACTAGTTCGTAGCGACCTCGGGGATTCCGTCCTATAGGAGAAAACTTATTATGCTAATGGAACAAGGATATAATCCATCAGCTTCTTGCCAATCTTTGAGCTTGATACGTCAATGTCCTGCTCATTGGCGCGGGCTCTTGCCTTCTTGACGAATCTTGACAGGTTTTCAACCCTCTCCAGAAGTGAAGCTTTCATAACTGGAGTCAACATTGAGGACCATTCCTGAGTTCTCAATAGACCTGTTGCAATGGTTTCTTCCAGAATTTGACACTGTGCTGGATGTTTGTCTGTAGCCGGGTACAGAACTAGTGGTTTCTTTACAAGTGTTTTGCGCTCTGATTCCACGTCTCTCGCTTGATAGATTCCTACTGAGCGGTTATCGTCTTGCTTGAACCCTTTTGTTGGATCAAGTGTTGGAATAGCTGTCAGAAGAACCTGAACTTCCTTCAACCTCTTTTCCAACTGCAATAGACTTGTGGCGGGGACATCCTTCAGGATTGTGTTTCCGTCATCGTCTACCACATCTGCTCTTGCTTGAGTATTTGCTACATCAACCTGATGTGACAGGTCAATACTCTTGATCTGGAATGCCGACCACCACAACAGTTCATCTTTCACTGTTGTCTGAATCTCTGACACTTCCTCGATCTTGACTGGTGCACCTTCTGTATAAGCAGAGTAGGTCTTACGAATCTCACTGAAATGAGATCTTTTCTTCTCGAAGGTGGCCTCTAATTCAGTCCGTGTTTTTGCGGCTTGATTTTCCAAATTCTTCTCAACCGCTAGTAACTCATGTAGCTTTGGCATATCTGAACCTCACTTGGGTTTCTCTTTGTAAGTTTGAGTTTAGTTAAAAGGGCATGGTACTTTAGTACATGTCCTGATCTTGTGGTGATATAAAAGGAGGAGGTGGTGCGCCCGGTTCCCCAGTGGCTAATGCATTGCGACCAGCAGCTAAGATAATACGAATTTCTTGTATTACTCTCCAGTTCTCGTATGAGAATCTTTGAGCTGCTGTTTGGTCGTATTCAGTCATTACTTCTTCTATCATATCAAACTGAATACGATTAAATGTTACTGTAATCTGTTCTTCCTGTCCCATTTTACCTTTGTTTAGAATTGCAGATTGTCTAGATATTTCTGCCAGAGAATAGCCCTATCATTAATACTATAAAGGCTAGTACTAGTAAAAGGTGGATTAAACCGCCTGCTATATGGAGACCGAAACCAAGTAACCATAAAAATAGTAAAATTATTAATATCGTCCAAAGCATATGAATCCTTCACGTTATTGTAGGGTGGTTCCCCACCCTACAATGTTGAATGTTAGAGCCTACCCAATACTAGAAGTATAATGAGGATTAAAAGAACTAATCCTATTCCTCCACTTGGAAAGTATCCCCAATTCTGACTGTGTGGCCAAGAAGGCAACGCACCGACGAAGAAGAAGATCAATAGTATTACTAGGATTATTCCTAACATCTGTTACTCCTTTACATTGATACGTTTATTGCTATTGCTACACCAGCATGTCTACTATCATATAGATAATACCCACCACCTTCATAAACAATATAGCAATCATCTGTATCATACCAGTTATCGCCCCAGTCCCCGGGATAAGGGTCAGCTAGTACAAACCAAAAACCGTTATATTGGAAGCTTGGGAACCCATTAACCAATCTATATGGGTAGCTGCCAATTCTGAATGAGTGTTCTCTTCCGAATGACGTTCTAAACCTATCATCTGGAATATGATACCCGTTATACCCGCCACGAGCTGCCCAAGTCTTATGTTCACCAGCCCAATTACCTGACTTGTGAGCTTGCCAATCACTTCTTTGTTCTTTTGGTCTCTGTTCTTGTTTAGGCTGTTGAGCTTGCTTCGGAGCATGTTGTTGTTTAGGCTGTTGATCTCTTTGTTCTACTCGTTGAGCGCTCGGCTTCGACATCTGAGAAGGCTGGCTGCGTGGATGTGATTGAGGACGCTGTTGGTCCATATTATGTTGTGGTTTCGCACTCTGTTGTGATTTAACTTGTTCGTGCTGTTGAGCTGGCTTTTCTTGCTTTTCACCAGACTTCTGTGCGTATACTGGGGCTATCCCAATAAGTGCACACATCAAGATACCTAAGTATCTACTTTTCATGAACATTGTTCTCCATTGCTACTAATAAAAGCTCAATGGCTTTCACTTGTTTCAGTCCTACATGTTTAATTAGTATACGATAATTCTATCCATCTATGTTAGTGTTTTGTTTCTTCTTCCAGTCACGTATTGCAGCCGCTATCGCGTCTTGGGCAAGAACCGAGCAATGAATCTTGACCGGAGGCAGTGACAGCTCTTTCACTATGTCGGTGTTCTTGATCTGCAGAGCCTCGTCCACCGTCTTGCCTTTTACCCACTCGGTCGCCAGCGATGACGATGCGATCGCCGAGCCGCAGCCGAACGTCTTGAACTTCGCGTCCTCGATGATCCTGGTCTGCGGGTTTACCCGGATTTGCAGCTTCATGACGTCGCCGCATTCCGGAGCGCCGACCAGCCCGGTGCCAACCTCATCTGCATTCTTGTCCATGGTGCCGACGTTGCGCGGATTGGTGTAGTGATCCAGTACCTTATCGCTGTAAGCCATCCCTTTATTCTCCTTGATTCCTTCGCGATCCCCCCACGGAACCGCGAAATCTGGTCGCACATCTTGCGGGTTCCCCACATCTGCCGCTTGCAGCAAATGTGGGATTGCCAACGATCTTTAGTGTCCGACCGGCTCGGCCGCCCACTTCACCTTGGAAAGGTCGATGCCTTCCTTGTGCATCTCGTACAGCGGCGAAAGCTCGCGCAGACGCCTCACCACATCCACAATCTTCGCCGCCACGTAATTCACCTCGGCCTGGGTGTTAAAGCGCCCCAGCCCAAAGCGGATCGAACTGTGCGCCAGATCGTCGCCCGCGCCCAGAGCCTTCAGCACGTAGCTCGGCTCCAGTGTCGCCGAAGTGCAAGCCGAACCGCTGGAGACCGCAATATCATTGATCCCCATCAGCAGCGATTCGCCTTCGACGTAGGCAAAGCTGATATTCAAACTCCCCGGCAGGCGATGCTCCATGCTGCCGTTGACATAAACCTCGTCGAGCTGCGAGGTGATCTGCTCGCGCAAATTCTCGCGCAAGGCGAACAGGCGCTTGGACTCCTCGCCCATCTCCTGCTGCGCAATTTCGCAGGCCATGCCCAGACCAACAATGCCCGGAACGTTCAGCGTCCCGCTGCGCATGCCGCGCTCGTGACCGCCTCCGTCCATCTGCGCCACCAACTGCACCCGCGGATTGCGCCGCCGAACGTACAACGCGCCAACGCCCTTGGGCCCGTAAATCTTGTGCGCCGAGACCGAAGCCAGATCCACGTTGTCGTCGATCACGTTGAACGGAACCTTGCCTGCCGCCTGCACCGCGTCCGTGTGGAACAGCACGCCCTTCTCATGACAGAGCTTTCCGATTTCGCGAACCGGCTGCAGAATGCCGATCTCATTGTTCGCCGTCATGATCGAAACCAGGATCGTTTCGCTGGTCATCGCGTCCTTCAACTGGTTCATGTCGATCAGCCCGTCGGTCTGCACCGGCAGATAGGTCACGCGGAATCCGTGTTTCTCCAAGCGCTTGCAGGTATCCAGCACGCACTTGTGCTCGGTCACCTCAGTGATGATGTGGTTGCCCTTCTCGCGATACATCTCGGCCACGCCCTTGATCGCAAGGTTGTTGCTTTCGGTGGCGCCGGAGGTGAGCACAATCTCTTTCGCAGTCGCGCCAATCAGTTTGGCTACCTGGCCGCGTCCCTTTTCCACCGCCTCCTCGGCCACCCAACCGAACTCATGATTGCGGCTGGCGGCGTTGCCATAAATCTCGCCGAAGTAAGGCAGCATCGCCTCAAGCACCCGCGGATCGGTCCGCGTAGTGGCATGGTTGTCCATATAAATTGGTAGCTTCACTGCCCCGTTACTTGCCATAATTTCCTCCAGAAACTTCGATCCTTACCAGTTCGCTCTCCATCGAGGATGGACCACATCCGCCAGCGGTTGGCGAATGCGGGACGACGGAATCTTCCGTACCCTCGCGCAATTCCCACACGGTCAACCGTCCCAGAACTTCTTCGATGGTGCGGCTCACCTTTTGCAATGGTTCCCGCACCGTGCACTTCGTATGCTGATTGCAAGCCTTGGTGGACGAGTTGCACGACGTAATGAACAGCGGCCCCTCGATCGCCCGGATCACTTCCAGCGCCGAGATCGTCCGCGGGTCGCGCGCCAGCACGTATCCCCCGTTGGTCCCCTGCTGCGAGATCAGCAACTTGCTGCGCGCCAGCCGCTGCAAAATCTTCGCCAGCGCCTCCTGCGGAATCCCATACATCTCCGCCAGGTCCTTGGCGCTGCATGCTCCCAAGTCGGCGTGCTCGGCCAAGTGCCGCACCGCGATCAACCCGTAATCGGCCTTCTTGGTAAGCTTCAGCATGGTGGACAGGAATCTCCGACCTTTTCAGTCGCCAATGTCAGTATAGATGCACAAAATCAAAAAAAGCAACAGAGTTCATCCAATGGGGAATGAGATAGGTTATTCGGCTGCAACAAGTTACCGAATGGCGATTATTTTGGTCGGAATTGGGGTCGAGCAGGGCCGAAATCAGCGGCGATCTGCGCTCTGAACTCCGCTCCTGGGCCCCAAAACGCCCGAAGGCAACCTTCTCCCCAGCTCCGGCCGATCTCCCAGGTTGCGCTTTACCTCCCGCAGTGAACCGGGCTATCCTCTTAACCCAAGAGTCCCAAGCATTGCGGCGCAGGAGGCACACATGGCGAAGATTACAGGGCTAGGCGGCGCGTTTCTCCGGGCCGATGACCCGAAGGCGTTGTATGCGTGGTACGAGCGCAATCTTGGACTCGCCAGCTCGGACGGCGGCTTTACCTTCGCTGCGGAGACGCAGAGGGCCGTCATCGCGGTCGCGTTCTTTCCGCGCTCCTCGAAGTACTTTCCCCAGTCGCAGCTTGCCATGCTCAACTTTCAGGTCGATGACCTGGACGCTGTCCTGGACAAACTCTCAGCCGCCGGAGTGGTGGTGGACGCCAACCGCGAGAGCCACGAGTACGGCCGCTTCGGCTGGTTCACCGATCCGGAGGGAAATCGAGTCGAACTCTGGGAACCGCCTTCCAATCCGTAGCCGTGGCGGCGGATGTGGCGTGCATTTCCCCACGCTCCCCGCTTTTGCGCTACATTGATTTAGGTGACTGCCAACTCCCATCGTCCCACCATCGGAGTCTTTGACTCCGGCGTCGGCGGGCTTACCGTGCTGCGGGCCATTGCGCGGCTGGTACCCAATGCCGACTATGTTTTCTTCGGCGACACGGCGCGTCTTCCCTACGGCACCAAGTCGCAGGAGTTCGTGGCGCGCTACTCCTCGGCGGCCGCGCGCTTCCTCGCGGCGCGCGGCATCGATCTGCTGGTCATCGGCTGCAACACGGCCTCGGCCCTGGCGCTCTATGACGTGAAATCGGCAGTCGATATACCGGTGATCGGCGTCATCGAACCGGGCGCCGACGCGGCGGCGGCCATCTCCAGGAGCCGCGAGGCGCTCGTCTTTGCCACCGAGGCCACCTGCTCCAGCCACGCCTATCAGCGCGCCCTGGCCCGCCGCGGCTTTGCCACCTATGAGAAGCCCTGTCCGCTGCTGGTGCCCCTCGTCGAGGAGGGATGGGTGGACACTCCGGTCACCGAGCAGGTGGCGCGCATCTACGCCATCGAGGCGCTGCGCAATGCATCGACAAATGTCGATGTATTAGTGCTCGGCTGCACCCACTATCCCCTGCTGCGTCCGCTGCTGCGGCGCGTGGTTCCGCAGCGCATCGAAATTGTCGATTCGGCCGACGCCACGGCGCGCGCGCTGCTGCACTATCTCGACGGCCACAACCTCGAGGCCGGCGAGCCGGGCTACAAGTTTTTCGTCACCGACTCGGTGGAGAAGTTCCGCAAACAGGCTCCCGTCTTCCTCGGCTTCGCCGCCGAGGACGTGGAGCGCGCCGATCTGGATGCCGGACACTAGAGAGCCGGGCGGCAAACCATTGCCGTTCCGGTCAATCCTTTGGAAGGAGAAGATGCCGCGATGGTAAATCGTTTCGCAGTGTGCGCAACCATTCTCTTCGCAGTAACCATGCCGCTCCATGGCATTTGCAGACCCGGCAATGGTCACCGCAAGCTGAACCAGGCCGTGCTGCAGAATGTTCAGAAAACGCAGGTGAACTCCGGCAAGGAACTGTGGCGCCTGGAGGCTCCGCAGGTCGCAGCGCGCGAGGCGGGCGCCCTTGACCCCGGCTGCGTCGTCTGCAAGAGCGCGCCCGATGGCGCGGCCGTGCAATTTGTGAAAGGCGATGAGCGCATGCGAGTCTTCCAGTACAAGGCGAGCGATGGGCGCCGGCTGGAGCTGACATTGCAGAAGCCGGAATGGCTGTTGCCGTACGCCGGCGTTTACAAAACGGAAATGTGGGTGGTCACCGGCGTGAAGACCACCTGCGGAAAGTAGAAAGCCAAGATGATTTTTCGTTCCGACAATCGCGCTCTCGACCAGATGCGCGCGTTGAAGCTGACTCCTGAATTCATTCGCACTGCCGAAGGCTCATGCCTGATTGAAATAGGAAATACGCGGGTTATCTGCACCGCGACCATCGAGGAGAGCGTTCCGAATTGGATGCGCAATCAGGGCAGGGGATGGGTCACCAGCGAGTACGGCATGCTGCCGCGCGCCACCCTGACGCGCACCGCGCGCGAAGCCGCACGCGGCAAGCAGGGCGGGCGCACCCACGAGATTCAGCGGCTGATTGGCCGCTCGATGCGCGCCATTGTCGATACCGCGCGCCTCGGCGAGCGCACCCTGTGGATCGATTGCGACGTCATCCAGGCTGACGGAGGCACGCGCACCGCCTCCATCACCGGAGGCTTTGTGGCCATGGCGCTGGCCATGCAGAAACTGGTTGCCGCCGGTACTCTCAAGCAGCTTCCACTCAAGGATACGGTCGCCGCGATCAGCGTGGGTATGGTGGATGGCGAGCCGATGCTCGATCTGGCCTACGAGGAAGATTCGCGCGCCGAGGTGGACATGAACTACGTGCTCACCGGCTCCAACAAGTTTATCGAAATCCAGGCGACGGCCGAGCATGAGCCCTTCGGCGATGAGCAGCTTGCGCAGATGACGGTGCTGGCCCGCAAAGGCATTGCCGAGCTGGTCGAGCGCCAGCGCGAGGTGCTCTCCGCAGCCGGAGTGAAGCTGTAAGTCCGGCGTGCCGAGGCCTGGTTGCAGCAGAGCCGCGCCATTTGGCGTATGCTTCCCTGTGCTGGGGATGGTTGCGCCGACATCGCACCGGGTGGCGCGCTCAAGGACCAGCATCACACGAATTGCAGGAGGTAAACGTGAAACTTACTCCCGGAAAATCATCTGGATTAAAGGCGGTCTCCAACGAGCGCGGCGTCATTGCCGCCGCGGCCATGGATCAGCGCGGATCGCTGAAGAAGGCGCTCGGCCCCAAGGCGACCGAGCAGGACCTGATCGATTTCAAGATCGCGGTCAGCGAGGTGCTGACCCGCTATGCCAGTGCAATTCTGCTTGACCCCGAGTGGGGCCTGCCCGCCGCCAAGGCGCGCAATCCCAAGGCCGGCTTGCTGCTCGCCTACGAAAAGACCGGCTACGATAAGCAGACGCCCGGACGCCTTCCCGATCTGCTCGACGTGTGGAGCGTGCGCCGGTTGAAGGAGGCCGGAGCCGACTGCGTCAAGATTCTGCTCTACTACGCGCCGGCCGATCCCAAGGAGATCAACGAACACAAGCACGCCTGGACCGAGCGCATTGGCGATGAGTGCGTGGCCAACGACATTCCGTTCTTCCTTGAGATCATCGGCTACGAAGAGGGCATGGACGAGAAGAGCCTGGCCTATGCGAAGAAGAAACCGGAGATTGTGCAGGCCTACATGCGCGAGTTCACCAAGCCCTGCTACCACGTGGATGTGCTGAAGCTGGAGGTGCCGATCAACATGAAGTTCGTCGAAGGCACGAAGAGCTTCAAGGGCGAGAAGGCGTACACCAGAGCCGAAGCGAAGGATCTGTTCCGCAAGACCGCCGGAGCCACCGACAAGCCTTACATTTATCTTTCGGCGGGCGTGAGCAACGCGGAGTTCTCCGAGACCCTGGAGCTGGTCGGCGAGACCGGAGTGCAGTTCAACGGCGTGCTATGCGGCCGCGCGACGTGGGCCGATGGCGTTCCGATCTTCGCCGAAAAAGGTCTGGCGGCTTTCCGCGAATGGCTGGAAGTGGAAGGCGTGAAGAACATTCAGAACGTAAACGAGGGGCTCAAGGCAGCATCGCCGTGGTGGCCGATCTACGGGGTGTAAGAGCGAACGTCAGGAGCGGCGCGGGCAATCGCTCGCGCCGTTTTGTTTGCAGACGCCGAATCTCAAGGCGTATATCATTCCATCTACCATGACGAAGATCGATCCTGGGCATGAGAAACAGCGGCTCACAACTCTTTACTTGCAGATGAGCGATGGCGAATTGCTGAAGGTGTTTGACAATCCCGAATCGCTGACAGACATCGCCTATGACTCGCTGCAAGCCGAAATTGCGAAGAGAAAGTTGGAGACACCACCGCCCACAAACTTGTCCCATGAATTCGAATTGGGTGACTTTGTGATGGTTCGCCGCTTTCGGGATTTACCAGAGGCAATGATGGCAAAGGGCGGACTTGAGTCAGCAGGAATCGACTGCCATATGGTCGACGAAAACATGGTGCGCATGGACTGGTTCTGGTCGAATCTGCTGGGCGGCGTAAAGCTCTACGTCCTCGCAGACGAAGCAGAAGCGGCGCAGGAAATTCTTGGCGGGGACGCGCCGGACAATTATGAGGTCGTGGGAGTGGGAGCGTTTGAGCGCCCACACTGTCCGCAATGCAACTCGATCGACATTGCCTTTGAAGAACTGAACAAACCCGTAGCCTTCGCCTCAGCTTATTTCAACGTGCCGATTCCGTTGCATCGCAGCGGTTGGTTGTGCCATTCCTGCGGACACCGGTGGGAAGAAAAAGCGGAAGACGCACAAGAATAGAACAGCAACTGCAATATCAAATGCCCCACCCTGAACTCGTGGTGGTGCCGCGAGTTTGAGGATGGGGCACTCGTAGTATCCAAGTACAACTTACTTAGCGGCCAGGGCCTCGGCGGCGTAGCGCTTCTTCATCTCCTCGATGGGAATGGGCGCGTAGTCGCCGGCGTGGCCGGCCTGTCCGAATTGGGTCATGCGCAGGGCGACGACTTTCTTCATGGCATCGCGGGCGGGCTTCATGTAGTCGCGCGGATCGAACTTCTCCGGCGTCTCGACGAAGACCTTGCGGATGGCTCCAGTGATGGCCAGGCGATTGTCGGTATCGACGTTGATCTTGCGCACGCCGTTGCGGATGCCGAGCTGAATTTCCTCGACCGGAACGCCCCAGGTCGGCTTGAGCTTGCCGCCAAACTGGTTAATGACGTCCTGCAGATCCTTGGGCACGCTCGAGGAGCCGTGCATCACCAGGTGAACTTCGGGCAGGCGCTTGTGGATGGCGATGAGCACGTCCATCTTGAGCACGGAGCCATCCGGCTTGCTGCTGAATTTGTAGGCACCGTGGCTGGTGCCGATGGCGATGGCCAGCGCGTCGACTCCGGTGCGGGCAACGAACTCGACAGCCTGGTCGGGATCGGTAACGTGTTCGAGGCCGCTGCCGCCGGCGCCGTGTCCGTCTTCAATGCCGCCGAGCACGCCGATTTCGCCTTCCACGGTCACACCCTTTTCGTGGGCGAGTTCGACGACCTTGCGCGTGACTTCGACGTTCTGCTCGAAGGTGGAAGGCGTCTTGCCGTCGGCCAGCAGCGAGCCGTCCATCATCACCGAGGTGAAGCCCAGGTCGATCGCGGACTTGCAGGTTTCAAAGCTGTTGCCGTGGTCCAGGTGCATGACCAGGGGAATCTCCGGATAGAGTTCGGAGGCGGCCAGCATGAGGTGATAGAGAAACAGATCCTGCGAGTAGGCGCGGGCGCCGCGCGAAGCCTGGATGATGACCGGCGAACGGGTTTCGCGCGCGGCCTCCATGATGGCCTGAATTTGTTCCATGTTGTTTACGTTGAACGCGCCAACGCCGTAACCGCCCTTGGCGGCCTCATCGAGCAACTGCCGCATTGAAACCAGAGGCATCGTTTTATCTCCTAGGAATGTGCTTGCGTCCTCACCGGAATGAAGCCGTGTTGCAAGGGGCGATGAGGAACCCCGGCAAACCCAGTTGCAGCCAAGCTGGCCGCGGAAACTCCAAACAGATGAAGCTACCATGCCGGGATGGACCGGGCAACCGGCATTGAATTGCGCGGGAAAAAAAGTTTGCCGTCAGCGCCATTTCCGCCCGTGGGCCGCCCGGCACTGGGTGCGGCTAGGCGGTCAACTGGAGGCGGAGTTTGCGAAGTGCGCGGGCGGTGAAGCGGAAAATGAAAACAGAAAGCCGCGCCACGAGCAGTGTGCCTTCGCGGTTTTCGAGCCGGATGAGTAGCGCTTGGCGCAGTGGGAACTAGCGCCCGAAATACTTCGCGTTGCGCTCCTCGAAATGCTTCCATTTTTCCGGAAGATCGTCGGCGGCGAAGATCGCCGAAACCGGGCAGACCGGGACGCAAGCGCCACAGTCAATGCACTCGACCGGATCGATGTAGAGCATCTCTTCGGCAGCGTGTGCGGCTTCGTCCTTCTTGGGGTGAATGCAATCTACCGGACATGCATCCACGCAGGCGGTGTCCTTGGTTCCGATGCACGGTTCTGCAATGATATAAGCCATAACTTTTTGGCAATCCTCTTCTGGTAATCAAGGTTCAGTTGCGAACTCATGATTGTAGCAAAACAGCGCCGGCAAGAGTGACCCGCATACGGGCAAGCTCGCCCGCTAGCGCCCAGCGCGATAGCCGGCCACGGAGGGAAGCTCTTCCAGACCGCGGCCGGCAAAGATTTCGCGGAAGTTGGTGAGCAGTTCCTGGTGGATGAGCGTGTTGGTGGCGACGGTTTCGCGGCTGTCGATATTGAATGGCGAACCATCGAAGCGCGTCACCGTGCCTCCGGCCTCCTGCACCAGCAGGACTCCGGCGCCGGTATCCCACGGATTCAGGTTGAACTCCCAGAAACCGTCGTAGCGGCCCGAGGCCACATTGGCCAGATCGAGCGCAGCCGAACCGGCGCGGCGGATGCCATGCGAGCGCAGGGTGATCTGGTGGTAGAAGTGAATGTTGGGACTCTTGTGGCGCTTGAAACTCGGAAAGCCGGTGCCGAGAATGGACTCAGCCAGCGTCGTGGTGGTGGAAACATTGATCGGCCGGGAATTGAGGGTCGCGCCACTTCCCTTGGCGGCGGCGAACAGCTCGTCGCGCGTCGGATCGTAGAGAATGCCAGCGATGATTTTCCCCTCGTACTCCAGTCCCAGGGAAACGCAGAAGACCGGATATCCGTGGGCGAAATTGGTCGTGCCATCGAGCGGATCGACATACCAGCGGTAGGCGCCACCGTGGGTGTCGCGCGTACCCTCTTCGCCGACGATGTCGTGATCGGGCCAGGCGGCGCGCAGGCGGGAGACGATGAGCCGCTCACTGGCGCGGTCAGCCTCGGTCACCAGATCGACGTCCCCCTTGTACTCAAAGCCGACGCGGCGCAGGAAAAACGGCATCAGAAGTTTGCCGGCTTCCGTGGCGATGGCCGTGGCCTGGGGTAGAAACGCGGCGGCGGATGGATCGCTCATGCTACTCGCCGTCCGCCGATTCCGGCTGGAGCGGGGCCGCGGCCTTGGTGGCCCTGGGGCGGCGGACGCGCGGAGCGGTGATTTCACCTTCGGAGATGTACATGATTTCAGACTTGAAGATGAACAGGTTGGGCGCGCCTTCGCGGGTCAGGCGCAGCATGTTGCGGTCGTAGTACTCGATCCAGCCGTGGACGGCCTCGCCGCCCTGCAGCCGGATGCTGACGTGCTTCTGATTTTCGCCGAGCGCCTTCAAATATGCAGCTTCTTCGAAGGTCTCCTCCGGCGGTGGCGTCTTGCTCTTGCTGGTGGGTCGGAAGGCCATGCAGAGATTCTATCCGAAGATGAGAGCGGAGGCGATTGCCGAATCACGCCGTCGTCCAATTCGGTCAAAAAGAAAACCG
>Ga0302320_10000143_pt1 | contig 153373 bp, 131 predicted proteins | sample Bog_T0_3_FD_202130 | JGI IMG/M metagenome (GOLD analysis project Ga0302320, IMG submission 202130) | Peat permafrost microbial communities from Stordalen Mire near Abisko, Sweden - Bog_T0_3 | ecosystem: Environmental > Terrestrial > Soil > Wetlands > Peat | place: Sweden: Abisko, Stordalen... | reverse complement strand
CATGTGACAAGTGGCCATTTCTCTTGAGGAAATAGCGCAACTCATTCGTTTCGCCAACTTCGTTTCAGTTTTGGAGATGCTATAGACCGCCAGCCCATCTTCCTCTCCAGGGTGAATCAGGATCTTCTTAAATAGAATCTCCAGGCGTCCACTGCACCACTTCTACGCTTGCATCTACGAGCGCGGCCAATTCCGCCGGTGTACCTATAAGTGGCGGGAAGGTGCCAAAGTGCAAGGGAAGCACTTTTCCCGGCATGAGATAGCGAGTCGCCAGCGCAGCCTCTTTCGGCCCCATGGTGAAATGGCCGCCGATAGGAAGCATCGCCACCATGGGCCGGTATAGCTCGCGAATGATATTCATATCTCCGAAAACCGCAGTATCTCCGGCATGGTAAAGCACGGGGCCATCGGCAATGGTCAGCACATATCCCGCGGCTACGCCAACATAGTGGGTTCCCTTTTCATCCTGGGCCCCGGCGGAATGTTTGGCCTCAACCATGGTTACTGCCACGTCGTCTAACTGCACGGTTCCGCCAAGGTTCATCCCGATCGTATGCGCCACTCCTTTGTCTCCAACATAGGACGCAAGCTCATACACTGCCACCACGGTGGATCCGTGCTTTGCCGCGGCCGGCACCGCATCCGCTATGTGATCCATGTGTCCGTGCGTGAGCAGAATGTAATGAATTTTCTCGGGCAGAACAAAGTCCTTTGGGTATTTTGGATTCTGAGCAATAAATGGATCGATAAGAATGGTTGTGCCTTTGGCGGTGACCAACAGTACAGTCGAGTGACCTAGCCAAGTTATGCGAGTTCCCTTCAACATACTCACAAGTTCCTCCAATGCGAGAAGAATCTCTTTACCGCGCCATGATGACCTCGGAGACACTGTCCTTGGCCAGAAACTGCCTGTGTCCCGACCACCCGGAAAACAAACGTTCGATGCTCCGGTTGGTAAATGCGCGCTGGATGGGAAACTGCTCGGCAAGCTGCACTTCGACTTCATCCCGTTCGGTCATATGAAAGCGGAAGTGTGCAGTCTCGTCGCCATGAGTCCGGGTATGAAACAGGGCCAGCACCTGCCCTCCTGGATTCATGGCCGAAAACAAATGCGCAACCACTGGCGCGACCAGCGGCTCTGGCAGATAGTCCAACGCTGTCCATAATAGAACTACGTCGAAGGTGCGGCCGGCGAAATTGAGAGTGTGCGCAAGATATCCCTCAATGTTCCACACCGGCTTGCCATCTTCGTCCGTTCCCGTCACCCAGTTCTCTGTCAAGGCATCGTGGACCAGATCGGCCAGGAATACGCTGTGGCCCAGGCCGGTAAGATAATTGATGTTAGCCGGCGAGGTGTATCCCACGTCGATGACGCGGAGACCAGGCTCTGCCAGAAGATTCTTGCGAACCGCGGCCCATCCGCCCGAATGGCGCAGCGCCCTGGGCCCGCTGGGACCCGGTGTGGGAGCGGCGGGAACCTCGACAGCCTTCTTTTCAAACCAACGGCTCATGAACCGGAGTTCCCCTTGCATTGGATGAAATAAGTGCGTGGCAGGCCGGAGTACCGCTTGCGGTTAAGAGATTCCGCCCGCATGCGGAGCGTTGGCCACATCGGAGCCCTTGGCAACGGACTGCGTCAGGTCCACCTTGCCACGGAATACCGCGTTGTCCTCCACCGCTAGGCGCTGGGCGCGAATGTCGCCCTCGACGCTGCAACCGGCCCGCAACTCGACCCGCCCGCTGGCTACCACGTTGCCGTTCACCTGACCCAGTATCAATACATCGCGGGCCGCCAGGTCGGCTTGCACCTTGGCACTCGGCCCAATGGTCAGCCGACTATCGGTGAGGGTCACCGTCCCCTCCACACGGCCATCCACAATCAAATCCTCGCTGCCTTTTACTTCGCCGCAAATCACGACGCTCTTGCCGATGCGCGCGGGTGCATTCTCCACTGCCATGCTTATCTTCCTTCCATCGGCCAAAAACAAGGCCCTCCTCGAACTATACGCAACGCGGCCGCCTTGCTTCAATCCGGAAACAGCACGAGCCACACGCCCTCTCACTGAATCAGGAGTTGCAGCCCAAATGCGCGGACCGGCATTGGACGTTAAACTAATCCTTGTGCGCGGCTTTCCTACGCTCCTGTTGCTCTCGTTGGCTGCTCTTCCCCTTGCCCACGCGGTAGCGCAAGTTCCAGCGGCCCTGACTGCCCAACAGGCGCAGGGTCTGGTGGCTCGCGCGTTGGCCACCGAGTCGCGTGCCGCACAGGAAATTGCCACTTCGCACCCCATGCGCTACCGCTTGCACAAGGTTACCCCGCGGCTGACTTCGACCAAGGATATGGTTGAAACCAGGGACGGCGAGGTTGCCCGCCTCATCTCTCTGTTCGACAAGCCGCTGAGCCAGGCCGACGAGCAAAAGGAGCAGGCGCGCCTGGATGCGCTGCTTAGCGATCCGAGCCTGCAGCAGCATCGCAAGAACCGGGAAGACGCGGATACCGCGCGCGCCATGAATGTGCTGCGCGTGCTGCCTCAGGCATTCCTTTACCAGTTTGCCGGAACGGGGATGGCCTCCGGTGGAATGGTGCAGAAGTTCACCTTCCAGCCCAATCCGCAATTCAGCCCGCCAGACCTGGAAACGCAGTTGCTGAGCGCCATGACCGGCGAACTATGGATCGACGCCGCGCAGGAGCGCGTGGTGCGCCTGGAGGGCCACCTGCAACAGAACAAGGAGTTCGGCCTTGGAATCCTGGGCCAGGTGGACAAAGGTGGATGGGTGCTGATTGAACAGGCGGATGTTGGCGCGCATCAGTGGCGAATTGTGCGCCTTCAGTTGGTGATGAACTTCCGCGTCATATTCGAGAATAAAAGTTCAGATTCCAAGCAGGAGTATACGCAGTTCACGCCGCTACCCGCGGGCCTCACGTACGCTGAGGGGATTCAATTGCTGCGCAACCGAGGGGGAAGCGCGGGACAAGCCAGCCACTAATACACGCGGATAAAACAAAGCGGCCTCACCGCTGGGGCGACGCCGCTTTGTTGCACTTCAAAATCCGCCTTTACTTGATCTTGACGTAGATCATGGCGAAGGTGAACAGGGTGAGAGACTCGATGAAGGCAAGTCCGAGGATCAGCAGGAACTGAATGCTGCCCACGGCGCCGGGGTTGCGAGCCACCGATTCGGTGGCCGAAGCAATAGCCTTGCCCTGGCCGATGCCGCAAAGGCCCGCGGCCAGTGCGATGCCGATGCCGACTCCGATGGGAGTGAGGTCAACGACGGCGGAACCACTCTGGGCGAATGCCGGAACGGCGAAACAAAGCATGGCCAGTACCATCAACACATTTTGCAGTTTACGCATACTTCTCCAGCTTCTCTGAAATTGGCCGCCAGTGGGTGGTTGAGGCTCACCGTGCTGGCCCCCTCACGCTTGCGACCGTCCGTTGGCCCGGAGCGGAAGCTCTCTCCGGCGGAATCTTTTTAAGAGCAGCTTTTAGCTTTCAGCTGTTCAGATTACTTCCCGGCGCCTACTCCCGGTGCTAAAGGCTGGAGGCTGCGGACTAGTGGTCGTGGGCCACAGCCTGGCCAAGGTAGATCATGCCCAGCAGCATGAACACGAACGCCTGAACCAGTGAAACGCCCATATGCAACAGAAGAAACAGCACCGGAACGCCGACAGGTATCAGCGAAAAGAACACCAGGGTTACAAGATCGCCGGCGAACATGTTGGCCCAGAGACGGATCGTGAGCGACATCATTCGCGCTACGTGGGAGATGACCTCGATGGGAAACAGCAGCCACGCAATCCACCACACCGGTCCCGCAAAGTGCTTGAGATAGCCGATGATTCCCTGCTCGCGGACGCCGTGAAAATTGTAGTAAACCCAAGTTGCCACTGCCAAGCCGAACGGCACCACGACCGACTGGGTTGGCGCGTTAATGCCGGGGATCAGTCCCAGGAGATTGCATACGAGCACGAAGAGGAAGATGCAGGTGACAAAGGCCTGAAATCGCCGATAGTCGTGCCCAATGACCATCTCTGCCTGCCCGCCGATGAACTCGTGGATCATTTCGGCGATTTGTTGCGGTGTGCCCGGCTTCTCCACCGAGAGGCTCATCCGAACCACTGTGAAAAAGGCGATGAAGCCCAGAACCACCAGCAGCTCCAGCGCAAACGTGTTGTCGATGGGGGCGGCGGGATTGGCCGGATGAACTCCGACGGCATTGAGAAGCGCACTCACGGGGCCGGCAAAGAGAAAATTCAGGAACTGAGTAATGGCGAGCGGCTCTGGCATCAGGGCAACAGTCTTTCTGCTTCCGGGCCTTGGATGAGGGGCGAAACCGAGCGCGAAACTCAGCCCCGCAGCATCCTGAGCGCCTCCCACATGAGCGTTACGACCGCTAGACTGAGGCCGCATACCAGCGCGATGACGGAACCCTGGAAACACTTCAGGCTACCATAAATGACCGCCGCAAAGAAGAGCAGCCGTACCAGAAAGAACCCAATCACGAGGAACGCGCCCCTGGAAGTCTGGCGGCGTTTCATTCTGGCATTCATCAGGCGGACCAGGCGCTGCCATTCCAGAATGCTGGCCGCCGATATAAGGCCGCCTGTGAGCATCATGGCCGCGTCGCGCCAGCCGGAGGCGATCCAGAGTACCAATGTGGGAACAAGTGCCAGAATGGCCGTATTGCGCACCGCTCGCTTGAGCAATGCGTCCAGAGCTTCGTCCGAGAGAATGCCTATTGGGGGAGTTTCTTCTGTCATGGCCGGGGGTCGCCGCTTCCCTTTTCCGTATTGGATCCGTTGCCGGCGTTTGCTCCGGTGCTCATCACTAGCCGCACCACGTAAACCAGCCCGGAGATTCCGCCGAAAAGAATTCCCACCAGCGCAATCCAGGTCTGATGAAACCGGCTATCGAGCCATGCCCCTGCCAGCCAGCCGACAAACGCCGACGATGGAAGCAGAATGGCAATCTGCATCAGTTTTTCCGCATCGGCCAGCGATTTGACGGCGCTTGGCGAATTGCGCGGCGGCTTGGAGTCCGGAATGGGGCTGTTGAAGGGCACCATCGTGTTTATACACGCTCAGGGTGCTTGGATGCGACGCGGCACTGGTTAGGAAACCGGGCCGGAAACGACTTTTGCGACTACGTCGTATTCGTGGGCCTCGGTAATCACCGCCCTATAAAAGCGGTCCTGTTCCAGCTTCTCTAACTCGCCTGTATCGTTGATATAGACTTTCCCGTCGATCTCGGGGGCGTGGAACTGGGTTCTTGCTTCCCAGAGGAGAGGAGTTTCTTCGCTTTCGCCTTCGGCCAGCAGAACTAACTCGCGGCCGATCCATTCCCTCTTGGCGCGCTTGGAGATGGATTGCTGCAGCTTCATGAGGCGGCGCTTGCGCGACTCGATGGTGCGCTTGGGAACCTTGTGGTCGAGCGGGAAGGCTGCGGAGCCTTCTTCGTCGGAGTAACTGAAGACGCCTAGCCAGTCGAATTTGGCTTCTGTGATGAACTGTTCCAGGATTTCAAAGTCCGAGGAGGACTCTCCGGGAAAGCCTACGATGAAACTGGTGCGGAGAGCGATGCCTGGCACCGCCGCGCGAACCTTCTCCAGGGTCTTGAGGAAGATGTCCGCGCCTGCGCCGCGCTTCATGGTCTTGAGCACCGCGGGCGAGGCGTGTTGCAGCGGTACGTCGAGATATTTGCAGATGTTGTCGTGGCGCGCAATGGTCGAGAGAAGCTTGCCGGTTATGCGATTGGGGTATGCGTAGAGGAAGCGGAGCCAGCGCAGGCCTTCGATGCGGGCCAGCTCGTCAAGCAACGTGGCAAGACCGTCCTTCAGGCCCAGGTCTTCGCCGTAACAGGTGGTGTCCTGGCCGATGAGGGTGATCTCCTGAACGCCGCGGGCGACTAACTGCCGGGCCTCGGCGACTACGGATTCGAAGCGGCGGGAACGGAACTTGCCGCGCAGGTTGGGGATGACGCAGAAGGTGCAGGGGTGATCGCAGCCCTCGGCGATTTTGATGTAGGCCGAGGATTTGGGCGTGGTGAGGAAGCGGGGCGTGGATTCATCGTAGAGGTAGGTGGGCAGCAAGTGCGCCGCGCCTTGCCAGGTGTCGCGGCTGAAGCGGCCTTGCTGCTCGCGGAGGTCGCCTTCGGGGCGGAACTTCACCTCAGGGGCTAAAGCCCCCGCCGATTGGGCGGCCCCATTGCCAGGGCTAAAGCCCTGGCCTACCACCAGGCTTGGCTCTCCCGCATGTTTGTGTGTTGCGGCGCGGGATTCGAGGCCGGAGCGGACATCGGCGTGGCCGTTGCTGCTGAGGATGTTGAATGGCGAAATCGAAGCCGGCGCGGCGGGCATCGAGAGGCCTGCGGCTTGGAGGATAGACTCCAGTTCGCCGGTGCCGACTACGGCGTCGACTTCTGGGATGCTCTTCTGGATTTCGTCGCGGTAGCGCTCGACGAGGCAGCCGGCGACAATGAGCTTGCGGGCCGAACCGGAGGTCTTGAAGCGGGCCATTTCGAGGATGGTGTCGACGGATTCCTGCTTGGCCGTGTCGATGAAGCTACAGGTGTTGACGACGAGGATCTCGGCTTCTTCTGGGTGCGCGGTGAGGCGTGCGCCGGCGCGGTCGAGCAAGCCCATCATGACCTCGGAGTCGACGAGGTTCTTGGGGCAGCCTAACGAAATAAAGCCCACGGTTGGAGCCGTGGGTGGGGAATTCTTGATCACTTATCTATTGTAGCGGAGTGGAGATTCCGCGTCGGCGTGCGCCACGGGGTATGGGGTATCCATGGATCCTGGTTTGGGAGGGCGCATGGCCGCCGACGGGTCTTCCACAGCCCTACCCCCACCCATACTTTCCGTGAGCAAATATCTTGTTTTCAACGGGATAGCGAATGATCTTCGCCGTAAGTATCTGATTCTATTCTGGTTTCCAGCAGATAATAGATAACAAAGGAGTTACGGGCAATACGTTGCAAGCGTAAAGGTGAGAGGACCTGAAAATCCGCCAATTGCAATGATTCCGGCGCATTCATCCAAAAGGTCAAAGCTGCTGCTGACGATGGTCTTTTGGACGGTATGAACCCAGTGTAGCCAATCACGGGGTAATTATCTGCAAATCCGTGCGAGATTATTTTGAGAGCGAATCGTGGGTGTTGGGTGTGCGCAGGTGCGGTCGAGCAGTCTGATCATGCCCCGGAGTCGACGAGGTTTTTGGGGCAGCATAACGAAGTGAAGCCCAGGGTTGGGGCCGTGGGTGGGGATGGTTTAATCACAGTTTTGATTGTACGTGAAAATGAGATATAGTGGTTATAGCGTTTGTAGCGATTATTTCAATCTGGAGGGTGCGCCGTGCCTGTACATGAAGACTTGGATGTGGCTTCAGCGCCGTTGGCGAAGAGGATCGAGGTTTTGGAACTGTATTCCGAGATCAAGGCGGCAAAGGCCAGACTTGCCGGCCCTGACGGCGAGACTCGGCAACTGCCCCCGGATTTGCAGTCGTTTCTTGGCCAGTTGCTTGAAGATTTGAAGGCGGGAAAGTCGGTTACGATTCTTGAGAGCGACGCAGCAATGACGACGGTTGCGGCGGCCAGAATGTTGTCGGTGTCGCGGCAGTTCCTGGTGCAGCTTCTGGAGCATGGGGAGATTCCATTTCATAAAGTTGGTACCCACCGGCGGGTTTACGTGCGGGATTTGCTGGCGTATAAGAGCAAGCGAGACGTGGACCGGCGCAGGATTCTGGACGAACTGGTGCGGAAAGAGTATGAAGAGGGGCTTTATGATCTAATCCCCGTGAATGCCCTTGAAAGAGATTGACGAAGATGCAGTGGTGTTGGACGCGTGTGTGCTTGTGCCGATGCCGCTGTGCGATACGTTGCTGCGTTGCGCCGAGAAACCGGCCCTTTTTCGAGCAGTCTGGAGCGATGAAACACTTGAGGAAGTGAAGAGGACGCTTGTGAAGCGCGGGTTTTCGCTCTTGCAAGCCGAGTACAGGCTGGATGCGATGAGGAGGTCATTCCCTGGTGCTTGCGTGGAGGTTTCTTCCAGTCAGTTGGCTTCGGTTCCGGAGATTCCCGATACCAGGGACAGGCATGTGGTGGCTGCCGCCATGGAAGAACAGGCTCAAGGGCTTGTGACCTTCAATCTGCGGGATTTTCCGAGGACTGTTCTCGCGCCTTTGCGGATTCAGGTCTATTCACCAGACGAATTCCTATCTTTGCAATTTCGGCGCAACCCGAAGCGTGTTCTTGATATTTTGGAGGCTCAGGCAAGTGCGACCAGGCAACGTAGAGAGGCGGTGCTGGAGAGGATGCGCACAGGGTTGCCCGGTTTTGTGGCTCTAGTTGAGAACTGAACTTCGGTCGCGGAGTTCTGAGAGTTCTCACAAAGAGGAAACTGAGTTGAGGTTTTTGGGGCAGCCTAACGAAATGAAGCCCACGGAAGGGGCAGGGGGTGGGGTTGTTTGGTAACAGTTCCATTGTATTGGGGATTTGCTTTTCTGCGACGCTCGTCGGTTCAATGGGTATAATCGCGGCGATGATCCGGAAGAGCGTTCAATGCGCTGGAGTTGCCTTACTGCTATGCGGAATCTGCGCGGCGCAGAACAGAGATGTCGAATTGCCTGACAGCCTCGTAATCGCACGCGACACGTTCTGGGACTTCGGCCCGCCGTTCCATTACTACGACCTTATTCAAATCAAGAATGATGTTCAAGGTCTGGCTCTCGATCAAGTGCTTGTCACCCCCAACGGAGGATCGTGTATTGAGCCGGCGAGTGTGGAGGAGAGGGCCATAATTCTGCACAAAACCATCGCGGACTTACTTCAGGGGAGGAATCCGTGCGCAATTCCTGAGAAAGAGTTGCACAGGGAGCTAAAGAGATGCAAGAAGTGCCTCGTTTTTAGCGGTGTCAACGTGATGATGCAAGTGAGCTGCGGCGGCGCGGATCGGAAACTCAGGATGGACATTTTGGATCGCGATATCTACGATCGCCGAACTCAAACACCCTCTAACACCTCGTGGACAATGAGCCTGCTTTCGCAGCTGAATGACGTCCTCGGACCGGGCTCGGAGGAAAAGCCAATCTTCAACCTGGGACCGGCGGAACATAACAAGGCTCCGGACACGGCGCTTGTTCGAGCGATTGGCGACGGAAGATTTGGCGAACTCTTCGGATCGCAAGCGGGGGTCTCACGGATTGTTCGCGAGGCAGGCCAGGCGCAACCACCTCCGCCCTCAGTTGCAATAGAGAGTGTAATGCCGATTGCACCGATTTCACCCAAAATACCCGTCTATCCGCCGATTGCTCAGCTAGCTAAAGTGGGAGGCCTCGTGAACGTGACGTTTGATATCACAAACGAAGGGAGGGTCCAGAATCTCGTCGTGGTCGATGGGCCGAAGATGGTTGAACGGACAGTTCGAGATTCGGTGTCGACCTGGACATTTCCTCAATCCGCGTGGGGAAGCAAAACTCAGGCGGCGATCCGATTCAGCTTAAACTGCATGGCCGGTCCTTCGTAGTTTTCTGGACAACCCGCTCTGGGGAGTTTCCGCGTTTGGTGTTTCTGGTTTATCGTTAACGATGCCCATGACTGGGCTCCCGTCTCGTTTGCTTTCTGGCGGGTTCTGGATCGAATACTATGGCGGGAGGCGGCGAATGACCGCAGTACGGAAATACCTCGCGCGGCGGCAGATACTTCCTCTCATCGTTATTGGCGCATGGCTGCATGGAGCCGCACAGAAGTCGATCGGCCAGGAGTTGACGCGCGCAAACGCCAATGCGCCCATCCACATCGAGGTGCAGGATGCACGAGGAAGCCGTGTCGCTGGCCCCGCGGACCAAGCCGGCACGGCGAAAGGGGCTGAACTGGCGTTCGACCGCGTGTATCGACCGGGTGATCGCATCCTATTCGGCGGACCTCAGCGAATGGCCCTGCGTGTGGACGACACCATGCCCGACTGCCTGATCTACGCGCCGCTCGGCTCATCGGGCGCGGTGTCCTACGAGATTCCTAATGGCAGGGAAGAAAAGCAGACGGGCAGCGCCTACGCGCCGGAGAGCTTTGCTGGCGGATCGCATCTAATCTCGATCCGGCCCATGAAAAAGCAGGAGATTTCCGAATATCGAAATCTGGCGTTGAACCCCTGCGATCTGTTGCGAAGCGACGGTGCCTCGGCGCAGTTCTTTCCCCACGCCAGCTCGAACAGCGTTTCTCGAAGCCTGTTCGATTTCGAAGCGAGGAACGCGATTGACGGGCGCGTCGAGAATGGACATCACGGCGTGTGGCCTTACCAGTCCTGGGGACCGCAACTGCGCACGGATATCTGGTGGCAGGTGGATTTCGGCAGGCTGGTGGAACTGGACAAGATTCGCCTGATGGTGCGGGCGGATTTCCCGCACGACAGCTACTGGAAGAGCGCCGATGTCGAGTTTTCCGATGGAAGCCGCGTGCCGCTGCAGATTTCATCCTCTCCCGAATTTCAGGATTATTCCTTTTCTAGGCGGCGTGTTACGTGGCTGCGCATAACGAATGTAAATCCGGCCGATCCGGCCAAATGGTGCAGCTTTATCGAGGTGGAGGCATGGGGGAAGGACCTGCGGAAGTAGCTTGAGAATTCACCCCTGCAATGAGTCCCGCACACACTACTGGCTGAATACAAGGTTAGGAAACGGGCGGTGAACACGGCCCCGCCGGAGTTGCGGAGAGTATGAAGAACATCCTTGTCACCGGTGCAACCGGCAAAGTGGGCATGCACTTCATTCACCGCATGCTGAGCGGGGAAAAGCTCAACGAGGTAACAATTCGCGCGCTCTGTCACAATCGCCGGCCTGAACCCAACCCTCAGATGGAAATTGTCACCGGAAGCATCGACGATCGCGAAGCGGTGCGAGCCGCAATGCGCGGAATCACGCACGTGGTCCACTGCGCGACGTGCAAGGAGAGTGAAGACATCGTCATGGACGTGACGGTGAAAGGCCTGTTCTGGCTGCTGGAGGAGTGCCGCCGGAGCCCGTCATTCCGTCAGTTTATGCTCATCGGCGGCGACGCCGCGCTGGGGCACTTCTTTTATCCGCATCCCATTCCGGTTACCGAGCAACAAGTGCACAGTGCGTATCCAGGGTGCTATGCGCTCTCAAAGGTTCTTGAAGAATCAATGCTCAACCAATACTTCATTCAATACGACCTTGCGGGATGTTGCCTGCGCGCCCCCTGGATCATGGAGAAAGACGACTTCAAATACACATTGAGCTTCGGCGAGGATGTGTTTGGAGGCCCGCGATGGCGCGATTTCGTCGATCCTGAGACCGCGGATGGATTCGTGCGGACGGGCACCGTGCCGGTCATGCTCGATCCGAATGGCCAGCCGGTGAAACGGAATTTCGTTCACGTCAGCGATATGGTCGAGGCCATGGTTCTAGCTTTGGATCACCCCAAGGCACGCAAGCAGACGTTCAACGTGTGCATGGATGAGCCGGTCGACTATCGAGCGGTGGCAAGCTACCTTCACCGAACGCGGGGATTGCCGTCGGTCGAGGTTGCGACGCCGTTCCGATCTACGTGGCTGGATAACGCCAAGGCGAAATTTCTGCTCGACTGGAGGCCTCGATTTGATCTGGAAAGGCTCATCGATGAGGCATGGTCGTATCGGCGCAGCGAGTCCGATCCGCGCAGGGTTTGGTACCCGGGTTGAGGACACGCCTGCGTTGGGCACCCGCCTCGACCGCGCGTCGGGGACACTGAATCACGGGCGTTACGGAGGTGGTAAAATCGATGAGTGCCGGGTCCTACGCGACGTAATCCCGCCAACCCCGCCAGGTCCGGAAGGAAGCAACGGTAACGGGCTCGTACGTGCGCAGTGGGTCACCCGGCGCTTTTTTGCGAAAAACAGGGACTAAGGGACTAGGGACTGAGGGACTCAGGGCTGGCCGTGGAAAGGCAGCCACAGATCCTTCGACTTCGCTCAGGATGACAGGGCGTTGGGGTGGCACCCAAGTTCCAAGGAGATTGCATTGAGCCTTATTGTTCGCCCTATCGTGGGCCGGCGCGCTAAAATTTCGGCGCTTGGGACCTACGTTCCCCCCGATGTACTGACCAACAAAGACCTGGAAAAGATAGTGGATACGAACGACGAGTGGATCATGACTCGGACGGGTATCCGCGAGCGGCATGTGCTGGCCAAGGGGCTGGGCGTAAGCGACATCTGCGTTCATGCGGCCCAGAAGTGCCTGGCGGCGCGGGGGATTGAGGCGAGCGAAGTGGAGTGCATCATTGTTGGCACGGTGACGCCGGACATGATGTTTCCATCGACGGCTTGCCTGGTGCAGGACAGGATTGGCGCAAAGGGCGCTTGGGGGTTCGATGTCTCGGCGGGTTGCTCGGGGTTTGTTTTCGCATTGCAGGCGGGCGTGAAGCTGGTGGAGAGTGGGGCGCACAAGAAGGTGCTGGTGATTGGAGCGGACGCGAATACGCGGATGACCGATTACACCGACCGGACGACCTGCGTGCTGTTTGGCGATGGCGGCGGAGCGGTGCTGCTGGAGCCTGCCGAAGAGGGCGAGATCGGGTTCATCGACTTTGTGAACGAGATCGACGGGTCGGGCGGGGTGGCGCTGAATCTGAAGGGCGGCGGCAGTCTGAATCCGTCCAGCCACGAGACGGTGGACAAGAAGATGCACTACATCTACCAGGACGGGCCGGCGGTTTACAAGTTTGCCGTGCGCAAGATGGCCGAAGCCACAACCAAGGTGCTGGAGCGCAACGGAGTTACCGGCGCGGACCTGGGATGCTTTATTCCGCACCAGGCCAACAAGCGGATTATTACGGCCACGGCTGACCGGCTGGGGATGGATCCGGAGCGGGTGATTATCAATATTGAAAAGTATGGGAACACGTCGGCGGGGACGATTCCGCTGGCCATGGAGACGGCAATCGAACAGGGCAAGCTGAAGAAGGGCGACCTGGTTCTGCTGGCCGCGGTGGGCGCTGGGTTTACAGTGGGCGCAACGCTGCTGCGATGGGAGATATAGCGGGTTCCCGTTGGGTTTTGAGCAGGGGCGCGGCTCCCTGACCGTCGCGTCGACTTGAGGGCTTCGGTTTTCGGGATACGTCGACTCTGGTTTCGCTGTAGCTGCGGCCGTTTCAGAATTTCTGTGCCGCATAATTCGAAAAGTCTGCCGGCGGGGCGACGTTCACCTGATTGTTGCAGGTTAGGTTCGAGGTTAGAGGCCACTGTGTCAGGTAGAGAACCTGCTGCCCGGTGCTGGTAATCTCCTGGCGCTGTGCCGCTGCCTCGGCCGCGTCGTTGTAATACGCCTCGCCGATGATCCACGGGACTCCCTGATATCCCTGGCTGGTGAGGGAGCTGAACGCCGTGGCGAAGCTATTCCCGGTCTCGTCATAGATATGGACATCGAACAGTTGCGGCGAGCCTTGATTTCCGTAGGCGCTCGGACCGTACACCGTGCTGACCTGGCCCAAATGGGCCGAGTCGGCGATGATCGAAAAACCCAGCGTGTCCTTGCTTCCGAATTTCGCCACATAGTCGTTCCACAGCATCTGGTCATACTGTAAAAGCAGCGGGTAGCTCAGCGGGGGAATGCCTTCGTTCATCAGGTCGAGGTGATAGGGAACACCGGCCGCTGAGACGATGGAACGCAAGTTCTGAATCACGCTCCAATTCTCTTGAAAATTGTCACCGCTGAAGGTGGTCCATACCAGGGGGTTGTTGTTGGATTGGGGATGAAAGCTGACCTCAATCTCCAGGAACCCCGCTGCTTTGATAGCCGCCAGCAGATTGGTGAGGTTGGTGAGGAATTGCGGCGCCAGGGTGCCGCCAGTGGAATCCATGATGGTTCCGGAGTTGATTCCACGGGCGTGATAGATGGGTATGCGAAGCCTCCGCTGGCCATTGCTGTACATTTGCTGCAACTGAGAATCGATGGTCGTTGAGGCGGTGTTGTAGTTGTACACAACGCCGTACGGCTCCCGGTTGCAAGACGACGTGAGGTTGAACCAGCCATAGTTCGAGCCGCCCAAAGCCGCCGTCACCGGCGGAGGCGGAGGGACTTGTTGAACCGTGGTGGAGCTGCCGCCGGAACAGCCGATCTGGCAAACAGCGCAGGCTAAACCCAGAAACAAAACGTATATGCGGAGATTTGGCCTAAGACGATTCGCAACGAAAGCAAACTTTCGCATGGGGCGCTGAGACATAGAAACATTTTTCCCAGTTGCGACGATGCGTGATTATACTTCCACAGACTCTGCAAGGGCGGCCTGTAATTTGCGCACTATTGCGGGCGCTCGGGCACCGCGACCACGTATTCCGGCAGGACGCCTAGTTCGGCGGCGATGCGGAAGAAGACTTTCATACCTTCGAGGCATTCTTCGTCCAGAACGTAGTGGATGTTGGTGGTGAGATAGGCTTGTATGGTCGCTTCCGGGATGGGGAGCCGCGCGGACCACTCCGCTGCCAGCGAAGCGATGTTTTGGAGGCCGTGGTTGCGGGATTGGATCAGGTCGGCGGTGATGGAGTTCATGGATTCCCCGGTCCCCAAGTGCGAGGGATCTCCACCCCATGGACGAAGACCTGTCCATGGGGACCCCGGGGGACCGGGGGCACCCACTGTTTGTGGAGAAAACGCCCAGACAGCGGAGACGAAGGGCAGGCCGGTTAGGGTGTGCCACTCCCCGGCCAGGTCGTGGTAGACGAGTTCTTCGCCGGAGCGCAGGAAGCGGTTGACTTGCTCTTCGAGGGCGAGCAGGGCTGGGTCGCCGATGAGGATGGCGGCGTCGGCCTTTGCGAGCATGGCGTCGAGGTCAGCGGCCGCGGGAAGGAATGGGACCGCCGGATTGCCCCACTTGTGAAAGAGGATGCGGGCGTAGGCGAGCGTGGTGCGGCTGGCGGTGTCGGCGGCGACGCTGCGCAGGGCGGCAAGCGGCTGAGCGGCGCGGCGGACCAGCAGCAAGGAGCGGACCCGGCCTTTGGAAGCGATGGTGCAGCCGGGCAGGACTTTGAGACCGGGTGTGGTGGCGAGGGCTGCGATGGGGATGAGGCCTATATCGGCGGTTCCGGCGGCAAGGTGGGCAGCGCACTCGGAGGGGGACATGCGGTCAGCTTGATAGCGGAGGGCGAGTGGGGCGGCGAGTGGAGGGTGCTCGAAGTCCCACATGAGGGGCGCGGGGTTGAGGAAGTTGATGGCGGCTATGCGCAGGCGGGGATGGGGAGTTGGGTTCACGCTCTTCTTAGACTAGCAAGTGGATGTTAAGGATTCTCTCCGTTGAACGAGTTTGCATCGGCGGAGGCAACAGGTTGCGGCCTTGGTGGAGAGCGCGGATCGCCGTTGGGCGGGGTAGTTGCGGGTGCAGTTTCCGGTTGGGCGACAATCCTCTCGGAACGTCGAGGTAAGAGCCGGTCACACACTTGGCGCACTGCACATGAAGGGCATAAAGGGGAACTTGCGCGGCGAGAATACGCGCACTCTTCAATCGGATGTTTTCGCTGCGTCGTGCACCTTTCGAATCCATGGCTCTCCGGGGCTACCACGTTCCGCGTACCAGCCCAAGGGCAAGTCTGCCAATTCGCTCAGGCTAGGGTCGTCATCGATTGGATGATGAAAGCAGGAGATAACTGGTCCGCCTCCATCAGCCATACTGTCGCCAAGGAATTGCCATGCTCCGTCATCGGTGTCGTGAGATACGTAGGTGACAGGTTCAGTGCCTTCGTGGACTGTCTTCGAGAGGTACACACGCGTATGCGGGGGGACGGGAAACGTCCAGTTGAATAGACTACTCTTCGGATCTGTCGAGGCCCAAAAGTCGCTTTCAACAGTGGTCATTTGAGTGTTTGGCTGCATCAAGGGCTGCTGAAACGCTGAATCAAATCCTTCATCCTCAGGGAACCGATTCTGGAGGTCAGGATAGACAGCTTGGAGCACCGGAAACTCGGCATCCTCGTAATACCAGACTGCCCAGCCCATTAGGTGTCTCACCCATTTCGCATCAACGGGCCGGAACTCACACTGGACATCTCCAAGCATATCGCTATGACGTCCTTGGGTCAGATCGATGCCAGTGCGCAAACTGTTTGCGGCCTCATTTATCAGAACGATTGCCACATCCTCCTGCAATCCAATCGTGATAATCTCCGGCTTCCCGGACGTGTCATAGACGCCCACGGAGTACGACCAGCCAGGGCCGGATATGGTGCTTTTGACCTGTACAACCTCGCAGCCGAACTTCTCAATCCGGCCAATCGTCTGTTTGTCACCCTTGCTGAGTTTCATCGCTCGAAACCGCTGGATACGTTCTGTCTCGTATTTCGGGCTTGCAGGACGCATTGCTGGAGTTCTCCTCGTGCCTCCAGTAGTTAAGCACAGTTCTGGTGCCAACCTGCGCACACAGAATCGCTAATTGCACATAACGCCCGGTTGACCGGCTAACCGGAAGTTACACCCGCATCCACGATTCGATCGGAGAGGCTCCCGCAGAGCCCCGTAAAAACAGCCTGTGAGCTAAATCACCGAATGAGAGCGGTAAAGAGAGTAGGAGTACCCTTGTGAGCACAACTGCGCAAAATCCCTCCGTTGCGAATGCAAACTCGATTCCGGAACTGGACGAAGACCGGCTGGCTTGGCTGGCGCTGGTGTTGTCGCCGGGGCTGGGTCCCAAGCGGATTCTGGACGCCGTGAAGACGCTTGACGCGCCGAGCCGGATCTTTGAGTTGGGGCTGACGGACCTGGAAGGGTTGAGGTTTCCGGCGCAGGCGGCGCAATTCCTATTTGACGGCAAGGCGCGGATTGCGGCCGAGGAGGAGTGGGCGCGGGTGACAGCGCAAGGGGCAACGCTGGTGACATTTAGCTGTCCGGAATATCCCGAGCGGCTGAAGGAAATCTACGATCCCCCGCCGGTGCTTTGGGTGCGTGGAGATGTGCATTTGCTGGCGAGGCCGGCCATTGCGGTGGTGGGTACCCGGCATCCCTCGCCGTATGGGTCGGGAATGGCGGAGATGCTGTCGCGCGATCTGGCTGCGCGGCGATTGCTGATTGTGAGCGGGATGGCGAGGGGCATTGACTCGTGCGCGCACCGGGGAGCACTGACGGCGCGTATGCCCACCGTTGCGGTTTGGGGCACAGGGATCGACGTGGTCTATCCCAAAGAAAACAAGAAACTGGCTGAGGAGATTCTTGCCCTCGGAGGGGCAATTGTAAGCGAACTGCCGATGGGGACGTTTCCCGCGCCGCAGAATTTTCCGCGCCGCAACCGGATTTTGAGCGGGCTGAGCATCGCGGTACTGGTGGTGGAGGCGGCGGAGAACTCCGGGACGCGGGTGACTGCCCGCTGTGCCGCGGAACAAAATCGCGATCTTTTTGCGGTTCCGGGAAATGTGACCAGCAAAGGATCGTGGACCCCGAACACACTGATCAAGCAGGGGGCCAAGCTGACCGCGACCTGGGAGGATGTGTGGGAGGATTTGTCTTCGCAGGTGCGGCTGGAGCTGGAGTCGGAAGCTCCAATTGAATCCAAATCGGAGACTGCCGCATCCTTATTGCCTGACCCGGTACTGCGACCCCAGGAGGCGATGGTGCTGGAGATTTTGCGCAAGGACGAGAGTCTGCAGATCGATGAGATTCTGGATTTGCTGGAGACGCAACTGACGTCGTCCGAAGTGTTTACGGCGCTGTTTGAATTGGAGATCACAGGCCGGATTCGGGGTTTGCCGGGAAAGAATTACGTGCGAACGATGTGACAAAGACAGGGATTAGGGATTAGGGATTAGGGAATAGTTCCTGTGTGCCCTCGGTGTGGGATCTGCGACCTCTGCCTGCGACGCGTTGAAGCGCAACTGGCGCAACTACTCTTCTGGAAGCGAGTTCCTAATAAGAGGTTTAGCGGTTTTTTTGCGGGCTCCTCGCACCGCGAAGCGGGGGTTTGCGTACCTTAAAATGGACCGCTCGGAGAAGAAAAATCCTCGCGAGGAGTGGAAATCGGGTGGTGTTCCGTGGTACGGTGCAACACTTGTGGGTGGTTTTTCCTGAGGGGGCAAAGCAGCCCCGGCCGCATCGCGATTCCGAATCGGCTTTGTATCGGATGGAATGACAGAATCGTTCAATTGTGAGTCAAACAGGCCTGACAAGGTAGAGTGAACTAGGCAAATTGAGATTAAGGATGGCAATGAGCAAATCACTGGTTATCGTCGAATCCCCCGCCAAGGCGAAGACGATTGAGAAGTATCTGGGCAAGGGCTTTGAGGTCCTGGCGTCGGTGGGGCACATCATGGACCTGCCGAAGAGAGACATTGGAGTGGAACTGGAGAACCGCACATTCGAGCCAACGCTGATTGTGTCTCCAGATAAAGAAAAGATCGTGGCTCAGCTAAAGAGGGCGGCCTCGAACGCGGATGAAATCTTTCTGGCGCCTGACCCCGACCGCGAGGGCGAAGCGATTGCGTATCACCTGGCTATCCAGTTGGGGACCTCGGCCAAAGAGCGGAAGAAGATTCGGCGCGTAACGTTCAATGAGATTACGAAAAAAGCGGTGCAGGAAGCATTCAAGCACGCGCGGGATGTGGATCAAAATCTTGTGGACGCGCAACAGACACGGCGCGTTCTCGATCGTCTTGTGGGCTACCAGATTTCGCCGCTGCTTTGGGACAAGGTACGCCGCGGGCTCTCCGCTGGCCGTGTGCAGACGGTTGCCGTAAGGCTGATCGTCGAGCGGGAGCGGGAGATTGGCGCGTTCCAGCCGGTTGAGTATTGGACGCTGAATGCGCTTCTGCATCCTGCTGGACAGAACGACAAGTCCTTCAAGGCGCGATTTGTTGGCATTGACGACGAACCTGTTCGGGTTGCCATCGGCAAAGACAAGGCCGGGAAAGATCAGTTCATCGGCAGCGCGCTGCCCGATGAGAAGTCGATGAACGAAGTGGTGTCCGCGCTGGAGAAGGCAAAGTGGACGCTGGTATCGGTCCAGTACACCGAGAGGCGCAGAAAGCCGTTCAGCCCCTTCATTACCAGCCAACTACAGCGCGACGCGGCCAGCAAACTCGGCTTCAACGTGCGCCGCACCATGGGAGTGGCGCAGCGGCTCTATGAAGGTATCGACATCGGCGAGGAAGGCACGTCCGGCCTCATCACTTACATGCGTACCGATTCGCCGCGTGTTGCGCCGGAGGCAATTGCCGGGGCGCGGGAGTGGATTGGCAAACATCTTGGAGCGAAGTATCTGCCCAGCGAGCCCAATGAATACAAGGGTAAGAAGGCAGCTCAGGATGCGCACGAGGCCATTCGTCCAACGGATGTTTCCCGGACGCCGGAGAAGGTTGCGCGCTACCTGACCGAGGAACAACTGAAGCTTTACAGGCTCATCTGGCAGCGGTTCGTGGCTTCGCAAATGACCCCGGCGGTGTTCGATGTAACCACGGCGAAGATTGCGGCTGTGTCAGCAAAGACGGGCAAGACTTACGACTTCAGGCTGAGCGGATCGGTGCTGCGATTCGATGGGTTTCTGAAGGTGTATGAAGTTGAAGAAGAGAAGAAAGACGAGGACGACGAATCGGCGAACAAGCTGCCGGTTCTGGACAATGTGAAGGCGCTGGATCTGGAAAAGCTGGAGACCAAGCAAGCCTTTACTGAGCCGCCTCCGCGGTTCAACGAAGCTTCGCTGGTTAAGGAACTTGAGGAACGCGGCGTGGGCCGGCCGTCCACCTATGCATCGATCATTTCGACCATCCAGGATCGCGAGTATGTGTCCAAGATCAGCGGCCGGTTCTATCCCACCGAGATCGGCATGGTGGTTTGCGATCTGCTGGTGAAGAACTTCCCCTACATCTTCGATATCGCGTACACGGCAAAGCTTGAAGAAGAGCTGGACGATATCGAGGAAGGCAAGGAGAAGTGGACCGACCTGATGAACGCGTTCTACGACCACTTTGTGGAAGAACTGAAAGATGCCGGCGCGAACATGGAAAGCATCAAGCGCATGGAGCAGAAGACAACGGAGAAGTGCGACCTTTGCGGATCGCCGCTGCTGTTGAAATGGGGCAAATTCGGCAGCTTCTACGCGTGTTCGGCGTACGACAAGAAGGACAAGTCGAGCTGCACCTTCACCAGGGAAAACACTGCCGGCAAGCCGGACCTGAATACGCCGGAGGCGCAGGAAGCGGGCGAGCAGGAGGAATATTGCGAGAACTGCGGACGAGTGATGGTGCTGAGGCGTGGACCGTTCGGCATGTTCATGTCGTGTCCTGGGTATAACGAGGATCCACCCTGCAAAACATTCCGGAAACTGAGCCAGAAGCAGCAGCAGAAGCAGGCCACGCCCAAACCCACGGGCGAGGATTGCCCGCTGTGCGGCAAGCCGCTGGTGCTTCGTCAAGGAGCTTACGGGGAGTTTGTTTCGTGCTCCGGTTATCCGAAGTGCAAATACGTGAAGCAGAACCTGATTGAGGGAATGAAGTGCCCCAAATGCGGAATCGGCGACCTGGCCGAACGCAAGGCTCGGCGGGGAAACATCTTCTGGGGATGCACCAATTATCCCAAGTGCGACTTCACATCGAACTACAAGCCGGTGGCGAAGAAGTGCCCGGAGTGCAAGAACGCATATCTGCTTGAAAAGACGCTCAAATCGGGAATCTTCCTGGAGTGCCCAAACAAAAAGAAGGCGCCGGAAGAAGAGACCGCGCCTAAGAAGCGGGCCGGCAAGGCTGCTGTGCCGGTGGAAAGCACCGTGGCTTGCACGTATTCAAAGCGGATTGGGAACGCGCCGCCTCCGCCGAAGGTTGAGACGCATGGACCGGTGGTGGAGAAGAAGGGCGGGAAGAAGGAGCTGCAGCCGGCGTAAGGCTTCAATTGAAAGAGCGATTGTGAAAGAAATCATTCTGCTCGGCGGCCCCAACGGGGCTGGGAAGACGACGGCGGCGCGCGTTCTGCTGCCTGAGTTTTTTGAGCTGAACCCATTCCTGAACGCCGACGACTTTGCGCGCAACCTGGCGCCGGAAAATGTTGAATCGGCGGCTCTGGCGTCGGGAAGGCTTTTGATTGAGCGAATGCGGGAACTGGTCCGCGACGGCGAGAGCTTTGCGTTTGAAACGACATGTTCCGGGCGATCCTACATTCAAACGCTGAGAGAATGCAGAGCCAATGGATGGAGAGTTTCGCTGTACTACTTTTGGCTCCCTTCGCCTGAGCATTCTGTTGCTCGCGTTGCGAAACGGGTGAGCCAAGGCGGACATTCCATTCCCGCGGATGTCATCTACAGGCGATTCAAAACGGGGCTTTGGAATATGCGGCACCTCTATTTGCCTCTGGCAGACACGGCTGCGGTTTATGATAAAGGTGGCTATCGCCGGATATTGATTGCCGACCGGGAAGCTGGTTTTCCACTAGTCATTCATGATCTGGAGCGCTGGTCCAGAATTGAGGAGTTGACAGCATGGAAATGACATCGCGACAGATGCTCGATGCGGTTGACCAAGCTCTAGCCGAAGTTTCCCGCCGCCTGGAGTCGGGGGAGTTGGATGGCTCAGGCCGCTACTACACCGACGAACAGCTCGCGGCGGGCGCGGCGACGGGGGGAATTCGCATCCCAGTGAGGCCGAAAAAGGCAACCGCGGCTTAGCCTGAGCGCGCCGGCGCCCTGCCGGTTTGAGCGCAAGCGCACAGCGCACTCCGCGTGAATCCAGTAGTATGAGGCAGCGGAGAAATCATCTATGGAACGTATGCTTGCAACCCCTGCCGATGCTGAAATCATTCTGAAACTCTATCAATTGCGGACCGAAGCGGAGATGCGGAAGGCACGCGCCTGGATAACGGGCGAGTTCTGGCCTGCCACCGCCGAAGAGTATTTTGCCGTCGCGTCGAACGCTGCCGACCCGCACAATGCGTGGCTGCGGCAGGTACTCACCTATTGGGAGATGGCGGCGGCGATGGTGTTGCACGGCGCGGTTTCAGCAGAGCTTTTTGTCGATTGCAACTCCGAGGGGTTTTTTATGCTGGCCAAGTTTTCTCCCATCCTGGAAGAAATCCGAGCCCGGAATTCGGGCTTCCTGATCAAGACCTCGGAGCTGATAACACGCTTTTCGGCGGCATCGCAGCGCTATGAGGCGGTGTTGAAGAATGTGGAAGCGCGGCGGAACAGCATGCCGGCGAAGCAGGAATCGCACGGGCAATATGCCTATCCCGTGAAGGCTTGAGCTGAGAATTCCCATTCTTTTCCTTGCCGAATCGATTTCGGTGGAGGATGATGGTATTCGGTTGAGATGTTCCCAATTCCCCGGAGGCTCCTCGTGAAACGTGCATTTGCTCTTCTCCTTGCTGTTGCCGCCCTGACGGCTATTAACGCCAGCGCAGCCGGCTCCACTCAAATCAATGGCTGGATCTCCGATTCCATGTGCGGCGCCAAGCATGCCGGCACAGGCGCGGCCTGCGTGAAGAAGTGCGTCGAAGGCGGCATGGCGCCAGTGTTTGTGGACGAGGCCAAAAAGGCGGTCTGGACCATCGATAATCCGGACGCCGTGAAGGGCTTCTACGGTAGCCATGTAACCGTGACCGCGACCGCCGACGCCGACAAGAAGAGCGTTCATATCGACGCGATCGCCGACGCGAAGTAGCATTTTTCGCCCTTCGATCCGATGAATTGACTCGCCAGTCCGGGAAATCTCTGGTAGTGTCGTATCCGTTACCCTCGCCGGGGAGCTGCTGCTCCTCGGCTGGGTACTATGCGGAACCGACCGGAAAAGACCATGGCGCGAGCAATCTGGAACGGCAAAGTCATTGCCGAGAGCGACACTACGGAGACGGTTGAAGGGAACGTTTACTTTCCCGAGGCCAGCCTCAAGCGCGAATATTTTCGCCCCAGCACCACAACCTCCGCCTGTCCGTGGAAGGGCCAAGCCCGCTATTTCAACCTGTGGATGGACGGGCAGGACAATCCAGACGCAGCCTGGTACTATCCCGACCCGAAACCGGCAGCGCGAAAAATCAAGGGCTATGTGGCCTTTTGGCGCGGTGTGGAAGTGGAGAAATAGCCCCGCGTCGAATTGGGCGAAGCGGCTTACGGCTTTGCGGGCTGTTTGGGCGGATCGGTCACGTAGTCGTCTCCGGTGCGCGCCAGAAGCAGCGCGCGACGATCGGTCAGCAGCTTCAGGCGGTTTGTCACTTCGATGAATTCCCGCTTCTGGTCGGCGGTCAGCGGGGTTCCAGTTGCGGTCAATTTGTCCAGATCGTCAAGGCGGGCCTGTAATCGCGGCATCTCGCGGTCAATCAGAATGGGGCGGATGATGGTGGTCTTGGTGTGGCCGCTGGCGATCTCGTTGCGGTTGTTCTCGCCCCACACAGGCAGAATTCCCACATGGCCCAGTTCGACGCTCACCCCGGCCGGCCCATAGTCCTTTCGGACGGCCGAGAACAGGGCGATCATCTCGTCGCGCGGGTCGCCGTCTTTGTCCGGCATCAGGCCGTCGACATAGTTCCGCGACTGGTTCGACAGGAAGTTTCCCAGCGAATAAAAGATGACGGTGTTACGGCCGTCCGTGGTGCGATAGGTTTCGACGGGCTGCAGCACATGGGGGTGATGGCCGACAACGACTGATGCTCCTGCTTCAAGCATCTTGTGCGCCGTCTCCACGTCTTCAGGCCGCGGCGCGGGCGCGTACTCAATGCCCCAGTGAATGGAAACAACCAGCAGGTCGCACTTGGCGCGCGCCTGTTTGATGGCTTCAAGGACCTGGGCTTCGCCTGCGCCCGGCGCGCCGCCCGACTCGCCGGGATAGGGGAAGAAGTTGACGTGCGGCTGGTCGTCCTTATCGGGATTGCGGTTGCCGTTGAGCCAGCGGGTCATTCCCAGCCAGCCTACCTTGATGCCGTTGGCCTCGGTGATCACGGGCTGGAATGTGGCGGCGGCTGTGTCGCCGGAGCCGGCGAAGAGCAGGCCCTGGTCGCGCAGGTGCTCGCGGGTCTCGGTGAAACCGGGCCAGCCCTGGTCCATGACGTGGTTGTTGGCGAAGGAGACAATCTTGATTCCGCTGGCTTTCAGGCCTTCCAGCAGGGCAACGGGCGCGTCGAACATGAATGGCTTGGAACCGTGCGAGTGGGCCGGAGCTACCGGGGTTTCCAGGTTGACGAAGCCGAAGTCGGCCTTCTGAAACACGTCGCTGACGTCCAAGAAGAGCGCGCCCCAGCCCTGCGAGTTTGTGGGATCGCCAGCGGCGACGGCGGCGGCGGCCGCGGCGCGCACCGGCTCGTGCGGAATTACGTCGCCCGCGACGGCGAAGCTGACCTGGGCAAGCTCGTGCGGATACGGAGCGACGACGGCGGCCACGCGAGCGGCATGGGAGCCTGTGAGCAGAGCCGCGCCAAGAGCCGCAACGGCCAGCAGCAAGACGGAGCCGCCGGTCAGGCGCCAGTGCTTACGCATACCGGGAAAGAGCCTGGTGGCTAGTCCCGTGCCGAATCGCCTTCCCTGCATCGCTAAGTCCATAGCTTGCACCTGCTCGTCCGTTTTGCCTGGTTACGAATGAGAAAACGGAACGCAATCAGGATACAGGTACAGGCGGATTTCAGGACTACCACGATAAGAAAGGCCCTCCGGGAACGCGGCTGGCAGTTCATGGAGGTCGCGGGTCTAGACTCGTGGTTTCCCATGTGCCCAAAAGCGAGGCACTTGGGGCACCCAGTTCTGGTGGGTTAACTTACGCCTTGGGACCCAGACCACCCGCCGAACCGGATTGGATGAATATATGTTCTATAATGATTTTAGAATCAAATATTTGCAACCATCAAAGGCCTGGAAGGCTAGACTTGAACCACCCGCTCCGCGAATAGGCACGTAGCACATCAATGGAGTATATGTGCTACATTGGGATGGAGGTGTTCCCATGGCTCAGGCAATTGGATCTCATGTTCTTCGAAGCTCAAAACGGCCGAAGCAGGCGACGAACAGCCGGCTCGACGACGCGCTGTCCATTGCCGGGCAGCAGGGGTTATTGAGTGGCGGCCGAACATTTACTTTGCGGGGCCGCATGCCATCGCTCCTCGTCGAGCAAGCGAAGAAGAAATCAGGTATCCAATCCGACTCCAAGCTGATAGAAGCTGCGCTGGCGAACATCGTGTCCGCGGACGAGTACGCCGATTGGCTTCTTGCCCAGCGCGGAACTGTGAGCAGAGATCTCGACCTTGAGTTCTAGCTCCGCATTCCGCCAATCGCTACGGCGACTGAAGCCGGAAAGACGCCACAAGGGACTCGAGTACCGAGATCGAAGTCAGTTGCGATTTCTGCCTAGCCTCAAGTCCCCGCTCCCGAAACTGCTCCTGGACACCACGGTCTATATAGACGCTCTGCAAGGAAGACTTCCGAATGACACGGAGATTGTTCTCCGGGCCGGGAGCCTCTGGCACTCCACGGTTACCGAGGCGGAACTGGCGGCTCTGGCCGGTTTGCTTCACCCGGCGCATCCGGATACTGCGAGCGTAATCGCCCAGGTCGCCGCGTCGATCGAGGCGCGTCCGGAGCATCGCATTCTCACACCGGGCCGGGACACATGGCGCGAAGCCGGCATCCTCGCCGGACTGCTTGCGCGGCTGCAACATTACGGCAAGAACGAGCAGCGCAAAGCGCTCAACGATGCGCTGATTTTCCTCACGGCGTCGAGGAATGGCTGCGTGGTGCTCACTCGCAACGTCTCGGATTTCGATCTGCTGATGCAACTCGACTCAAAGGGGCAGGCCGTCTTCTATGACTGCGTATAAACCCAGTGCGCGGATTGCAGCTTGCCGCAAATTAAGACTCGACTCTCAGACTTGGGATTGGAATGTCCAATTCGGGCCTGATGCCGAGACCCGATGGCCTGGTTTCTCAAACTCCATGTCTCCAAGAGGCGAGGCATGGGATATCCGCACTCCTATCGATGAGGGATGTTTACCTTGTTGGCAGGCCGCCATTTACTACGCCGTAGCCGGGGACTGGCGGGACAACCCACTCAACCATGGGAGCCTGCCTGCGGCAATCGCCACAGGTGGTTACGGGATACTGGGCGGCGCAGTTGGGGCAGACGGCTCGGGATGCGAACGTGTCGAAGGGCTGGTTGCACTTTCCGCATTTCCATAGCGCCCCCAGCGGCGGAGCGGTGCGGCAACTGGGGCAGGCAAACCCCTCGCGGCGGGGAATCTTTTCCCTTTTCAGCAGCGCTTGCGCCTGTTTCAATCCGCCCCAGCAACTGACCAGCATGTACACGGAAAGCAATGCGTACCAACGGGATTGCTGAATGATTGCGAGGGCGAAGAAGCCGGCGATTCCCACAAATCCGATCACCACGGCTGCCATCAGGCTGCGGGCGCGTCCCAGCGGAAACCACAACAGAGAGCGAAGAATCTTGCCGCCGTCCAGTGGATAGACGGGCAGCAGGTTGAAGACCAGCAGAACGACATCGATCCACAGCAGAGAACGCACCAGCATGTAGGCGTCTGGCATGGTGTCCCGCCACCCAAGATTGCGGCCTAACTGCAATGCCGCGAAGAATATGGGGAACAGCGCCACATTGACAAGAGGCCCAGCAGCGATGCTCCAGAGAGTCGCGCCGGGCCGCTGCGGCGGGTCCACGTAGGCTACGCCGCCAAGCGGCCAGAGCACGATGCGGTTTGCCGTTCCACCCACCTGGCGACATGCCATGGCGTGTCCGAACTCGTGCGTCAGCACAATCAGAAACAGCGCCATATATTCCGCGATGCTCCAGGCGACGGAAGAATACCTGCCATTCCGGACCTCGATTTCATAGAAGGCCACGAGAAACCACGACCAGTGCAGATACAAATCGACGCCGGCAAGGCGAAACAGGCGGATGGAGCCTTGGTTGAGTGAGAACATGCGGGTAGCTTACTTCATTTCGGGCGATTGCGGGGGATCAATTTCGTGAAGATGGCAGATGGCCCGCGTCCAGCCAGCTCGAATCCCAGGTCTCAAGATCGAGACCTGGGGCACCCGTCAGTTGAGCGTTGGATGTTGCTTTCGCGTCTATCGGTTACCAAACCAGCGAGCCAAAGCTGGTAACCTGAGACTTGAGATTGTTTCGCAGGAACCCTTGGAAAGGCCGGTGCTTGTGGGCCGGCGAGCGAAGGCATGGCTGAGTTCGTAATCAAGTTGGCCGATGAGCGTGGGCGCGTGCAGGAGCAGACCCAGACGGCTGCCACTGCCGAAGAACTGCGGGCGCGCTTTGTTCATGCCGGGTACCACGTGTTCTCCATTCGCGCGCGGTCAGGGTTTGCGGGTATGAAGCGCGGCAAGGTGAAGCTGGAGCCGTTTCTGATCTTCAACCAGCAGTTTCTTACGCTGATTCGCGCCGGACTGCCGATTCTGGGCTCGCTGCAAATGCTGGCGAAGAACCAGAAGAATGCGCACTTTTCAGCCCAGTTGGACGACATTTCAACCCGCGTAAAGACGGGCGAATCGCTTTCGGCGGCATTCGAGGCGCAGACCGGGTTTCCGGTGATGTACACCACGACGCTGCTGGCCGGCGAGCGATCTGGCAACCTGCAGGAGGTGCTGGAACGCTACGTCACCTTTCAGCGCATCACACTCACGTTTCGCAAGAAGCTGATTACGTCGCTGATCTATCCGTGCGTGCTGATGGTGCTGGTTTTCGGGCTGGTGTTTTTCATGTTCACGTACGTGGTGCCGCAGTTCGCGCTGCTGTACGACCAGATTGGATCGAAGCTGCCGGCGATGACGGTTTATCTTCTGGCGTTCAGCAAGTGGCTGAACCACAATCTGCTTTGGATTTTGTTGGCTTCCCTGGGGATTGGCGGCGGGGTCTACCGTTTCGCGATGACGGAGCGGGGCCAGGACTTCATCGACGCGGTCCGCATCCGCATGCCGGTTCTGGGCAATATCTGGCTCAAGTACCAGGTGGCGCTGTTTACGCGCACGCTGGCCACGCTGCTTACCGGCGGGCTGTCTCTGGTGCCGTCGCTGGAGACGGCGGCCCGGTCGATTTCGTCGCGGCGGGTTTCGAGGGCGGTGGTCACGTCGATCTCGACCGTGCGCGAGGGCAAGAGCCTGGCGGAGGCGCTGACGCAGACCGAGGTTTTTCCCGACCTGGCCACGGAGATGATCACGGTGGGTGAGCAAACCGGCGCGCTGCCGCAAATGCTGATCTCGGTGGGCGAGTTTTTCGACGAGGATGTGGCCACCGCGCTGAGCGCCGCGCTGGCGCTGATTGAGCCAATCATTCTGATCATGATGGGCGTAGTGGTGGTTTTCATTCTTATTTCGCTGTATCTGCCCATCTTTTCAATGGGACAGAATCAGACGGGACAGTAGCTTGTTGCAGTAGTAACTCGCAGGGGCTAAAGCCCACATTGATTTTGCGGTTTTTTGCGGCACGACTAAAGTCGTGCCCTGTTCCAAGACAAGAGCTTTTCAACGAGACCTTCAGGGGTAACGCGGCATGGCTGAGACAACACTACTTCCGCTTCCGATGCCCACGAGCACGGACGAACGGGGCCAGGCGGAAGCGCTGGCGCGCCGCTATCACGCGGAGTTCGTGGACCTGAAGAACTTCAAAATTCAGCACGATTTGCTGCGCACGGTGCCGGTGGAACTCATGTTCCGCTACAACTTTGTGCCGATTGAGCAACATGCAGATGCGCTGGTGATCGCGGTCAGCGACCCGTCGCGGCTGATGGTGCTGGACGAGATTGCCGGGCTGCTGGGGCACCGCATTGTGGCGCGCGTGGCAACGCTGTCGCAGATTACCGACCTGCTGAAAAAGACCGAGCAATCGCAGCGCGTGCTCGACGAGGCCAGCGAAGGACTGACCTTCGACGTGCTGACCGGCGACGACAACTCGGAAGAGAACATCTCGATCGAAAAGCTGACCAGCGAAGAAGATATCAGCCCCATTATCCGGCTGGTGGATACGACCATCTTCACCGCGCTGGAGCGGCGGGCATCGGATATCCACATTGAGACCAACGACGACTCGGTGAATGTGAAGTATCGCATCGACGGCGTGCTGCAGGCGGCCATGGCGCCCATCGCGCGCGAGCATCACTCGACCATTCTGAGCCGCATCAAGATCATGAGCGAGTTGGATATCGCCGAGCGGCGCGTGCCGCAGGACGGGCGCTTCCGGGTTCGATACAAGGGAAGGCTGATCGATTTCCGCGTCTCCATCATGCCTACAGTTCACGGCGAAAATGCAGTGCTTCGCGTACTCGACAAGGAGTCGATGAGCGAGAAGTTCAAGAACCTGACGCTGGACGTGGTGGGATTTGCCGAGGCGGATTTGCGGCGGTTCCGGCGGTATATCCGCGAACCCTATGGGATGGTGCTGGTGACGGGGCCGACGGGATCGGGCAAGACCACCACGCTCTACGCCGCGCTGAACGAGATCAAGAGCGACGAAGACAAGATCATCACCATCGAAGACCCGGTGGAGTATCAGATTCGCGGTATTACGCAGATTCCGGTAAACGAAAAAAAGGGGCTGACGTTTGCGCGCGGCCTGCGGTCGATTCTGCGTCACGACCCGGACAAGATTCTGGTGGGCGAGATACGTGACCAGGAGACGGCGCAGATCGCCATCAACTCCGCGCTGACCGGGCACTTGGTGTTCACCACGGTCCACGCCAACAACGTGGTTGACGTGCTGGGGCGGTTCCTGAACATGGGCGTGGAGGCATACAACTTTGTGTCGGCGCTGAACTGCATTCTGGCGCAACGGCTGGTGCGCACCATCTGCGACCACTGCACTCAGATTGTTCACTATGACGATGAGGAACTTGTGCTTAGCGGGCTGAACCCGGCCGAGTGGCAGGGTTTCGGCTTCCGCGAGGGAACGGGCTGCATTGAGTGCGGCGGAACGGGCTACCGCGGCCGGACCGCGATCCACGAATTGCTGGATTTGACCGATCCGATCCGCGAAATCATTCTGGAAAAGAAGCCCACCTCCGAGATTCGCAAGCTGGCCCAGAAAGAGGGCATGAGCTTTCTGCGCGAGTCGGCGCTGGACCGTGTGCGGCGCGGGCTGACCACGCTGAAGGAGATTAACAAGGTTACGTTTATTGAGGCGTCGAGGTAGGGACTAAGGGAATAGGGAATAGGGAATAGGGAATAGAGAGTTTCGAGACGGGACGCGAATGAATTCTATATTGAGCAAGACAAAAATCGGCTCCCAGCCGGGCGGGCGTCCGCCGGCAGCGGTGGAACTTTCGCCGGACGGGGCGCTGGCCGCCGCGATTCCAGGGCCCGCACAGGCGCCGGTCTACGCCTTCCAGCCGCTGCCCGCTGGAGCGCTTGTTCCCGGTATCGGCGAGCCGAATTTTCGCAACCCGGAGGCGGTGGCTGCCGCGATTCGATCGGCACTGAGCCAGGTTTCGCCGCGCACCCGCGCCGTTACGCTGGTTATTCCCGATACGACGGTCCGCGTCTTCGTGCTGGACTTCGATTCCCTTCCCGCCAAACCGGCGGAAGTGTATCCGGTGCTGCGCTTCCGGCTGCGCAAGATGGTCCCTTTCGACGTGGAACACGCCGGGCTCAGCTACCAGATACTGGCGCAGAGCAAGTCGGAGTGCAGGGTGTTGGCTGCTGTCATTCCCGGGCCTATTTTGGCTGAATACGAGGCCGCGGTGCGCAATGCGGGATACGAGCCGGGCGCGGTGTTGTCGTCCAGCCTGGCCGCTTTGCAGGCAGGCGCATCCAGCGAGTCGATGGAGGCCATCCTGGCGGCCAATCTTAGCCCCATTGCGCTGACCACGTCCATCACCAACGGCCAGGACCTGATGCTCTACCGGACACTCGACCTGCCGGAAGATCCTGAGCTGCGACTACAGGAAGTGCAGCGCGGCATTGCCGTTGCAGCCGCTTACTTTGAAGACAAGCTGGGGGCGCGGCCGAGCGGCCTTTATTACGCCGGCATTGGCAGCGCCAGCGAGTTTGCAGACTATCTCGACGACCCCGAGTTGACGGTCATTGAAATGATGCCACCGCCTGAAAGCGGAATGGTGACCGCGCTGGGCGATGCAAGCATTGCCGGAGTAGCCGGCGCACTGGCGGGGGCGAGCTAGGGCCATGCGGATTACGCTCAATCTCGCTACACGCCCCTTCGCCGACCTTGGACCGGCCATCAAGCGCTTGCGGATTGCCATGGGGGTGCTGGCGCTGGGAGCCATCGGCCTGGGATTTGGCCTGCACGCGCTGCACCAGAAGGCCGAAGCTGCCCGCGCCCGCGACCACTCGCTGGACGGGCAGATTACGCGCATTGCCAGGGAACGGCAGGACTACGAGGCCATGATGCGCCAGCCGGAAAACGCCCAGTTGGTAGCCCAGGCCGCGGCGCTGAACCGCCTGTTCGACGAAAAGGCATTCTCATGGACGCTGGCCATGGAAGACCTGGAAACGGTGCTGCCGGGCGGGGTGCAGGTTGCGAGCATTGAACCGGTGCGAAACAAGGACGGCCATATCACCATTCATCTGCGGGTGAACGGGCCGCGCGATCAAGACGTGAATCTGGTACGGAATCTGGAGCACTCCAGGCGTTTTCTCGCACCACGCATTACGGGTGAAAACGCCGAAGCCCAACAGGGACCCGGCCAGAAGCTGGAGCCGGTGAGCGCCGCAAACCGCGTGGACTTCGATCTTCTGGCCGAGTACAACCCGTCCACTGCCGACGAACGCAAAGCGGGCAGGAAATCTGCTGCGCCGGCGAACAAGGATAAGAAGCCCGGCAACAAGGCTGCGCCACGCCCCATGCTACCTGCGGCTCCTGTCGGCATCGTGCCCGGCGGGCGAATACCCTATACCGGCCCCGCAGTCCGGCCATTCCCGAACCGGCCCATGCCAGGCGCGGCCAATCCAAACGGGCCCATGCCGAATTCGCCCTTTCCGGGCAGGCCGATTTCGAACGCGCCCAAGCCGAACCCGACCGCTTATCCCCAGCCGACGAGCACAACGCCAGGAGGTCCGCAATGAGCATTCGTCCGTCCTCCACATGGCGCGAGCGCCTGAAATCTCCGCTCACTTGGCATCTGGCTGGGTTCGCTGTTGTCCTTCTGCTGGTCATCGTGCTGGGCGTAAGGCTTGGACTCGATTGGGCCGCGACCAACGGTCGCTCCATCGATGCGCTGGCCGGCAAGCAGGTGGAACTCAAGGCCCTGGATTTGAAAACCGCTCCCCTGCGCGGCCTGGACAAGCGCGTGGAAGAGTCTCGCGCCCAGATCAAGACGTTCTACTCCAAGCGCATCCCGCCCAACTATTCCACGATCGCCGAACGAGTTGGCGAGTTGGAGGTAAAGTCCGGGGTGCGGCTCTCGAGGCTCCAGTACACGCAAGGCCCCGCGGGCACCGACCTGACCGAGATTTCGATGGATGCCGGCATCAGCGGTTCCTATCCCGAGATCATGCGATTTGTGAACAGCCTGGAGCGCGACCAGAACTTTTTCGTGATCCGAACCATGGCTTTGACCGGACAGCAGGGTGGGCTTGTAAACCTGCGGCTGCGCGTCTCCACCTGGCTTCGGCCGGCGGATGCAGCGGCAAGTGGATTGCCGCCGACGCCCGGCCCCGATGAGAAGACGCCCGAACCGCAGGCTGCCGGAAGGGAGGGTGAGTAACCATGGCCCTCAAGCTGGGAACTGAAAACAAGCGGCAAGTCTACCTGGTGATTGCACTTTTCGTGGTGATCGCGGCAGTCGGGGGTTACGAACTGTACGACGGCTTCAGCGGACCTGCAACGCCTGCGCCCAGGCCGATTCCCGTTGTGCCAGCATCCGCCAGCGTCCGTCCGGCGGCGGGAGCGCCTCGTTTGTCAGAAGGCGCCAGCGGCACCGGGGGTGCGAGCAACACAGGCGCAGCGGGACAGGAAGCGCAGGCACTGACCACTGCCGGAATCGACCCCAGCCTGCATCTCGATAAGCTGGCTCAAAGCGAGGAAGTGGAATACGAAGGGACGGGGAGAAACATCTTCTCCGCCGATTCGGCGCCGGTAGTGATTCCCGAACCACTCAAATCCGGGCGGGGTGGGGACGACCAGGCAAAGATCTTCACGCCGACGGGTCCGCCCCCGAAACCGCAGCCGCCGGCCATCGACCTGAAGTATTTCGGCTACACGCAAACAAAGGACAAGACGCTCAAGGCCTTTTTCGTCCACGGAGACGACATTTTCATGGCGAAGACCGGAGAAATTGTCGACCACCGCTACAAGGTGGGAACCATTTCCACGACCAGCGTTCAGGTGACCGACCTGAGCTACGACAATACCCAGACGCTCACCTTCACGCCGAACTGATGCCGCATGAACCGATGACAACGCTCAACCCAAGTCGCCGCCGTCCGCAGCCCGCTGAACAGGGTTTTACCCTGATTGGGGTCATCTTCCTGGTGGCGCTGCTGGTCATCGCAATGTCGGTGGCCGCGCCCAATATCAGGAAAGAGATTCAGCACGACCGCGAAGTGGAAACCATGCACCGGGGCATGCAGTACAAGCGCGCCGTGAAACTCTACTACAAGAAATTCAACGCCTATCCCCCAAATATAGAAGCGCTGGTGAACACCAACAATATTCACTTTCTGCGCAGAAAGTACATCGACCCGACGACCGGCAAGGAGGAATGGAAGATCATCCGTTTCGGCCAGAACAAAGTGCCGACGGCCTGGGGCTTTTTCGGTGTGCCACTGGGTGGGTCGACCATTGCGGGGACCGGGCCGAACGGCGGAGGCAATGGGCTGTCCGGCACTCCGGGGAATGGTGGATCCAATGGTGGGTCGTATGGCGCATTTGGCGCGTTTGGCAGCGGGGGGGCGTCGCCCGGCTCACCGGGTTCGCCGTCCGGATCGCCCGTGACCGACCCCAACGCGAACAACGGGGCATCGGGAACGCCCGGGACGCCGGGAGCGCCTGGTGGAACCGGCAGCAACGACCCGAATGCACCGGGGGGTAGTTCGTCGACGGGAACGGGCCTGACCGGGCAGACCTTTGGCGGTGGAGCCATCATAGGCTTTTCGCCCAACAGCCCCAAGCAGTCAATCCTGACGTTGCACAAGAAGAATCATTACAACGAATGGGAGTTTGTCTACGACCCGCTCGCCGAGCAGATGATGATGCAGGGCGGCCCTACAGGATTGCCCGGGCAGCCGAACGGCAACCCCACCACTCCCGGAGGCGGATCGTCTAATCCGACCGGCGGGCCATCCACAAGCCCCGCGCCTACACCGACGCCTGCGCCTCCGGGGCCCTAGGCGCGCACGGCGGGCGGGATCCTCTGAGGTTGTGCGGAAACAAACTCAGAGAGGAACAATCGCCGGCCCTGGGACCATTTGGAAGTGGCGCACATTTGCGGTCGCAATACTGCAGCCGAGTTCCAAAGCAGTCACGCCGATCAGCAGGTCGGAAAGCGCCAGATGTATGCCGAGCGCGACATTCCCTCCATCAATCTGTCGCGCCCGAAGTGCCACTGGAACCGTTACAGGGTGCACCGGCAGAGCGGTCATCCTCTCGTTAAGGAACTGTTGTCGCGAAGCTCTTCGTTCCGGCGTGTTGGCAAGGACTACACCATGTGCCATTTCAACCAGCGTAATTACCGAAATGGCCACATCTTCGCCTATAGCGCGAATAGCGATCTCACCCAGTGCCTGGCGGGCGTTTAGCCCTTTGCGCTCTGCCGCGATGAAAATGCTGGAGTCGAGTATCAGTCCCACAGTATCGTCAATTCCACGCCGAAGGATTGAGCCCTTCGCGATGAGCGGCTACTGCCGCCGCCACTTCGCCGGCAAAATCCTCGTCGATGGTTGCCGGTGAATCAGCCGCGAGCATGGCAATGCAATCCTCGATGGAGCGCCGCGGCGGCGCCGGCGCATGGAGCACCGCAACAGGGTACTCTTCGCTATCGATCACAACCTCGACGCCCGCGCGAACACGGGCCAGCAAGCCCAAGAAATTGCCGGCGGCCTCCTCTTCCGAGATGTGAAACGTTTCCATATCCACAATGATACCTCGATTCCGTAGTTTTCCTTGAGCCGGCGTCAATTCGGACAGCACTAGAGAATTCGCCAGGCGATACTCTTCCGCGCAGACCCCCCAAAAAGCAAATGTCCCGTCCCCTGGCAGAGGGGCGAGACATTTGCGCTAACCAATCAGAACCCTGAGACGCGCGAGAGCTTACACGCTGAACGAGGAGCCGCAGCCGCAGGTTGACTTCACCTGGGGGTTCTCAAACTTGAACCCGGCGGCCTCCAGCGTTTCCAAATAGTCGACGATGCAGCCGTTCAGGTACATCAGCGAGGTTGCGTCCACAAAAACCTTCAGGTCGTCGAATTTGAAGACCTTGTCCATCATGCCGCTCTGGTTCTCAAAGGCCATGGAGTACTGAAATCCGGAGCAGCCGCCGCCCACCACGCCGATGCGCAGGCCGGCGGGAAGCGGATCCTGAGTGGCCATTATCTCGCGCACCTTGGCGATGGCCTGTGGGGTCAGGTGAAGGGGCGCTTTCTTTTCGGTTTCCTGTGCGGGTGAAACGGTTGCTGTGGCCATATTCTCTCCAAAAGTTGTGGTATTGACGCTACAAGTAACTCTACCGCTCGGCGAGCCGGGATACAAGCTCAATCCACTCGTTCACACCATTGGATGCAACCGGAACCCAAAAGTCGCAGGACCGACTCCCCATTTGCGGGATGCACGACGCAGAGCAGCCGATGGTATCAATTGCGTAGATTAATCCCATTTCGCCACTGAATAGGCTACAGGCACGGGATGGGAAACGGGGTGTCCTCGGGGTCGGGACATCGGGGGTTCACAATCTGTTGGCCGCTTCGACCCCATTTCTGTGGTTCCAGGCTAGGGTGTTCCCGGTTTTGCGGCAGCCGGTAGTTCAAAGCGAATTCGGAGGGGCTGAAGGCCGGCTCACCCGTTGAAGGCGCCTGTGACTGTTGTCACCGTATTGGTGCTCGTCAAAGGCTAAGATGTTTAACCGAACGATCCTTCTACTCGCGAGGCCGCGCAGTTCCGTGGCGGATTCGCAGGTATCTGGGACCATAACGTTCCTTGGAGGTGGAGTATGGCGGGATTTGTTCCTACAATGTGGTCAGTTTGGGGCGTGCTGGTCGTCGTTATGATCGGCATCAAGATGTATATCGGCAGCGTGAGCAAATATGAGGAAAACCAGCTCATTCTGGACGACGCATTCAGTCATTTGAAGTCCGAGCAGGCCGAGATCGCCGCAAAGGTCGGCAAGATACAGCCGATTGGCACGGTGACACTCTGGCTTGCAAGTGCCGCGACGGTGTTCGTCATCGGCTACTACGTTCTGGACGTCATCAAGCAGTTTAATTAAACGGGCTCCAGAGCACGGCAAGCGGCGGCTTCCATGAGGCAGCCGCCGCCTGCTGTGCGCCATTTCGATCCAGCTATTCGACTTGCTGCCTGGCGCGATATCCGTCGCGAGTGATGATGTCGTATTTGAGCTGCTTTTTCTTCTCGTCCTGGATGATCAGTGGATGGCCTTCGTCATCCACCAGTTGGACCCGCAGCTTGCGAAATGTGCCGTCCTGCTTGGCGTTAGTGGGGTGGTAGATGAGTTCGTATTTCGCGCGGATGTTCTGATTGACGGTTTGGAAGATCTCCGGCAATTCCCCTTCGAAGCGCGGGGCGAAGCTCAGGCCGCCGGTCAAGCTTGCGAATGTATTCAACTCGTTTTGGGCCTGTAGATAATCCATATCCCGCATGCCGCCGCTCATGCCGCCGCGGCCCTCGCGCATCACCTCCTGCGCTCCGCCTGTAGAGACGGTGAAGATGGTGATGTCGTGACTGTCCTTCACTTTCTTGAGGATCTTGTCCAACGTTAGCTTTGACATTGAATCGTGTCCGGACGCGATGAGAACGATATACTTGCGTCCCTCGATGCGGTCGAGGCGGTCCATCCCCTCGTAGAGGGCGTCGAACACATTGGTATCGGAGAAGCCCGGCATGCGCAGCGAGTCGATGGCCTGAATGAGCTGGCGCTTGTCCTGTGTGAAGTCGGTGACGATATGCGTGCGCAAATCGAAGGTCATCAGGGCAACGTAGTCCTGGGGGCGCAACTGCTGCGCAAAGCTGAAGGCGGTATTGCGCATGTCATAAACCATGCCGCGGCCGTTTGCGGCAAACTCGCAGATCATGAGGGCCGTGATGGGCGCTTCAACGCGCTTGAAACCGACCACCTTCTGCTCGATGCCGTCCTCGTACACACGGAAGTTGGCCGGCTTGAGGCCGGGCACAAAGGTGTGGGTCTTTTCAAGCAGGACGCCCACGTCGACGCTGACCTCCTGCACGTCGAGACGCAGGGAAACATTGCCCATCCCCTCAGGATTCTTCACGGTGGGCTGCGCGGGCGCCGGCGGCGGCGTATCCGCGGGCACGTCCTTCTTTTTTGGCAGCGCGATCACGCCCGAGTCGGCGCCGGGCCCCCCTGCGTCGGGCGAGGCCTGGTCGGGCTGCGGTGGTGGCGGCGGCGTGGCTTGGGAATGGAGCAGAGGCGCGGTCGCCAGAGCGAGAACCGCCGTCAGTAACGTCGAAAACGGGAAGCTAAGTAATTGAAACCGGCGATTAGCGAAGAGAGACGGGCGCGAAACGAACGGGTGCGACATGGACATGACGACCTCTGTACTGAAGAGCATACGGGAAAACAGCCTCTAGCCTCTAGCTCTGAGCTCTGGACTCTCAGCTCCCAGGACTCCTTTTGGGAATCCAACGATCCTCGATAGCCTATCGATCACAACACAGGCCGCTGCTCTCAGATCGATGGAGCTGGAAGCTGGAAGCCAGCACTTGGCTCCAGCCGGGAGCATCCCACTGTACTCTTATAGACGTGAAGACAAGTGAGAAGGAAATCCGGCCTCCCGCCGTTGCGATAGCCGTCGCTGTGTTCATGGCGGTCGCTGCGCTGTTTTCCTCCGGGACCCTGCACGCACAAGACGCGCCCGCCGTCTCCGGCCCGCCGCCGTCGAGCGGAGGCATTTTTCCACTGAGCGAGGTGCGCCGGGGAATGACCGCGACCGCATGGACGGTGTTCCAGGGGACCAAGCCGGAGCCGATGGATGTGGAGATTCTGGGAGTCTTGCGGGGCGCGCGCGGGCCCGGCCACGACATGATCCTGGTCCAGCTTCATGGTCCCAAGCCGGAGTACACAGGCGTGGTGGCCGGGATGAGCGGCAGCCCTGTGTATATCGGCACGCGCCTTCTGGGTTCGCTCTCATACCGCATCGGGCAGTTCAGCAAGGATCCTATCGGCGGCGTTACCCCCATCGAGCAGATGCTGGAGGTTCGCGATCTGCCAATAAAGGGGATCAGAGATCAGGGGTCAGGGGTCAGGGGTCAGGGAACAGGGAATGACGCGCGGAATCTCTCGGGGGTGGCCTCGGAAACTTTTCAGGCTATGGAGACGCCACTGGTAATGAGCGGTTTCAGTCCCGAGGCCGTGCGCCTGTGGAAGGAGCATACCGCCGGCACGGGACTGGATATGATTGCCGCGGGTGGGATGGGCGGCTCGTCCACGCCCAGCTCAGGCGAATCCGAGTCCGCCATTTCTTCAGCGGCACTGGCCACTGTTGTGCCGGGTTCAGCAGTCAGCGCTCAACTGGTGCGCGGCGATCTCGAAATCTCGGCAACCTGCACCGTCACGTACATCGATCCGAAACAACTTCTCGCCTGCGGTCATCCCCTCTTGCAGGCCGGGCCGGTTTCGTTGCCCATGACCACGGCCGAGGTGGTTGCCACGCTTGCTTCTCCGTTGAACGCCTTCAAGATCATCAATACCGGCGACCCGATCGGAGCCTTTACTGAGGATCGCGACTCCGCCATTCGCGGCGTTCTGGGCGCAAAGGCGCGCATGATTCCGCTGCATATCGCGGTTCACTCGCCGGGCGCGGAACGCAAGCTCAGCGTCGAGGTTCTCGACCTGCCTTCGTTAACCCCGCAGGCGGTGATGGTGACGCTTTACGAGGCTCTGCTTGAAACCAACGAAAGCACCTTTGAAACCAGCTATCACTTGACCGGCAGCATTCTGCTGGACGGATACCCGCCTTCGCCGCTCGATATTCTAGCCTCCGCCGGAGACCAACTCCCCGCATCCATCATGGCCGCATTGCTAACAGCCGATCAATTTACTCGAATCTACTCGAACGGGGCCCGGCAGGGCGCAGTGCGCGGAATCGAGCTGAACGTCGAAGCGATTCCACGGCGGCTGGCCGTTACGCTGGAGACGGCGCGCCTGATTTCAAGCGATATCGTCCACCCCGGCGATACTGTCGTGGTGGAGGCAACGCTGCGTCCCTGGCAAGAGCAGGCGCGCAATGTGCGCATTCCAGTTACGCTACCGTCAAGGCTCGGCTCGGGCAATTTGCGCCTTCTGGTTTCAGATGCCGGTACACTGGACCGCGCTTTGGACCCCCCGCGCATGGCCGCCCGTTCCGCCGATCTCGATACCGTGCTGGCGCAAGCGCGCCACCTGCACCCGGCAGACAGGGTCTACGTGAGTCTGCTGATGCCGGACGCGCAAGCCGCGGTTGGCGGCCAAACGCTGTCGAGTCTGCCAATTTCCGTGGCAAACGCGCTGGAGCCGCTGCGCGGATCGCAGGACATCAACCTGAACGGGGAGTCGGCTCATGTGGCGGGCGAAGCTTCCGCGGGAGGGGTTTTGAGCGGATTCCAGATACTGAATCTGCGCATTGAACCGGGCGGCGGTTTAGACTAGGAATGGCGGAAAACTCTTCCATCAACTTTGCGGCCGATTCTTGGGTGTATTGGCCGGCTTGTTTCAAACCCCAGCGAGGAATTGGGAACGACCATGGCCAGAATTCAAGGACTTGCAGCACACGCAGCGGGAGCGGAAGTGTTGCCGTATCACTACGACCCAGGTCCGCTGGGTCCGCACGATGTTGAAATCGCCATTACTCACTGCGGCATCTGCCACAGCGACCTTCATCTGATATCGAACGACTGGGGCGTCAGCCAGTATCCGTTCATTCCCGGCCATGAGATTATCGGCACGGTGGCGGCGGTGGGCGAAGCGGTTCGATCGCTTGTGGTGGGCCAGCGTGTGGGCCTGGGCTGGCAATCGAATTCCTGCGGCGAATGCGAATGGTGTTCGCGGGGCATGGAGAACCTTTGTCCGGCGTCGGAGGGCACCTGCGTGCATCGCAACGGGGGGTATGCGGACAGCGTTCGCGCCAACAACCGGTTTGTGTTTGCAATACCCGATACGCTGAAGAGTGAATTTGCGGCTCCGCTGCTGTGCGGCGGCATCACGGTCTATAACCCGTTGCGCGCCCATGGCGTGAACCCGACTTCGCGGGTAGGCATTGTGGGAATCGGCGGCCTGGGGCACATCGCAATCCAGTTTGCGCGGGTCTTCGGCGCTCAAGTCACGGCCTTCTCCACCTCGGCAAACAAAGAGGAAGAGGCGCGGGCACTGGGAGCGCACCAGTTTGTCAACAGCCGCGAATCGAAAGCGCTGAAAGAAGTTGCCGGCACCATGGACCTGGTTTTGACCACCATCAATGCCGACCAGGATTGGGGAATCTATATTCAAGCGCTGCGACCCACCGGGACGCTGTGCTTTGTGGGCGTTCCTCCGTCGCCGGTCTCGGTTCACGCCTTTCCGCTCATCTCCGGGCTGAAGACCATTACCGGCAGCAACACGGGCAGCCCCTGGCAATTGAAAGAGATGCTCGACGTAGCCGCGCGTCATGGAGTGAAGGCTCAGGTTGAGTTGTTCCCCATGACCAAGGCGAACGAGGCCATCGACAAGGTGAAAAAGAACAAGGTGCGCTACCGGGCCGTGCTGGCGAATTAGTACCGAGCAAGCCTGCCGTTTTAGCGGCTCACTTTCCGTTGCCGCTCGACGAATTCGCGGCGGGTGCCTTGAGGCTCGTGGAGACGTGGGCCAGCAGGTCGCTGGGGTGAATGGGCTTGCTTAGCAGCTGAAAGCTATGTCCAGCGCGATTCGCTTCCGCAAGCAGGCCGGCTGTGGCGGCCATGCCTGAGAACAGCAGAACCTTGCAATCCGGAATCTTCTCTCTCAATGCGATCGCCAGATCGATCCCGCTCAATCCCGGCAGCACCACATCGCTGATAAGCATCTGCGGCGGGACCAGGAGCGCGGTTTCAAGCGCGGTCTCCGCATCGTATGCCGCCATGGCTGCAAAGCCGCTTCGGCTCAGGATTTTTGTAAGCGTATCGGCGATGGCGCGCTCGTCGTCCACTACCAGCACAACTGGGCGATAGGCCTCTCGATCGCCAGACGGTCCTGGCCGCGGCACTTCGGCCACCGGCACAGTTGGAAAATTCGTTGACCGGCCCGGCTGAGACTTGGGCAGTGTCTTACTTGGATTTTCGCTCATAACATCCTTTCGCTTATCGAACCACGGCCTTGCCAACAGGGCATACATAACAGGTGACGCGCCCAAGACCCGGCGCATTCGAGTCGATCAAAATCCGATCCTGAACCAACGGCACCCGATGAACGCCGCAAACTGGATCATTTGAATCCTTCATTTGAAAACACATGGCTGGCATTTGCTTCTCCATTTTGAGCCCAACTTCCTTCGAACCGAGGCCATTCCTCAATCTTGAGCGAAATGCCCGGCGGGCTCAGTCTCACCTGAAAACAAGCTTGAATCGCCGCCTGGAAGTACCTCTATTAGCCAACGTAGCAGGGTTTTTCCGCTACGTGTCACTTCTTTCTCGTGCGCTCTATCTCTTTATATTCAGTGATTTATAGACAGAATCAGGGGACTGAAAGTTCTTGCGCACCAATTGGAGACTTCTCGCTCCGGTCTTGCCAATTTTGAAAACGGTCGTTATCCTGTCAATTAAAGGATAGCTTTGCGGCAATTTAGCAATACGTTAAGCGCACGCTTCCTTCGCTGGACAAACCGACCAGAAAGGGGACGGGGATGGCGACCGATTCAGAATCCAATGCCGCGCCGATGAGGTTTCAGTCCATTTCTCAGGTCGATGTCCCGAAAGGCCGGGATGGAAAGCACAAGCAGATTGTGACTCAACTGCTGAGCGACATCGATCAGTTGGCAGTAGGCTCGGCGCTGAAGATTCCGCTTACCGATTTGCCCGACACGAAAGAGAACATCCGTTCCGCGCTGAACCGCGCCACGAATTTCAGAGGACTTGAGGTGGCCACATCCAGCGACGCCGACTACCTGTATGTGTGGAAGGTTGACCAGGCAGGCTGATCTGGACGCCGCTGAGCCAGCTTTCCGTGAATCTCCTGGCTCAGAACACGCTGATGCTGAACATTCGACTTTTTTGCAGATAGAGGTGCGATTCGGCTTGCGTAAATCGCAGCTCCCTTAGCGCCTATGGCAATTGTCGAGGGTGCCGAAAAATCATCCCCCAGGGGCTGAACAAGCTGCGGAAAAAGGCCCCATTTGGTGAGAATGCCCCTGTGAAGCATTGCAGGGGCTAAAGCCCGGCGTTGATATGATTGGCTTTATCGGCACGACTGAAGTCGTGCCCTGTTACAGAACCTTCGCTAATTGCGCCGGAAGCGGGTTTTTCCGCAGCGTGTGAAGCCCATGTTGATTCTATTCCCCTTGCGGCACGGTCGAAAACCAGGGAAGAAGAGGCGAATACGGGTTCGTGCTTTCCCTGGTCCCCAAAGGCGAGGGACCAGGGGCACCCAGCGTTCGCGTTTTCATCCACTGGGGTGGGCCTACGGCCCATGAAGACACGACTGAAGTCGTGCCCTTTCAAAGCCCGACTTTCACCACAGGCTGCCAAACTTGCGTCAAACAATATAGGGAAGACGATCGATCATGACCGCAGTCCGCATCGATAAGTGGCTTTGGGCCGCGCGGTTCTTCAAGACGCGCTCGCTTGCCTCAAAGGCCTGCGATCTGGGCCGCATTCACTCCAATGGCATTCAAGCCAAGCCGGCGCGCGAGGTCCGCGCGGGCGACATGCTGACAGTGAGGAACGAAGGCGGCGAGTTTCAGGTTGAGGTGTTGACTCTGAGCGAAATGCGCGGACCAGCGGCGGTGGCGCAGACGCTCTATCGCGAGACCGAGGCGAGCGTTGCGGCGCGGCTCAAGCTGGCGGCGGAGCGCAAGGCGATGCAGGAGTTCGCGCCGCTTCCGGAGCATCGTCCGTCGAAGCGCGACAGGCGGCGGATTATCCAGTTTCGCGGCGAGAGATGATGGTTGATGTGGAACGGCCCACGGAGGTTCGTGATCTCCCACCCATCGCTAGAAAAAAGCGATGGATGGGCACGGGCTTTTGTGAGGACCTTGCATTGCAACTCACGGCTGGGAGGCCGGCGCGTCATCGCTTGCGGCCCAGTAGCTGCTTCTCGCTGTGACGCGAAGGTCCGGATAATCCTTGAGGCGCAGTTGAATCGAGTGAAACCCCGCGTGCGGCGACTGCGGATGGAAGCTCAGCACATACCGGTTGGGCACGTGGTTTGCGATTGCGGCCAGGTCGCGTTCCAGGCTCCTGGCGTCAGTCAGCTTGTAGTACTCGCCCCCGGTAAGGCGGGCGACGGTCTCCGGGATGTTGCGCTTCAGGCCGTCGGTGGCCGCGATGGCAGCCATTTTGGCCAGCGCCAGCGGCGGAAGCAGCTGGGTGAGGCAGTCGTATGCCTGGATCGCTTTGTTGGTGGTAGCGTCAGGATCTGGATCGGGGTCTTTGCCCATGCATCCATGGGGCGGGTTGGGATGGGGATTCTCAAGCCCGAGGCCAGCCGGCTGGGTTGGGAGTTCCCTGGCCGCGTAGGCCGCCGCCTCCGACTTTCCAGTGGAGAAGCCGATGGTGTAGAGGATGGTGTTGGTGTCGGTGACGGCGCGGAGCGCGTCATTGAGAGTAAGATGGCTGCCGCGGTCAAGGGTTTCGCCGATCATCAAAATGGCGCGCCGGTACTTCTGAGGTTGGCCGCGCAACAAGTCCACTGAGTATCCCAGCGCGTCAAAGATGGCTGCGCCGTTGTCTCCCAGGGGAATGTTGTGCACCGAACCTGGCGCAGCGCAGTTCTCCATGTGGTGCTGCCGTTTGCACCCCGGCTGCAGACCGCGAATCGCATCCGCCGCGACGTCGATGCTTGAGGTAAATGCCTGCAACAGGGTCGGCTCGCTGTCGAACGTCACGACGGCAACCTTATGGGGAACGTTGCCGACAATGGATTCGAGCATGGGCGCCAGTGGAGGCGCGATGGAGTTGTACTGGTTGAACTGACGCGCGCCTGCCCCGCCGACTTCGATGACTACGACCAGCGCCAGGGGTTCGCCGCCTGAATCCTGCTCGAGCGTCAGGTTTTGCGGAATTCCATCGTCGGTGAGCGTGAAGTCGTCGGCCTTCAAGGTAAACACCGGCTCGCCCTTGGCGTCGCGGACCAGGGCGGGAACGAGCACGACGGTCGTTTGCGTCCGGAGTTGCGCCGCGGGCGCTGCGGGGGCCTGCGCGTATGCCGCGGAGGTGAGAAGCAGCGCGAGTACGGCGAACCGTTTCATTGGGATGCTCCCTGAATGTGCTGTTGAAAAAACTTGACGCGACAGGCGGGCTGCGGAGAAGGTTCGCCTGCCGCAGGCGCGGACGCGGTCAAAGCGACGCCCAGCGAAAGAATCCCGTCGACCTTTCCATAGGGCGCCAGGCTTGGATCGAGAAAGATGCCGCGCGGTCTCGTTGCATCCTTGTCCGGGACGCCTCCCTTGGACGCGCCGCATCCTGTATCGTAGTCCGCCCACGATTCTCCGCCTCGATCGGTGACCTCCAGGCTCAATCTCTCCTGAGGCGGCAGAAACATGGCGGCTAGATCGTAACCATGGATCGGCGCCTGCATGGCATGCATATTCCCGGTGAGAATAAGGATCAGGCTTTGCGGAGATGTGTTTCCCAAAGCAAGCAACGCGTGGCCCATCGCTTCGTCCCGAGCGCCGGGCGATGTACCGGTGTACGGCGCATCGAATGCCGCCACGGCCAAGTCAGGATAGGCGCGCCGTAGCTCACGCAAATCAAGCAGCAGACGCAGCATTGCCTGGCTGGCCCTGCCATCCATGCCATTCTTCCAATCTGGCTTGAGGAGAAGAGTTTCCTTCGCCGCTGTCAGATCCTTGCCGCTCAGCATCCCATCCAGAGCAGCCTGCTCACTGGTGGGGCGCTCAAGGGCCACGGTGACGGTCCTTCCGCGCGCGAGGGCATCGCAGACGAGATCGCGGAATGCCGCGGGGGTCTCATTCGAACCGTGCAGCTCTCCTACGAATATCCAACGCACGGTTACCTTTGACCAAAGCTGTTCGGCGCCAGGCACAGGCGAGCAAATGGCCATCGCTGACGCGGCGTTGAACGCAAACCCTATTGCCATCAGAAAGTAAGGACACTTCTTCATTGCGCCAGTCTATCTCCCGCGCGCTGGACTCCGGGCCATCGCATGAACGATATCTTGATGACAATTTCGCAGTTTGCGCCGCCCCCACAGGGCTGAACGGCTGTTGTTGGACCTTTTCCCCACGCTGAAGCGCGGGTCTAACGACCGTTGCGCCTCCGGCGCGACGAAGAATTGGAATCAGTCTGGTCAACAAAATGGATTCATGCGACTGCCCTGACTCTGGGCTCCGGGAATATTCCCGACTGCCCCCAACTTTAGTAGACTCAACGGAAGCATGTTTGTCTCCATCCCCATCACTTTTCGCATTTGCTCCGCCTGGAGCAATCCGCTGTTCGCTTCCCTGCTGGCCATTGCCGCAGCGCAGCCGGGGTTCGCGCAGGGCACTCACCTTTGGACCCAGTCGCGAATCGAGGAGTTTGAAAAGGGCACTCCGCAGGGAGTCGCGCTTACCAGTGACGGCCATCTCAACGAGGGCCCGGCCCTGAGCGAGGCGCTTACGACGCCATCGACATTTGTGTGGTCGGTAGCGGTGGACCCGAGCGGCACAGCCTACCTGGGGACCGCCTCGCCGGCCACGGTGCTGCGCGTGGGCAAGGACGGCAAGCCGTTTACCCTCTTCGAGACCAAAGACCTGAGCGTGCAGGTGGTGCGATTGGCGCCGGACGGGGCGCTTTACGCGGCCACTCTGCCCAGCGGCAAGGTCTACCGGCTCAATCCAGCCGCCGATACAAAGCAGGATGAGTCAAGCGCCAAAGTGGTCTTCGACGCCGACAAGCTGGACGAGGGAAAACCGGGGGACGGCAAGCCCCTGGGAAGACCGGCCGATGGTAAAGCCGAGGAGAAATCGACCACCGAAAAGAACGATGGGGCTACCCACTATATCTGGGACTTGGCCTTCGACTCCACCGGGCGGCTCTACATTGCCACCGGCGGCCCAGCGGCGGTGTATCGCGTGGACACGAGCGCGGCTACAGGCAAGACGGGGGCGAAGCCGGAGCTGTTTTTCCACTGCGACGAGCAGCACATCCGCACTCTGGCGTGGGATGCGAAAGGCAACCTGATTGCCGGCACCGACGGCACTGGGCTTGTATACCGGATCAACTCGCAAGGCAAGGGCTACGTTTTGTTTGAGGCTCCCAAGCGCGAGATTACCGCGATCGCGGTGGGGGCGGACGGAACCATCTATGCGGCAAGCGTTGGCGACAAGAACCGCATCCCGCTGCCTCCAATTCCATTGCAGGGGCCCGGCGGGGGCACGATCACCATCACCGTGGTGCAGCCGGGATCGCTGCAGGCGGCCAACGCTAGCTCGTCCGCGCCGGAGGGATCGGAGATTTATGCGCTGAGGCCCGACCTTGAGACACGGCCGCAAGCGCCGCGCAAGCTGTGGGCCGGCAAAGAGGAGATCGTTTACGCGCTGGCAGCGCGTAAAGACGGCCTGATCGCGCTGACGGGAAACCGCGGGCGAGTGTTCCGAATCGCCGACGATGGCACATATGCCGACATGGCCCACCTGGATGCGCAACAGGGCTTGAGTTTGGCGGTCACCGGCGGCCAGAAGGAGCTGGAGAGCCTGCTCATCGGCACCGGGAATACGGGCAAGCTTTTTCGCTTTGGAGCGCCTGCTGAAAAACATGAGTACGCAAGCGATGTGCTGGATGCCGGCGCGCTGGCCCGGTTTGGCCGCATCGAGGTCCAGCCCGGATCGAGCGGATACGAGTTGCTGACCCGCACGGGCAACGTGGAGCAGCCGGCGCGTGGGCGAAACGACTGGGGATGGTCTGACTGGCAGGGGCTGAAAGACAGCGCGGTGGCTTCTCCGGCTGGCCGCTATTTGCAATGGAAGGCCGTGCTGCGCGCGGGTGGAAGGCTGGGCAGCATTGGCGTGAACTATCTGCCGGTAAATGCCGCCCCGGTGGTGGACGAAGTGGTGGTCGCGCCGGGCGCGCGTGTGAATGCTCAGAACCAGATTGGCGCACAGCCGCCGCAGATCAACATTACGTTTCCATCCTCGAACCAGGGTGCTCCAATGCCATACGATGCGGGATCGGTGTTGTCGGCATTCAAAGATCGCACCGCTATTACCGTGCGCTGGTCGGCCCACGACGACGACGGCGACGACCTGACGTTTTCCCTTTATTTGCGCGGAGACGGGGAGACGGTCTGGCGACTGCTCAAGGATGGAATTACCGACAGGTACTACACGTTCGACGCCACGCTGATTCCCGACGGCGGCTACCAGGTCAAGGTGGCGGCATCCGACGCGCCGTCGCACACAACGGGCGATGCGCTCACCGGCGCCAGGGAGAGCGAGCGGTTCGAAGTGGATACCACGCCGCCGGTGGTGAGCGGGCTGAAGGCGAGCGTCGGGGAATACGAATGTATGGGGGTCTGCCAGATGTCTTATCGCGTTGTTTTTGAAGCCGAAGACACTTTTTCGCCGATCGCGCATGCCGAATATTCTCTCGATGCGGGCCCCTGGCAGTTCGTCGAGCCGGTGGGAGGGCTCTCGGACTCCAGGCGCGAGCACTACGAATTTCATTCAACAGTGCGCGGCCCCGACGTCAATACGGGTGAGCATCTGATTGCTGTTCGCGTTTACGACAGGCACGACAACGTCGGCGTTGCCAAAACGGTTTTTACCAACCAAGCTGCGCCTGCTGCGCCGGCAAAGTAGGCCTCATGCGATTCGAGCTATTTCTCGCAGCGCGGTACCTGAAGGCCAAGCGCAGGCAGGCCGTGGTAGGCGTGGTCACCACCATTTCCATTGCGGGGGTGGCCGCAGGCGTGGCCGCGCTGGTTATCGCGCTGGCCATTACCAACGGCATGAGGCGCGACCTGCAGGACCGGCTGCTGGGTTCAAGCGCGCATGTGGAACTGATGAAAGTGGAGAAAGACGGCATCCGCAACTGGCGGCCATTGCTTGAGCGGCTGCGCGTTGTGCCTCATGTAACTGCCGCCGCGCCTGGAATCTACGAGCAGGTGATGGTTTCTTGCGGGCCGAGGGCCGGGTTTGCGCTGGTCAAGGGCATTGTTCCGCGGGATGAGCGGACAGTCAGCAACCTGCTTGATACTATTACGGCTGGCTCTGCGAAGGATCTGGACCCGGTTGGCGCGGAGCGGACGCAAGACGCCGAAGCCGCGAATAGGCCTTACCCGCCTATCGTAATGGGCAACGATCTGGCCGAGCAAATTGGCGCGCAGGTGGGCGACAGCGTGCTGGTCACCAGCCCTCAGGGCGAGTTGTCCCCTCTGGGGCTTATTCCCAGGTATCAGCGGTTTCGCCTCGTCGGCGTTTATCACTCCGGGTTCTACCAATACGATTCGGCCATGGCTTTCATGCGGCTCGCAGATGCGCAACAGCTTTTCAGCGAACCGGATCTGCTGTCGGTAATCAGCTTCAAGGTGGACGACCTGGACCGCGCGCCGCAGATTGGACTGGCCATTGAGCAGGCCGCCGGCAAGGGCTTCATGACCACAAACTGGATGGAGGCGAACCGCGAACTCTTCCGCGCGCTCAAACTCGAACAAGTGGTCACCTTCATTGTGATTGCGCTGATCGTGATGGTGGCAGCGCTGAATATTCTCATCGCTCTGACCATGATGGTGATGGAGAAAACCCGCGATATCGCCGTGATGATGAGCTTTGGAGTCGAGCCGGGGCAGGTGCGGCGCATCTTTCTGCTGCAAGGGTTGCTGATCAGCGTGGTCGGGACTGTGCTTGGGTTGGCGCTCGGATATTTGGCGGCGTGGGCGGGCGGCCATTACCATTTCATTCATTTGTCCGCGGATGTCTATTCCATCGATACGCTGCCCTTCGCGCCGCGCCCGCTGGATGGGGTGATCGTGTCCGCGGTGTCGATCGGGATTTCGCTACTGGCTACGCTATATCCGTCGTCGGCCGCGGCGCGGGTGCTGCCGGCGGAGGCGCTGCGGTATGAGTGATGAAGCGAAAAACCAGCCGCTTAAATCCCGATTCACTCCTGACACGCCCCTTGCAGCAATTCCAAAGCACTAGACTCTTGACAAGGATTATGATGCGAGAATGGTATTGTGCCCAGATGACTCGCACATTATTTGTACTGCTTGCGTTTTGCCTGCTGTTGAACCATGCGCAGGGACAACATTGTTCCGACATTAGGCACTTCGACTTCAAGAATGCAACCATCCACGTCGGATTGACTGACGATAATGAGCTACAGACCGTTTACAACTCATCTCGCGCGGAGGCTCATACCTTCCGTCTTCGAGATGGGGTCGCTTAGACCTTCGATGATCCCTCTTTGAAATCCGGTACTCCGGATTGGCGGGCCGAACTACTTCAGGACAGGGAAGTACATCCGGAAGCTTCAACATGGATTCGTGTGATTGTTTTCGAAGACGATCACCTCACGGGAACAGGTACCTGGCACTATGTTTTGGCATTCGGCTGTAACAAAGGGCGTCTGACCCAACTATTCCGGTTCACCGCTGAGGGTGTCAGCCTTGCGCATTTGGATGATCAAACTCTGGAGCTGCATCAAGGGATCTGGAGCCCCTCTGACTCACATGCCGACCCGAGTATGCAACGAGTATTGACCTACAAATGGAATGAACGTGAACATCGGTACCGACGCGTTGCCACCGTTTCCGGAGATGGCGCAAAATCGAAGGCTAACGAGAAATAATGCCCGTCAACGTGCCTCAGGTCTCGATTCAGAAACTGGGGGCTCCAGATAACCTTAATGATGCGATCCGTTCTAATGAAGAGCGTCGATTGACTTTGTGACACATTTTGTGCCACATCATAGTCATCCCAAGCGTAAACCTTCGTCAACTCCGCGACACCCGCCAACTTCTCACCTGGCTTGAGGCGGGTGAGGTTGTCGATCTCCGCAAACGCAACCGCATTGTTGCCCGCATTGTGCCGGAAAGCCCGAAGCCCCAGCCCGTCGAATGGCCCGATTTCGCCGCCCGCCGCCGTGCGATCTTTAGCGACCGTGTGATTCCCGCTGTGGAGATGCTGATTGAGGATCGCGAGGACCGCTTTTGACCATCTGCGCGGATTCGAGCTTCTTCGTCCCCAAATATGTTTCGGACGTGCACTCTGCAGAAGCGGATCGCCGCATGTTGCAGCATCCTCTCGTCTGGGTCACTCTTCTCAACCGGGCTGAAGCAGCCAACACGATACACCGGTATGTGTTTCGCCGCGCCATCTCGGCGAGCGATGCTTTGGCCGCCTGGATTTACTTCGAACAGGGCCGCGCCAAGGGGATCTGGATTGAAATCGGTCTTCCCTCCCGCCTTTGGGAGACGAGCATTGATCTCGCCCGCCGCTTCGGCCCTACCCTCGGCGTCCGCACGCTCGACTCGCTTCACGTTGCCTGCGCCTTGGAATTGAAAGCGCAGAAGTTCTGGACCTTCGATGAGCGCCAAGCTCGCCTGGCCGAAGCCGTCGGCCTTGACACGAATCCCTGATTTCCTGCCCCCGCGCAGAAATCACTGCGGCGTAATGATTCCGCCCAGCGCGTGACGCCTTGGCAGCACGATGCCGCGATGGTCAACTTCCGCCAGCGGCCTGCCCGCATGCTCAAGAACCGCCCCGCTTTTCCGCTCAATCAACGCTCCGCCGCAGGCCGGACACCAATCCGGGGCTGGCTCCAGTTTCACCACGGCGTGGCAATGGCTGCAAACAAGTTCCATGCCCAAAGCCTATCCGATTGCCCCTGATTGCGCGCAAGCGCCGGCAGCCGCGCAGGCACCCGCCGCCCCACCGCAGGTGGCCCGGTACACTTGGGACATGCATCCTCCCATTCGCCTAGTGGCTATCGACATGGACGGAACCCTGGTACCGGCCATCGGACAGGGGATCAGCCGGCGTACCGCGCTGGCTCTCAGAGCCGCGCAGGCGGCCGGAATCACCGTAGCGATCGCTACAGGTCGGCGCGTCAACTACACGATTCCTCTGCTTGAAGATCTTGGCCTGCGAGCGGATACGCCCCTCATCACGTCGAATGGTGCAGTGACCCGCACGCTGGGCGGCGACTCGATTGACCGCTGCCAGATGGAGTCGCGGGTGGCGCGCGCGCTTTGCGGGCTGCTCCGCCAGTTTGGCGCCGTGGTCTTCACGTTCGATAAGCCGGGACGCGGCGAACTGGTTCTGGAAGACCTGGAGCAGGCGCAAGGACGAATCTCAATGTGGGTGGAGGCCAACCGGAACGCCATAGAAGTGGTGAAGCCGCTGGAGCTGGCGCTTAGGGACGGCGAAGACCCGATACAGGGCATGGTGACAGGAACTTTGGGAAAGATGAAGGAAGCCGAGAACGCGTTGAAGGCCAGCGAGTGGAGCGGCCTTTGCGAATGCGTACGGACCGAATATCCTTCGCGCGACCTGTCGATTCTCGACTTGTTGCCGCCGGGAGTTTCAAAGGGTTGGGCGCTGGAGCGGCTGGCCAAGCGTTTGGGAGTGGATCGCAAAGAGACCATGGCCATCGGCGACAACTGGAACGACGTGGATATGCTGGAGTGGGCAGGCCAGGGTGTGATGATGGGCAATGCGGCCCGCGAGTTGCGGACCATGGCAAAGATGCGAGGCTGGAAGCAGGCCCCGCCCAACGACGAAGACGGAGTGGCGGTGGTGCTGGAAGCCGCTGTCAAGAAGGTTTACGCCGCAAATGCGTGACGGCAAATGAGAAGCCGGAAGACTAGAATGAAGAAGTGCGATTGAGAATGCGCAAACGAATCCTGATTACCACCGGAGCCATCGCGACCCTCGCAAGCCTTGCAACGGTTGCGCGCGCTGGGGAAAGCGTGACCTTACGCAACGGGTTTGAAATGCAATGCAATCGTCACGCGCAGGTCGAGGGACGGACCCGGCTTTACCTTACCGCCGGCGACGACAACTACGTTGAGTTCGCGCCGGAGGAGATTGTCGCGGTTGCCGCAGTGCCCGATCCGCCCGCGAGTCTACATACCGCTAAATCGATGAATGGAAATGGTTTGACCCCGCAGACTGGTGCCCCAAAGGCAGGTGCCGAAGCCCGGTTGAGCACGGCGGATTTGCGCGAGATGCTGGTGAAGGCCGGCGGCGAACACAACCTGGATGTGGACCTGCTGGCGAGCCTCGTCAAGGCCGAAAGCGACGGCAACGCACGCGCGGTGAGCCGAGCTGGCGCGCGAGGCCTGATGCAGCTGATGCCTGGCACGGCCGCCGACTTAGGCGTGGAAGACAGCTTTGAGCCGGGTGAGAATGTGAGCGGCGGCTCGGCCTACCTGGATGCGCTGCTGACCCGCTATCACGGCCAACTTGCCTTTGCGCTGGCGGCCTACAACGCCGGCCCGCAGGCGGTGGACAGGTATCATGGGATTCCGCCCTACCACGAGACCCAGGCTTACATTGCGCGCGTGATTCACGAGTTCAATCGCCGCGTGCTGGCGCGCGAAGCGCTGGCCAGGCAAGAGCTGGCGTCGGCCTCGGCGCGGGCGGATCAGAGCAATCGCTAGCCTGAATTGCGAAAGAAGCCCTCAACAACCCAACCGATAACCAGGTAAAGCCCTCCGAAGATTGCAAGGAAAATTCCGATTAGCCCGAGGAAACCAAAAGCGGCGTTTGGCTGCGAGTTCATGTATTTCGAATCGAATAAATCCAGAACGGACAAGACCACCAGCACGACACCAAGCACAAAGGATGACCCGGCAACGACACGCATCCGCCGAAAGCCTTCTTTCTGGGTCATTTGGCAAACTCCTCTCTCGCGTTCCAAGCTTTCGGCAATTATAGAGTCAGTTATCGCAGGCTGCGCGGTCATCGAAAGAGATGCGGCACAAATCGGCTGGTGTTGGTTGTGACCAGGCCGGATGACTCGCGAATGCCGATGCCCGCGGGCTCTCCATCGATTAGCCAGCTCCCGATGACAGCCGTGTTCTGGCCATCGGCTGCGAGCGACGCCAGCTTCTGATACACGCAGCTCTCGCCGTCCGGCGCGTCGGGGCTGCCTTCTTCCGCCGCCCAGTTGCGAAACACGGTGATGCCCGCACCCTCGCGGCCGAAGAGCGGCTTCTTGGCGTAGTCTTTCAGGCTGCGCGGGCCGTCGAGGTACGCCGGAAGCAGCAGTTCGTGATTCGGATTCATCTCCCACAGAATGGCAAGCAGCGCCTTGTTCGACCACATCATCTTCCAAATGGGTTCCATCCAGTTCACGGGGCCTATTGTCTCCATTGCATGAGGGCCAAACTTTTCGCTCAGCAGCCACTCCCACGGATACAGCTTGAAAAAGCTCTCAATGGGCCGCCGCTCCAGATCGACAAAGCGCGCCCTGGCATCTTCCCAACCCACCGAATGCATGGCAATGGGCGCCGTGTCATGGCCGCCTTGCTGAGCGGTATCTCGCAGGTAGTTGATGGTCATAAAGTCTTCTTCGCTGCCGTCGTGGCCAAAGTAGACGGGCTGCTTAAGATACGGCAGCAGATCCTTCCACTTGGCCACCAGCTTCTCGTGCAGCGAGTTGAACTGGTCCTCCTTTGGAAAGCATTCCTGAAGCCAGTACCACTGGATCACAGCGGCCTCTACGAGGCCGGTTGGGGTGTCGGCGTTGTATTCAAGCATTTTGATCTGACGGCCGTCGTATGCCAGGTCCAGGCGGCCATAGATCGCCGGAGGCTCCGAGTTCCAGGTCTCGCGAATTCGCGCAGCCGCGATGTCGGGAATCTTCATTTCCGCCAGTCGGTTGTGGTCGAGGATATGGTCTCCGGCTGCCAGCGCGAGACGCTGAATCTCCGCGGTCGCCGCTTCCAGGCGGTCAACCTCGGCGGACGTGAACTCCCAGTAGGCCGACTCGTCCCAATAGGGCGTGCCGTCGGCCAGAGTGTGACCGGTCAGGCCATGACGCGCCACCGCAGCCTGCCAGTTGTGCCTGGGTGGAATGCTGTGTCGCCGCATCACTCGCCTCCGCTGCCGCTTGCGCCGTCGCCACCTTCCCCGCCGTGGCCGAAGCCGCCGCGCGAGACGCCGGCGTCACCGGGAGAGCTGCTTGCACCAATTACGTAATCGCCGACGTGGCCTCCAGTTGAGCCGCCATAAACATACGTGTAGCCAGTGCTCTGATTTTGACAGTAGCCTTCCGGCGCGATACGGCCCTGTGCATCGACGCAATGATGCGGAGGCGGATCGCAGCCAGTGGTTGAGATGGCCAGCGCGGCCAGCAGCGTGATTGGGACGTCCCGTGATTTCCGCATGAAGCTGCAACCATGCTTGTCGATTCCGAGCCGAATTGCAAGCGGCAGGATCACCAATCATGGTTCGGCACATTCAGGAAGGAACAGTTTGCCGACAAAAGCGCTCCGATGCCGTGACCGGCGGAACACGTGCGCGACAGAGTGAGTCGCGCACAACGCTTTGGCGGAGGATTATCCGCCTGCCGTTCCTCGTCCGCCGAAGCCGCGGGGCAAATTGGGATTTTGAAGGGTCGGCGTGCGGCTGCCGCCGATTACGATGTCACCGATCTTGCCGCTGCTCTTGCCGCCGTAGAGGCAGTGGCAGGAGATGCCCAGCGGGGAGCTCTTGCAGTGGAAGTCGGGAAGAATTCTCCCCTCTTCATCCACGCAGTAACGGGTCTCAGGCACATCGCGGCAGCCAGTTACAAGCTGGGCCAGGGATGAAAGCAGGCTGATAGGCACTTCGCTCGATTTGCGCATGGAACTGCAAACATACTTGCTGGTTCAGGCGGATATTGCAAGTTCACTCGTTTGCGAACCGATTCGCTGAATCCTGAGGCAGAAAGACATGCCGCGTAGCAGGCGGGAACTCTATGCGGCAATTTAGACTAACTTGAGACTGAGTACGGAGTTCCTTTGAATAAGAAGCAATTGATTCTGGGTTTGGTGGTGCTGGCGGCGCTGGTGGCGCTGGCGGCCTATGCGCAGCACAAGCATCCGTTCCACTGGCAAATGTTTGTGGACCAGTTCAAGCTGGCCGACTGGGGCAAGATCGGCATTGCCTTCGGCTGCATTTATTTCGGCTATGTGATCCGGTCCATGCGCTGGGCCATCCTGGTGAAGCACAACAAGAAGGTGGGGCTCTTTTCGCTCATCGGAACGCAGGTGATCGGATTTACCGCCGTGGCGATGATCGGCCGCATCGCGGACCTGGTGCGTCCTTACCTGGTGGCCAAGCGAACGGGCCTGCCGCTCAGCTCGCAGATCGCGGTTTATATTGTCGAGCGGCTGTTTGACGCCGGCTCCATGGCGCTGCTTTTTTCTTCCGCCATCCTGGTGGCTCCAGCGGGATCGCTTCCGCATCCTGAGGTGTTCAAGAAGTTTGGTTATTGGGGGCTGGCGGCCACCGTGGCGGGGGCGCTGTTTCTGGTTGCGGTGCGCCTGGCCGGGGGCGCTGTGGCTGGATTCCTGGAGGGCGCATTCGGCATCGTCTCAAAGCGCGTGGGAGCGGCCGTTGGAGCGAAGATCCGCACATTTCGCACCGGCCTCGACACGCTGCGAACTTTTGGCGATTTTGCGGCTACGCTGGCTCTCTCGCTGTTCATGTGGAGTCTAATCACGCTGGCCTATTTTGAAGGGACGCTGGCCTTTGTCGCCGCATCCGACCAGGCGTCGGTATCTCTGCCCAAGTGCATGGTGATGATGGTGGGCAGCGGGGTGGCCAGCACCCTGCAACTGCCCGTAATTGGCTGGTTTACCCAGATTGCCGCGGTTGAGGAGCTGTTGAGAAACCTCTACAGCCTGCCGCCGGAGACGGCTACCGCGTGCGCGGCCACATTGCTTTTAGTAACGTTCCTGGGAATCGTTCCGGTGGGCTTGGTCTGGTCGCAGTTCGAACACGTGAACCTGCGCAAGATCACCGTTGAGAGCGAGCACGCTGGGGAGGAACTGATTGTGGGTGAGCCCGTCGAGTAAGGCAAAGCTTGTTAACGCTTGCCATTCTTAACGGATGGCGTTAATATGCACATGTGATCAAGAGCTTCGCGGACGCCGATACGGAGCTGCTGTGGGATACCGGCAAGAGCCGCCGCGTCCCTGCCAACATTCGGACTTCGGCACTGAAGAAGCTGTTTATGCTGCGCCGCGCAACGCAATTGCTCGATTTGACTGTCCCTCCCGGCAATCGGCTGGAAGCGTTAACTGACGACAGGAAGGGCCAATACAGCATCCGCATCAACGATCAGTTCCGAATTTGCTTTGTTTGGACCAACGGAGACGCGTACGACGTTGAGATCGTCGATTACCACTAGGGAGACATCATGAAGAAGATACCCTTTGCCTATTCGATTCATCCCGGCGAAATTCTCAAGACAGAGTTCATGGAGCCGCTTGGACTTTCCAGCTATAGGCTGGCAAAGGAGCTGCACGTCTCCGCGCCACGAGTGAACGATATTGTCCTCGGCAAGCGCTCCATCACGGCCGATACTGCCATCCGTCTCAGCAACTACTTCGGCAACTCGGCTGAGTTCTGGCTCGGATTGCAGATGGATCACGATCTTTGGGTTGCGACGATAAACGAACAGCACGATCCCCCGCCAGCCAAGGTCAAGCCGAGGGCGCAGGCGGCGTAGGTCTTTCCTCCGCCGGCAGCGCGGGCTTGGAGAACCGGATCGTTTCCGGCCCCACCGCGCCGCCTGTCATCAGCATGCTCATGGCCTGCTCCATGCTCAGGTCGGTCTCCGTGACGCGCTCGATGGGGAGAATCTGCAGAAGGCCCGACAGCGGGTTGATGGCGTTGGGCAGCAGAACCACGGCCAGGAGTTCTCCTGTCGAGCTGTCCACGAGCGTGCGCGTTAGAAAGCCGATGCTTTTCTGGCCTGGCATGGGGAACTCGACCAGCACGACCCGCTGGACCGACTCTTCTTTCGCCGTCATGCTGTCAATCAGCTTGCGCACCGAGTTGTAAATCTTGGCCACAATGGGCAGCCGCTCCAGCGTGGACTCGAAGAGCACGAGCGCCTCGCGGCCCACCACCTCTGCGGTTAAGCGGCCCACCACGTAGAGCACAACCAGCGTCAAGACAACGGCCATCACAGATTGCAGCCACGACTGGCTCAACCACTCCGCGGGAAAAATGGCCACAAGCAGTTTCACAACGGGCATTCCAGCTTTGGCGAGCGCGCCGAGAAGGAAGCTGAAAATCAGGTAGGTGACGAACAGCGGTCCGATAGTGACGATGCCAGCCAGAATGTTGCGCTTCAGGCTTCGGAAGGTTCGGGCAAGGACAGGGTCCACTCGCATCTCCTGTGAACGAGGATAAGCGACCGTGGACCCAAGCGGTGTTCAAAATGCGGCAACAATTCGCGGTGGCAATATCCCGCCGATGAGCATCGCCCATGCGAGCAAACGCGATCCGCTATATAGTGAAGCAAGCAGGATGCACATGAGCGATTCAAAAGAGCTGGACTTGAGAGACTCGGGCCGCTGGTTGCTGGAACCCGACGAGGAGTTTTCGCCTGCGATCCCTGCGCAAATTCCGGCAGAGACCGTATACGCGTCTCCAAAACCATCGGGCAATCGCGAATTGCGCCAGGCGTCCCCTGCTTCCGCTGGACGAGATACGGGGCCGCACGCGCCGTCGAAAGCGATCGAGACCAAAGCAGCAGGGCGTCCTACCAACATGCAGCGCGTGGCTGGCGCACTGCGGGTCGCATTGCCATTTGTTCAGCGGATGCTTCCGCTGTTGGACGGACACGTTGCCACAGCCGTCTCCAATGTTCTAAACCCTTACCAGCAGGCGCCACCACAACAACAAGTCGATCTTGTCCCGATCGAGGATGGACTGATCGATCTTCAAAAGCAGTATCGCGAGCTGCGCAATCAATTCATGGAGCAAAGCTTCTGGCTGAAGCGAGTCGAGGACCAGCTGAAAACGGTCTCCGGCGCCACGGAAGCCAACACGCAGCAACAGCAGGAAATTGCCGACGATCTCAAGAGCATCGGAACGCGGGTGAACGTCTTTGCCTACATTGGAATGACGCTTCTGGCAGTTTCAATCCTGCTGAATGTGTATCTGTTTCTGCACCTCCGGCACCTCCTTCCCTTTTAGCCAGCCGGTTCCCTGTTTGAGTCTCCAAGCATGGCCCCAATCCAGCGCCACGCAGCAGAGTGGCTCAGGGCGGACAGGGTTACGCGCCTAGACTCCGGGCTGCTTCGGTCGGGAGAATGCTCCCTCTTCACAGAAGCTTCAGTTCCTAAATGACCTTCTTGAGGGTCTTGATCGATAATTTTGTCCTCATAAATATAATTGTTGCTTTAATGAATATAACTTTCCACCATTTTGCTACCTATTACGAACTTTGTGACGGCGGATGTTGCCAGTCGTATTTTCAGGGGGCTAGTATTCGGCATAGTTCATCTAACCTCGCCCGAAAGGGTCTGGTCACACAACCACTATGCAGTTGTTTCCAAGTTCACAGATCTTAACCAACTAGCGTCGCATCCCTGCGCGCGCGTGGAGTGTCTCGTCATGGCATGGTATGCCTACTGCATCGGTGAAAAACTAGCATTCCCAGAATTAGCCCGTCATCGCAAGCCTATTCCGATGGAATCCGTCCTGGGAGTAAGCGGCAACCAAGTCTTCCTTTACCCCGCCAGCGAGTTGGCGGTCGTGGTGAGCGAACACAACCCGGCGGAGACCTTTAACCAGAAAGCCGGAGTAGATCACGCAAGGGTAATCGCAGACTGTTTTCAACAGTCCACTATCCTGCCATTCCGTTTCGGAACGGTCTTCAACGATGACGAGAGCCTTCGCAAATCGATTCGTTCCAACCAACGCCAGTTCCTTGGAAACATCGACAAACTCCGCGGCAAAACCGAGATGCATCTCAAGGTAGTTGTGGACGACTGTTGCGCCCGCGAAATCGAGAAACATTCGCCCGCCGAAGGCGTTGGCCGGGAGTATCTCACCAGCCTGCGAGAGAACGCGGCACGCGCTCGTGAGCGGCAGACGCGCGCGCGCGCGGTCAGCTTCCAAATGCATAGGCTGTTCATGCCTCTGGATGAAGAAGTAAGTTGCCGGCTCACCGACAGCGGCAAAATGGTTCTCGATATCGCGCATCTTATCGAACGCAAATCGTCTGAGCGCTACCAGAACAAGTTCTCCACCACCAGCGCGATGATGCGGGAGTGCCAAATGCAGATCTCCGGCCCCTGGCCGCCCTACCATTTTGTGCATCGGCTCACACGCGGAGCGCATGTGGCGGCGCAGGCACCGGTACCACATCAGCCAGTTGCCGCTGTGGCCCTTCAGGTACCGGTTCCGGTACTTACCTAAAGATTGTTTGGCGCATAACAAGCGGTGAGGGTCTGTAATGAGGCCTTCACCGCTTTCTGTTTATGCGCGGCACGAGGTGAATGCTGGCGCAATTCTCTTCAGATTTCGGATTGGGAGAAACAAGGCTCCTCAGTTGTCAGGGGGTGCCTGCGGTTTTGCGGCGCGTGAGCACGAACGACTTGCGCCGGTCTTTCGAGGCGTGGTCGATCTTCTTCCAGAAGCCAACAAAGTAATCGACCGCCGAAACGATGGAAACCAGCACGGTAAAGTAGATGGCGGCAATCGCGATCCATTTCACCGGAATTACCAGGACGCCGAAATACCAATCGATCCAGCGATGCGCCAAGATGGCTGAAACCACGGACACGATCTGGACCACCGTTTTCAGCTTTCCCAGGTCGCTGGCCTCAATCGTGAAACCTTCAGAGGATGCGATCGAGCGCAGGCCTGAGACCAGGAACTCCCTGCCGATGATGACCACCGCGATCCAGACCTTGACCACCTGCGGATTGTAAGCCACCAGCGCGATGAGTGCGCCCGTCACCATCACCTTGTCCGCAATGGGATCGAGCAGCATGCCCATGGTGGTGATCTGACGCCGCTTGCGGGCCAGGTAGCCGTCCAGGCCGTCGGTGATGGAGGCCAGAACGAAGAGTACCGCCGCGCAGATCTCCTGCTCGCCGCTGGAGCCTTGCCACGGAAAGTGCGGCGACAGAATCCAGAGCAGCAGCGGGATCATGGCGATCCGGCTCATCGTGATGGAGTTGGGCAGGTTCATAGGAATTCGGTCGCGCCAGTTCCGATGCTCATTGCTCAGCTTCATTATCGCACTGAGAATGCGGTGCGCGATTTTTCTGCCGCCGCACTGTTTGTGAGCGGTGGCAGGCTGTCACCGCGCTACTGTGCCGTATAGGTATAAACGGTTGGCTGCCAGGCTCCTGCAATGTACGAATAGAGCGTGGCGTAGATGGTTTCTCCGTTGGTCGGAAGGCCGGTCAGTGTTACTGAGTTCGCCCCATTTACACCGACTGAGTCGATGTTCTTCGCATCCGCACCAGAAGCCGCCGTGCCGAGGTTGAACCAGTAATATCCGACGTTGGCGCCGGGCGTCCATGAGAAGGTCACCGAGGAGCCTGCCAGTGTGCTGCCTGGAGTGGGCGTGATGAGCGTTGCAGGCGACTGCGGCCCGTAGGAGGTGTAGGTGTAGACAGTTGGTTGCCAGGCTCCGGCAATGTAGGAATAGAGGGTCGCGTAGATCGTCTCGCCGAGGGTCCTGCCGGGCAAATTGCTGACGGTCACTGAGGTGGCCGCAGTTGGAGAGCCGGAATAGATGTTCTTGGCCTCAAATCCAGCGTGCTCGGTGCCCAGGTTGAACCAATACTTAGTAACTCCGCCTGCGGGCGACCAAGCGAACGTTGCACTGGAGGTTGTGAGCTTGGAATTCGGGGTCGGAGTTGAAAGAACAGCCGCCACCGGCGAGCCGGATGCAGTGTAGGTGTAGACGTTCGGCTGCCATGCTCCGGCAATGTAGGAGAAGAGCGTGGCATAGAGCGTTTGCCCATATTGCGGAATGCCGGTCACCGTCTTCGAGAGTACAGTGACGGCTCCTGAGTTGTAGATGTTCTTGATGTCGGCTCCAGCATCCGCTGTCCCCAGGTCGAGCCAGTAGTATGTGACCGCACCTCCAGGTGTCCAGGTGAAGGTTGCGCTTGAACCCGCCAGCTTGCTGCCAGGACCAGGTGTGGTAAGCACCGCCGGTTCGGGTGCGCCGGGCGCCTCGGTGTAGGTGTAGGAGGCAGGCTGCCAAACTCCGCCGATTTGAGAATAGAGCGTTGCGTTGATCGTCGCACCGCTGGTCGGCAAGCCGGTCACGGCAACGGAAGTAGCCGTCGTCGACCCGGAGTTATACAGGTCTTTCGAGGCGGTGGCCGAGGTACCGGTGCCGAGATTGAACCAGTAGGCAGTTACCCCACCGCCGGTTGTCCATGTGAAGGTGACGCTGGAGCCGGCGAGCGTGCTGCCAGGTACGGGAGACGTGAGCGTAGCCGCTTGGGCACCTATTCCGCTTAACTGTATGGTCTGCGTGGCATATCCGGGAGCGGCCAAATTCAGCGCGTTCTCGATCAGGATCAGCGAGCCGCTGAGATTTCCGTCCGTTGCGGGTTTGAAGCTGATGGACAGCAGGCACGAGGCTCCGGCTGCAAGCGTTCCCGGTGTCGACGAACTCGATGTCACAAGCGGGCAGGCCGATTCCCCGCCACTGCTGAGGGTAAAGTCGCCCGAGATGCTCGGATTGCTTCCGGTGGCCGGAATCGGGAAGATCAGCGGGGCGTTGCCAACGTTCTGAATGGTGACTGTCTGCGGGCTGTCGGCGCTTGTGGAGCCGGCTGGCGTTGTGACGAAGCTCAACGTGGGAGGCTGCGAGCGCTGGATCTCCACGGCGCGGTGGTTGAGGGCGTCTCCGATGAACAGATTGCCCGCCAGGTCGAACGCCAGGCCGCGGGGAGCATACAAACCTTTTCCATTCGCCGTTGGGTCAGTGGCAGTCGCCGCGCCTCCGCCGGCCGGCACCTCCACCAGGCGGTTGTTATTATCCGCGATGAACAGGTCGCCCGTTCCGTCGAACGCCAGGCCCGAAGGATAGCTCAACCCAATCCCATCCACCACCGGGTCGATGGCAATCGCCGCTCCGCCGGCGGCTGGAATCTCCACCACGCGGTTGTTGTTTGAATCCGTAATGAACAGATTCGCTGAGATATCGAGCGCCAGGTTGTTGGGACAATTCAACCCTAATCCATCCAACGTTGGGTTCATGACGATTGTCGCGCCTCCGTCGGCCGGCATCTCCACCACTTGGTCGCCGTCGCATTCCGCGATGAACAGGTCGCCCGATCCGTCCACCGCCACACCCTGGGGTCTGGTCGAATAATCCCCCGTGGGGATGGCAATTGCCGCGCCGCCGCCCGCCGGTAATTCCACCACTTGATCGGTGAAGAGGTCCGCGATGAATAGGTCGCCCGCCCCATCCATTGCCGCGCCCCACGGATATTCCATCGACGTGCCATTTACCACCATGTTTAAGACAGTTGCCGGTTCGCCTCCGCCTGGCACCTCCACCACGCGGGCGGCGTTGGCATCCGCAACAAATAAGTTGTCAAACCCATCCACCGCCACGCCAAGAGGAGTATTCAACCCTCTGCCATTTACCGTCGGGTCAATGGCCTTCGCCGTTGTTGCGCCAAACCCAATCTGCGGCCCGGTGCCAATCCCATAGATATGCACGATAGCCAGTTGGGTCCCGGTGTTGTTGGCACCAGAGAAGAACACAACCGCGCCCATCCGCATCCCGGCTGCCGCGGGCTTCAACGTCACGTTAACCTTGCAAGTGGTCGCCGTGGCATAAGTCATTGCCGTGCAGGTAGTCTCAGAGGCGCTGGCAAAATCCAGGTTCGGCGCGCCCATGGTCAACACTCCAATGCTGCCCACCGTGGTGCCGGAAGAGACGCTGAAGCTCAGCGTTTTCGCCGCGCTGGCAGTACCAATGGCCTGCGAGCCGAAGTTCACAGCGCCAGACCCGGTGTAGTTTACCTGCGCACGTGCCATTTCCGAAGGAAACAGGAACGCAATTGCAAGCAGCAGGAGCGAAAGCCGCATGTGTTGGGACTGGAGCGGACGGACAACACAAGGGAGGAGAAACATGATCGAACCTCCTCGGGCTCACCCTTTAGAACGAGTGTTGGATACAACTAGCCCAAGCGAACGACACACTACGCTCTAATTGCTTCCGACGTATGTATCTTGGGTCACATATGGCTTGGCGCGAGTCCAATTCGGATCTTTGGCCCCACATCTTGTCCATATTCGACACTCGGTCAATCAGTCGCCTACAGCGACACTTGAATTCGTTGGAATCCTCGCAAATTAAAGGGCTAAGGTCTTAGCGGGACTCCTGAGTATCCGGTTCTTCTGTCTCCGCCTGATCCGCCTCAGCTTGCGCGGGTTCCGGCGCGACCTGCGTAGGCACCGGCTCGGCTTGCTGGGGTTCCTCTTCAGGCTCTGGGACTTCCTCGGCCCCGGGTGCAGCGGGCGGAGCCAGAAGGATGTCGATGCGATAGTTGGCGGCTTCCGCCGTGGCCAGCGCCTCTTCTACCGTTTTGCTCATCTGGCGCACCGCCTTGGCGGCTGGAGACGGTTCGCCTGCAAGACGGAGCAGCGACGGCATCAGCAGCCACCACAGCAGCTCCTCGTACGACTCGCGCACCAGGTATTCCTGCCCGCCGTCGGGATGAACGCCACTGAGCCAACGAACATCGGGGTCCAGCCACAGGACGGGCGAAAGCGACACGCTTTCGCCCACGACCATGGGCGGGTTGGCTGATTCAGACGCGAGCGGCTCGACCTCAGTCGCCCCATCGTCGTGCTTGCCGACGCCGGCTCCGGTAAGCAGCACAACCTTGATGCGGGCGGCGACGCGCCAGCCCTCCTCGCCTGCGAAGCCCAGGTCGGCAAAGGCCTTGGCAAAGGGCGCGCGCAAGCGCAGGCGGTCGAACAGGTCCAATGCCACGCGCTCAGGGTTCTCCGCGTCAATGGACTCGGCAAGCAACTCGAGCACGCTCCAGGCAAGCACCGGCCCCCACATGGCCGTAGCTGTGAACTGCGGGCTTGGGCTGGGAAGCACGCGCCGGGCAGCGGCGGTCCAGGGCGCGGGGAACAGCGCCTCGATGGTGGGAATGCGCATGGCGGCGGCGAGACGGGCGCGAAATGCCGGACCGAGCAAAACCGGGTTGGCCGGCTTGGTTACGCCCACACCACCGATGCGCGCATATACCTTTTGCGCCTCGCGCAGGAATGCCTCGCAGCGCTTCCAGGCCAGCTCGAAGAACTCGCTGCGCTCATGCTCAATCTTCTTTTCTTTCCGTGTGCCCTCGACGCCGGCAATAGTGCGGGGATGCTCGGCCAGATCGGCGAAAAGGCGAACAACATTCGGATCGAGCTGACGGCGGAGAGCGTCGTGCACGGGCTGGAGTTCGAGACCGACGAGTGCATCTTCAAGGCTGGGAACGCCGGCTCCGTTAAGATGAGCACACAGCCTGTCCCAGGGCCTTTCCGCGCTGGCATACAGCTCGCGCCAACCCAAAAAAACGTGGCACTGGTAAGCGTGAAGATCGAGAGTAAGGCCGCGCTCGGAGATCACGTTGGACGGGCGCAGGTATTCCAGGCCCGTCAGCGCATCGCGAAATTGGAAGATGGCGCTCGGGTGCCCAGTCAAGCCAAGGCCCTCGCGCAGGCGCTGCTGGCGGAGCTGGCCGGCGCCTTTGTCGGCATAGGCCGCGGAGAAGTCGATGGTGCCGTGGGTTGCTCCGTAGCGGTTGTTGTAGACCACCAGAGCGCGCTCGCCGCCGTTGCGGTTGGAGTAGGCAAAGACGTTCTCGTCCACTTTGCCGTTAGGTTGGAAGAAGTCGTAGAGCAGGAAGTTGGTGCTCTCGGCAAACAGCCCGCGGCGGTGCAACAGCGGGGCAATCTCACGCTCATGGCGCTCGACGAGCCAGTGATCGGCGGTCTCGTCGTAGCGGGGGCGCTGGTATTCCATGCCGTATTTTTCGGTAAAGCCCTCGATCTGGCCGTGGCCAAACATGGGCAGGCCGGGGAGCGTGGCCATGAGCGCGGCCACGCCAAAGCACTTGTCGCCCGTTCCGAACTGGTCGATTGCCGTTCTTTCGTCGGGATTGCTCATGAAGTTGACATAGCGCTTCATGATGTCGGGGTCGAACTCCAGCGTGTTCTTGATGACCGAGCGGTACTTTGCGTTGTCTTCATCGCGCAGCATGACCATGAAGGCGCTGTTGTAGACGCGATGCATGCCGAGCGTGCGGACGAAGTAGCCTTCCATCAGCCAAAAAGCTTCCGCGAGCAGCAGCGTGCCGGGGACCTCGGCGGCGACGCGATCCACGACTTCGCGCCAGAACTCCTGAGGCATGGCGCGGTCGAAGTCGGCCTGGCTCATGCCATATTCAGCGCGGGAAGGAATTGCGCCGCTTGCGCCGGGGCCGGGAAACCAGAGGCGATGGAAATGACGCTTAGCCAGGGTCATGGCCGCATCGAAGCGGATAACCGGAAAGAGGCGGGCGACGTGCAGGATGGTCTGGATGACGTGCTCGCGGACGGCCGCATTCAGGTAGTCGAGCTGCGCGGTGTCGTTCCAGGGAAAGCTGGTGCCGTCGTTGCCGTGGTAGACGTAGCGTATGTCTCCTGTGGCGGTGTCGCGACGCCGGAAGACTACCGCAGCGTCGGTCTGCTCAAAGTAGTGGTCTTCAATCTTGATTTCGACGCGGGAGTCGTGGGAGAGATCGGGACCGTTGAAACTGTAGACGGGATAGGGCGCGTCCTGGCGAGAGATGAACCATTCCGGGTGCTCGATGACCCAGGGCGAGTCGATACCCATGTGGTTGGGCACCATGTCGCTGGCCAGGCGGACGCCGTGACGGTATGCGCGGTCACGCAGGTTGATATATGCTGCCTCGCCGCCAAGGTCCTCGGCGATGGCATAGTCGAAAAGCGAATAGGCCGAGGCCACGGCGTCGCGGTTGCCGCATAGCTGCTTGATCGTCCGCGAAGCGCGACTGCGCTCCCACACCCCGATGAGCCAAAGGGAATTGAGGCCGCGCCGCGCCAGCTTGGCGAGTTCTTCGTCGGGAATCTCGTCGAGGCGCGCGATTCGGCGGCCATATTGCTTGCTCAACTGCGCCAGCCAAACGTAGGTGCTTTTGGCGATGAGCACCGTTGTAGGCATCCAGGCCGTGTCGGCGCTGAACTTCTCGTATTCATGGGCCGGGTCCCCAAAGACGGGCACATCGGCATGGCTCACCACGGAAGGCCACTGTTGCTGGCCGGTTTCGCGGCGACGCCTGGCTGCGGCCTGGGCGGTGGCATGGGCCGCGGCTGCGGGCGGATTAAACTGCATCCAGATGGCCAGTTCTTCTTCGTGCAGAACTTCCCCGGCCAAACCCAGCAAATGTTCCAGGCTTTCGCCCAACAGCGGCTTCCATAGGCGTCGAATCAGCGCAAGCTGCTGGGTGAGCGAGCCGGGGGAACCGACGGCCGGCGCGCGAAGCAGTTCCAGCAGGTTGAGCGGCTTTGCGCCCGGAACCGGAATCAGAGGACGGGTGGCGAAGTAGTTCGGCAACTGCCGCGTTACCTGGCGGTAGACGGTCTTCTCGGCGAGGGTCTTATCTTCGAAAAGCTCCTCAAACGGCCTGAAGGCCTCATTGTTGTTTGCGGTCCAAAGCAGCAGCAGCTCTTCCAGCGCGGCTTCGCGGTGGGGCATGCCATCGGTTGAGGCCGCCAGCCATTGCCGGGGCGTTTCTTTGCCTTGCATCACGCTGGCGCCCGGAAAATGCTCTACAAACGTCAGCAGCATGGCTTCGAGCGCGTCGGGGCCCACTTCGACGGCAAACCAACTCAGGGCGGAAGACATTACCTCGGGATCGAACTGCTCGCGATAACGCGCCATAAGCACGTGGCTGGCCTCGTCTATGAGGCCCATGGCGTAAAGCTGACCGGCGTGAACTGCGCGGTCAGGATGCTTTTCAACGTCGCGCACCAAGTTCATGCGGTGCGCGAATTCTCGTGCGCCGGCTAAATTGGCGAATACGGCGTTGCCCGAGAAGGAAAAGAGAGACTCCACGAACTTGTACCTTAACCGCGCATCCCGCGAAATGTGGAATTCCATCATAAGAAACCGCGCTTCCAATTCTACCTTTAGCTTCGCCCATCCGTTGCTACCACGGAAGTCGCATCCCGCTGGGAAATTCGATACGTGGCCCGCCATCTTTCCGTCGGCCGGTACGGCTCAACTTTCCGTCCCCGAATTCCTCATCCCGTAAAGTAACACCTGGCACGGCAAGGGCGCAGGATAAGAAGATTCGAAATCGCAACCGGCTTGGATGGCCTGCGGCTGGAGATTGCTACCCTCCCGGCAGCGGCGGACTTCCGCTGGACTCATCCGGGGTGGCTGACGCCTTTCGAAACGAAAAGTGCTTGTGTCCGAGGAAGCTGCCGATTACGCCGAAGACCGTGACAACAGCTCCGGCGATGTAGGGGGCTTCAGTTTGATAGCGGGTGGTGTAGCGGATCAGCCCCACCAGGGGGGCCAATGCCAGGGTTGAGACCAGGATGCTGCCGCTGTAGATAGTAAATGTGCGCAGCCATTCCCTGAGATAGTTCCCCCTGGTGCGAAAAACAAACCACTTGTAGCCAAGAAATGCCACGCTTATCGCGATGAAGCTGGATACCATACTCGCCGCGATGTAGGAATACGCCGGCATGAATGTGGACAGCCATCGGTTCGTCAGAAAAAAGCATGTGTAACCGAATACCGTATTCCAGCCGCCGATAAGGATATAGCGAAGGAATTGCCCAGGTGGGATATGGGTGGCAAACTTTCTCTTCCGATGTGCGCCGCGTGATGAAGGGTCGCTCATCCCTGCGGCTTCTCATCAAAGTTGATGCGCTCTTTTTCGATGACCCAAGGCCGGTTTTGGACCATGGTATGAATGGAGCCGATATACTCGCCGATGACTCCCAATGCGACGAGTTGCACGGACCCGAAGAAGAACAGGCCCACGACGACGGGCGCAATGCCGATGGAGAAGTTATTCCAGAAAACGAGTTTGGCTATGAGGTAGCCGATGCCGACCAGGGCACTTAGGAGCGCAAAGATAAAGCCGGTGAAAGTTACCAGCCGGAGCGGTACTTTGGACAGGTTGGTGATACCCAGCATGGCCATGTCGTAGAGGGTGTAGAAGTTGTTCTTGGTGACGCCGCGTTCGCGCCGCTTCTGGTTGTAATAGACGGCCTTGTAAGGCAGGCCAATCTCCGCAATGATCCCGCGAAAGTATGGAATAGGGTCTGGGAAGCGATTGCGGATGATTTCGACAACCTTGCGGTCGTACAGCCCAAAGCCGGTGAAGTGCTCAAGAACCTGGACATTGGTGAGCATCGCCACTGTGCGGTAATAGAGGGTGCGAATCCGATACATCAACCCGCTCTCATCGCTTGAGTTCTTGATGGCCACAACAATCAGTGTTCCGCGCTCCCACAATTCGATCATCTCACCGACCAATTCCGGCGGATCCTGAAGGTCGGAAATCAGACCCACAACAGCGTCGCCTTCGGCGCACATGACAGCGTGGTGCGGTGAGCGGATGTGGCCAAAATTCCGGGCATTCACAATGACCTTGACGTTTTTGTCAGCATCAGCCAGCTTACTCAGGATCGCGACCGTGTTGTCAGTGGATGCATTGTCGATAAAGATATGCTCGTAACGCAGATGGGGAAACCTAGCCAGCGTCGCCCTGGTGCGGAGGTACAGTTGCTCGACATTGCCCTCCTCGTTGTAACAAGGGCTCACAATGCTAATCAGCTTCACTGAACTCCCTTCCCTCTTGGATCGTCGTGCTCCTGTTCTCCTGGAAAATGTGTTTCGGCGATTATATCTTCGCAGGCGGTGGCGGTCACCTCTTACTTTCGGAGACATGGGCGCATTGAGAATACTGCGGTGGCCCCGGTTGTTCGGACAGTTTTCGCCGATTCTCAAGTGGAAGGCCGGCACCGCTTTGCACCGGCGGTCGAGGGTTGTGGCTTCCCGCCCGCGCCAGGAAAAAGTCGCAAGAATGGGGAACCCGCGCTTCCTGGGGTAATCGAAAGGGTGATCCACCTGCCGGAAGCGGGCTCCAATCGGGACTCGCAGATGGAATCGTACAGCGGGGCACTTTCTACGCCGGTTCGCGTTGGACCGTGAGATAGAGCGGGTAATGCCCTTGAAGCAGGACGATGAGTCGCCCAACCCAATTGCCGAAGTTCAGATGCTGCATGATCCGAATCCGCTTACCGAGTTGCGAAGCTGTCCGATCCATATCAAACTCGAAAGGTCGCTTGAGCCGGTCCATGAATATCTCGGCTCCGACTGAAACAAGCTTTGCTGGATATTGTTTGCTCACCTGTTTGACGGCTCGCCTGCACCAAAACGGGTTAATCTCTGTGCGCAACGTATACGCAAATGCCGGGTCCCGGCCCAGGAGGCGCACCCATGCCGGCAATACCCAATGCCAAACGAGTGGCGGCTGCGGCACAAAGTAATGCCCCTCAAAGTATGAAAGAAAATTTGGGATCTCAGCGTGGAAAATGCCTCCAGGCCGCAGAACTCTCAAGCCTTGCGAAAGGACCATTATAGGATCCTCGGTGTGCTCCAGGACGTTGCCCGCATACACGATGTCGAATGTGCCGTCCGCGAATGGCAGAGTGTCGTCGGTCACACGAACGATCCGCTCAGGATCGAGTCCATTTGCGGCAAAAAGCTCCCGTGACGCCGTGTAAGAGCTACCAAATCCTTCTGTGTCCCTCTCGGTGCCAAATCCATCGATATGGTATCTCTTAATCCAAGTCGCCAGGTTTGTGCCGTACCCCGATCCGATCTCCAGCAACTTCTTTCCATCCAAGGGAGTGAATTTCTCCAGCAGTTGTCCCTTCTTCACTGCCCTAGCCGGATCAGTATGATCTCTTGCAGTGGCCGCCCGATTCTGCTTTGCAACACCCTCGAAATACACTCCTACAGAATTCTCCGCAAGCTGCAGAACGGAGTCGGGAACCACGATCAATTCAGTGTCCATTAGCGGAGATTATATACCTGCCAAGTTTATTAACTTCCAAGTGGTATCTACTTCCCCGAGGTGACCGCATGGGCTGTAGCTTGCGCCGGAAATGCTGCGAACACTTCGAAGCTAGTATTTCGGCGGCCGATAGACGCCGAGCCTGATGGACTCGATCAAAGCGGCTCGAGCACTGGGGTTGATTTTCTCAAAGTCGACGCCGCCCTTCCACAGATCAATCACCGGGCCTTTGGTTGAATCCGGGGGGTTTGGATGCTCGAATTCAACCATCCCCTCGACCAGCCCTCGATCCATAATCTTCATCAAGCTAAAGCCCAAAGCGTCCATAAGAATGAAGAAGAAGACTGTGGCCGCCACCGCGGCAAGATACCCTCCATTGTTGAGGAGGGACACGCGGCTGTGCTGGAGATACTCCTCGACAATTGCGAACCAGGCAAAGATCAGAAATAGAGCGGAATATAGCGTGTATCGGGAAGACGCGCACTGGGCCAGCCCCAAGTCGGAACGGATACTGGCTGCTCCGATCGCTGTCAGCAACAGAAACAGAACACAACAGGAGACAGCCGGATTCCTGCGAACATACCCTTTGAAAGCCATCCAGATAAAGAAGACGCAGAGAGATGCTCCCAGAACAAAACCAGCGACAGGGAAGAGAGTTCCCGCCGCGCTGCCGATGAAGCCAACCACATAAAGAGGACGCAAATGGAGGAGCGCCGAGAATACCGAATGATCCGGCGAAGACTTCGACGACATCACATTGTAATGATAGGAATACCCGGCGATGCATACAGCGGAAGTCGCCAGCCAGAGTGCGATTCTGACGTAACGGCGACCTGGAACGAGAACCAGCAAACCAATGGGGAGCAATAGAAATCCGTTGCCCGATGCGGCGACAGCCAGGACCTGGAAAGCCAAGGCGCCCGAGAAGGCTCTTCTCGTCTTACCGAACAGAAGATGGATTGCCGCAAAAGCAAACAGCAGACTGGGAAGGTGCTGAAGTCCCGCCCCCCCAAAATTCAACAACTCCGCGTATTCGAATTGGAACAGCAGCCACGAAACCGGTATGAACAAAGCCAAACGCGTTCCCAAGTCCTTGTGCGCGGGCAGAAACATCTTCCAGAGCAGCAGAGCGATGAAGAGAACGAAGGCATTGCTGACGGCGCCCAACACCGCGAAATCGATGCGCCCCGTGATAGCGTATTGCAGCCAGATGAGGAATTCAGCGAAGACAAGCTTGTATTCGTTAAATTGTGCCTCGAATACGAAGGAGAGCTTAGCAGCCAATCCGCTAAGCTTTTCCAGATGATTCACAAACTCGAGCGCGCCATAGCCATCGTAAACGGGGATGTCCAAGTTAGTGCGAAAGAGAATGACATAGAAGGGGACCGCTGGAAAAGCCACAAAAAGTGCGGCGACTGCCAAACGAAAAGTCGGTCGTGGCCGGGGTTCTTTCCGTTGCTCCGTTCGGTGGATGGTTGAGTCCATAGGTGTTTTCACTGCGCAATGTTCACTTCATGTCCGCCCGCAAGAATGTCCCGCGGCTGAATGCAAGAATGTATCCCGCAAATGGTGGAGTTGCAGAGCTTGTTTGAGAGATCGAATTTCCGAGCAGACGCCGTCGGCTCAGGAGCCCTGTGCGGCCTCGGAATAGTACTTCTGAGTCACTTTTCTTCCGGTGGAATCGAACCTTGGTTCGTGGATCCATCCGAACCGGTGAGCGACGAAACTCGCCGTGGTGGCCAGCACTCCCAAGCCGTAGGTTACGCTGCGCTTGAAGTTGATGGAAGAGGCCTCTTCAAAGTATTTGGTCGGGCAGGAAATCTCTCCGATGTTGAAGCCGAACATGATTGCCTGAGCGATCATCTGGTTGTCAAAGACAAAGTCGTCGGAGTTTTCCAGCAGCGGAAGAGTCTCCAGCAATTGGCGCGAAAAGGCCCTGAATCCGGTGTGGTATTCCGAAAGCTTCACACCCAGAAAAAGGTTCTGAAATGCGGTGAGGAAGCGGTTGGAAATGTATTTATAGAGCGGCATCCCACCCTTGAGCGCTCCGGTTCCCAGAATTCGGGAGCCGAGCACCATGTCGTAAACTCCGCTGGCAACCATGCCTGCCATGGCCGGAACCAGCGACGGCGTGTATTGGTAATCGGGATGAACCATCACCACTATATCCGCGCCCGCGGCCAGAGCTTCGCGATAACAGGTTTGCTGGTTGCGGCCATATCCGTAGTTGGCGTCGTGAACGAAAGTCAGGACGCCGAGTTTTCTGGAAAGAGCGGCGGTCTGGTCCTTGCTGGAGTCATCCACGAGTATCTTGATGTCCACAACCTCGGACAATTCCCGCACGGTCATTTCCAAGGTCTTTTCCGCGTTATACGCCGGCATCACGACCGCAATGCGCTTTCCGTTGATCATGGTTTCAGCTCCTGCGACACTCATTCAACAATGCCGGTTATCGGCTCAGCGCGAGTCCGAGGATAACTGCTCAGGCCCCGTGTAAGGAGAAACAGTTACCGAAGGCGAGTCCGGCTCCACCAGCCAAACCTTCCGGTCGGGATAGTAGTGAATCAACTCCTTATTATCCTTCTCATCCATTTCTCTTGCCCATACGACTTTGGAGGCATCGATATCCGCCCTATTATAGACCCATTCGTTAATTGGATTGTGCCAGGGGTTATAGCGAACAAGGGCGAGTTGGTTTCCCGGGAGTTTTTCGAGGCGGGATTCAACCAGTTGCCGTTCCGTACCGAAGTGATCGGGACCATACCAACTGAAGTTCCAACCGGACGCGGGCCACTCGGGGATGGGGATATGAAGCGGCCATGCAAATAACCGGAAGCCGGCCATCACCACGCAAACCACTATGGTGAGGCGCGCAAGCATCCTGCCGACAGGCTGTTTACCGGGCTTCCAAGCTCTCATGTGGCGCAGGGCCTGCAAGCCAACGGCATAAAGGGCTGCCGTGAACGGCGCCAGGTAGTGAGGCAGGAGAAATATCTCGATTACCATGCCTGCCATCAGGACAAGCACACAGATAACCAGGAACCGGATGCGGCGGTCACCCAGGACGCGCGGCAGCATAAAAAGGAGAGGAAGAAAGGCGATTCCGCCGAAGAACAGCACTGCACTGAGGATTTTCTTCAGCGTTTTACCAATGGCGCCAGGCAAAGTGTGAAAGGGATCGAGGCCGGTCAACTCATAGTAGTAAAAGTTCCTCATCGCCTGATACCGGTAATGGGGTTCAGGTCTTGGTTTCTGCCACACGTAGTAAGGCGCCATGGCATAAGTGGCCCGGTTCACTGTGTAAGGCAGAGTCAGCGGGCTTCCAAAGGCGCGGTAATCGTAGTATCCCAGCCAGGCCGCGGTCGCGACTACCATCAATATTGGAGTTGCCGCCAGGCGGTATAGCCGTTGCGCCGGAGGCCGGTTCTTTCCAACCTTGAGCCACCGGACAAGAGCCAGCGTCGCCGGAATGCAAAGCAGAACACACTCGTATGGCCGAGTAATCCCCAGGATCGCAATCCCCGCGCCAATCGGCAACGAGTAAGCAAGCCGCGGCGTCTTGATGAAGCGCGGCAATGCGCCCAGAATCAGCGCACCGCCAAAAGCTCCTATCGACCCCGCGGCATGGTAGGTATTGATCCAGTAACTGAACAGGCCCAGGTGGACAACTGCGAACATGCCTCCAAGCAGCGCCCAGGAGGCGGGGAGCCAGGCTTGCAGCATCCAGCAGATCGAGGCGCACATGAGTGCGCTCATCGCCAACAAGCCATACCATGGGTGTCCCAGCAGCACTTTGCTTGCGGCAAGCAGCAGTCCCTGCGCAGGAAAGTACATGGACATGTAAGTGGGCTGCATGGAAATGTGGATTGTCTCAAAATGGGTCCACATGGCGGGCGTCGGGTTCGTTAGCCGACCGTGCGCAAATGTGTCGGCCGCAAGCAGGAAGCTGAAATCGTCGGTAACAAAGGGCAGGGGAATTGGGCAAGCCGGGAGAATGGCAAGACGCAGGAAAAATGCAGCAAGGCCAACGCCGATTACCGCCAGGCGCCGCCTCTGCGCAAATCGCCCGAAGGCTCGCTCGATGCGGGAAAACCAGGCGCCGCCAAGCCGAGGACCGGCAAAGGCCAATCCGACGGCAATCAGAGTCAGGCCGCCTTCAATCAACTCGAGACTAGGTCGGTTATTGAGATCGGTGGCCAACAGCATATCGTTCTTATTCTATGTCGCCGCGATGCGAGGGACGTTACGGATTTCAAGTCCTGGAGGAAGTTACACCCTCGGAAGCGACTTGTTTGCTGAAACGACGGCTACGATGCCGCAATCGAGAATCCGCGTCCACAAAAAGCAAGGGAGAGTACGTATGGGCAAATGAATTGCCTGGCGTATCCCTCCCGCGTAAGAGCGAATCCGATGTGCTGCGATCTCGTGGCCACGGTGATGCGGAAACTAAGTGAAGTTGGAACTGATCGCGGCGCAGGTATCGCTGAAGGCCGCCCGCAAACGTCTTGATGCTGGCAGTGAGCCAAACGCGATGAGAGAGACGACCAGGTAACACTCGGCTAGATCCTAGCCGGCGTCCTAGGCCAACAAGCCGTACAATTTGAATACAAACTTCGACAATTTATGCGCCATCTTATACTGCTTTGTTCGTCAATTAGTCTGTTATCAATATTCCTGGCCGGGGAGAGGGCATTCACGCGCATGGCGCGATGTGTACGCCTCTCCCGGCAGGGATCGATGGAGCTGGGATAGGTTATCCTGACGATGATTCGGCAGGAACTAGGTGATGCTGTTGCTGAGCGTGGTGCTGATGGTGCTGAATGCGCCGTTAATGCCGCTAGCGAGAGCCTTCATGCCGGCGGTGGCGCCAAAGGCGATCAGGGCCACGACCAAAGCATACTCGACCAGATCCTGACCTTCCTCGCGGTTGACCAGATCCTGGAACTTCACATACATCTTGATGAGCAAGTTGTTCATTTGTTGTCCTCTCTGAAGATTGGTATCCCCAGCCATCGACCGGGTCGCACATAACGTAGCACGTTGCGTGCCATTTATTACATCGAGTTTTTTCCTTTATAAATCAATAACTTAACAAATTTTGCGCGCCAGAGGGAGTTATTGCGGTGTAAACACCCGTTTACAGGGGTTGGGGGCCAGCCCGGCATCGTATACATGACCTGAAAGTGTGATACACAAACGCACTAGATTCGTGTTTTATGTGTGGGGGCGGGCACCGCAGGGCGATAAATGAATGCAAATGCTGGATACGCAGCCGTGAAAACCGGGGGCAGGGAATCTCCGCGCATCCCACGGAATTTGCCTCACTCTTATCGTCGGTCAAGCAGTTACCATGGATTGTGTCCTCTATTGAGAATGCGAAAACTCCGCATCGCGAATAGGGCGTTTCTTTGAAGATGTGAGCTGACCTTGTGGGGCGGCGTATCCCGTCCTCCATCAGGGTGATATCCATGCAACCGCCCCCAGGATGGAGAGATTCATGACTGCTGCAAAGACCACAGTCGATCCGGTTGACCTCTCCACGAATCCAAATGCCGCTGTAGCGTTGCCAGGCGGTCCGGCGGAGAAAATCGAGCCTGTCTTCTATCGGGAAATGCTCTACGGGGGAATGACCATCATCTTCGTTTCCATCGCAGGCTGCTGGCTAACCTCGATCCAGGTTCCGAATGCGGGCCCGAAGGCGGTGGGATTTGTCCTCGTGGGGGCAATGATTCTGCCATTGTTGCTCTATCTGAAAGAGAAGAAGAAGGATTATCTGCTTGACTCTATCCTAACTATCTTATGGGCGCTTTTCCTTAACATTCTAATCCGTTATCCTGCGGCAGTCTCTGCACGACTGGGCAAGGGCATCGAACTGCAGGATGCGCATTTCGTGCATTTCGACCGGTTGCTGGGAGTAAGCATCCCGGCCATTATGGCCTGGGCATCGCGGCATTGGATCGGTATGGTGGCATACCGAAGTTATAACCTGCTCACTCCACTGTTGGTGCTATCCATCCTTCTTCCGATTGCGGTAGGCAAATTGAAACGCGCCCAGCAGTTCGTGACCGCCAACCTGGCGGCGTTTGCAATGGGCCTGCCACTGTTCGCACTGCTTCCGGCTGTCGGCCCCTGGTATGGTTATCACTTTTCAGCGGGACCAGACTTTGCGGCTTGCCAGGCCGCGCTTCTTCTCATACGGCAGCCCGGTCCACGTCTGTTTCAATCGGCTGGGTTCGTGTGCTTTCCATCTTTCCACACAATATGGGCCATCCTCTGCGCTCAGGCTCTGTGGGGAATCCGGCTTCTGCGCATCCCAGTTACGATCCTATCCGGGCTGATTGTATTTTCCACTATGTCCACCGGGTGGCATTATTCTTGCGATGTCCTGGCCGGCATCGTGATAGCTGTAGTGGCCATCGCGGTTGCCAAGGTAGTTAGCGGAGACTGGCGGCTGAATCCGCGATCTCGCGGGAGGGTGGCGTAACCAAGATGGCAAGCGAGACGGATGTTCCCGCAGCAAAAGCAGACGGTGACATTGCAGATTTTTCGATCGTAATCGCCGGTGGGATTGCGCTTGCGTTGGCAGCGATGTTCGTCTGTGTTGTGCCGCTCGCGGGCAACATTGCAGGCGCGCGCGATTTTGTGGTCTATTGGGCAACCGGGCAGCAACTCGCGCACCACGCCAATCCTTACGATCCTGAATCCATGGGCCGCATCGAACGCTCCGCGGGACTTGCCGCCGGTTATGGTGTCCTTTATATGCGGAACCCGCCGTGGGGTTTGGCCCTTGCGCTGCCGTTGGGATTCATTGGGTTGCGCATCGGGGCACTCCTATGGTCAATGGTGCTAATCGCATGTCTCGCGGCTTCCGTTCGCATGCTCTGGCTGATGCAGGGCAGACCTCGAAATCAACTGCATTGGCTTGCACTTTCCTTCGCACCCGCCCTGGTGTGCCTGATCATTGGGCAAACTTCTTTATTCGCCTTGCTGGGCCTTGTTTTGTTCCTGCGCCTCCATGGCACGCGCCCATTCCTGGCTGGAATGTCCTTATGGCTCTGCGGGCTGAAGCCTCACTTGTTTGTGCCGTTCGCCGTTGTGCTGCTGGCCTGGATCGCTGTCTCGAAGAGTTTCAAGATTTTCGCGGGCGCCTCAGTTGCCATGGCAGCCAGTTGCGCACTCACTGATTGGATCGACCCGAGGGCGTGGGCCGAGTATTCTCAGATGCTTCGCGCATCGGGAATCGAGAAGGAGTTTATTCCCTGCCTAAGTGTCGTGCTTAGCCTTCGCTTCAGCCCAAGCACAATGTGGCTCCAATACCTGACGCCCGTTCTATGCTGCGCCTGGGCGATGACCTATTTTTGGCCGCGCCGCCACTCGTGGGATTGGACGAAGCAAGGCAGCGTTCTGATGCTTGCTTCCATCTTTGCAGCGCCCTATTGTTGGATCTTCGATCAGGTGCTGGTATTGCCGGCCCTGTTACATGGCGTATATCTAACGAAATCGCGGTGGCTGCTGGCCGTCCTCGGCTTTGCAAGTACCCTGATGAATATCGGACTGCTTTGCGGCATTCGTGTAGTATCCCCGCTCTATCTCATCACTGCGCCGGCGTGGTTTGCATGGTATCTCTTCGCGACCGGAAGCAAGAGAACGTATCCCGAGGGGACAGCTTGCGGAGTCGCCACTCTGGACGGATCGAACCGATGAGAAGAATTCCCTTACGGGCTGTTGCGGCTGCTTGCATAGTAGCCGCGGGCGTTTGTTTTGTGACCGGAGTTTTTATCGTCGGACTCAACGACAAAAACGCTACAGAGCGGGACTTCATCCAATACTGGGCCTCTGGAAAGCAACTCATCCGCGCGGCGAATCCCTACGATCCTGTGGCGATATTGCAACTCGAGCGCAGTGCGGGGCTCGAAGGCTTCCACCCTAAGGTAACTTACAGCCCGCCAGTTGCATTGTTTCTGGTTTGGCCCCTTGGGCTGGTGAGCGCAAAGACTGGTCTCATCCTATGGCTGCTGACACTCATTGGCTGTCTCTCCGTGTCGGTATGGATTCTTTGGCTGCTGAATGGTCGCCCCAGCAGCCGTCTTCACTTATTCGGCTATGTGTTTGCGCCCGCGCTTGCCTGCCTGATGGCAGGGCAGCTCGGCATTTTTATGCTGCTTGGATTGGTGCTCTTCTTCTACCTATATCGGCTCCGCCCATTCCTTGCCGGAGCGGCTCTTTTGCCTTGCGCCCTGAAGCCCCATCTGTTCCTTCCATTCGCACTCGTTCTTCTTCTATGGGTGGTTCGCCGCAAGACATACAGAATCCTGGCTGGGTTCTTCGCCAACCTGGCTGCCAGTTGCGCACTTTCACTCTATCTCGATTCCCATGTGTGGCAGCAATACTCTGAAACGATGCGGACAACAGGGGTTCTTCAAGCATGGGTGCCAACCCTGAGCGTGTCGCTGCGCTTCCTTGTCGATCGCGATGCAGTGTGGCTGCAACTCGTTCCCGAAGCGGGGGTCTGTGTTTGGGCGATCTGGTATTACTGGGTTCGCCGCGACAGTTGGAGTTGGATGCGCGAGGGCTTGATACTGCTTCTTGTCTCGACGATGTGTACGCCCTACGCATGGTTCACGGATGAGACCATTCTTTTGCCCGCAGTTCTTGCCGGGATTTATCGGGCGGCGGACTCGCGACGCCTTCTTGTGTTCTTCGGATTGATCGCGGGAGTTTCGTTGATTGAGGTTCTTCGGTCTGTCCCGTTGACTTCACCGTACTATCTATGGACCACGCCGGCCTGGCTTGCGTGGTATCTCATTGCAACTAAAAGCGAGGACACATGCGCGAAGGAATTTGGTCCGAGCGAAGCTACTGCCGAGAACCTATTATCCCGGTAACTAAAGGCGCTCCGTTTGCGTGTATGATCGAAGGTTCCCATTGGCGGACAGAACTCTGCAACCGCTTCCCGAATCGAAGACTCAAGAAGGGCTCAGGATGACAAAGGCGCGGATCGATGGCTTGTATCTGATGCTGTTGGGAAGCGTGGTGTTTGTTTTGCTGAGCGTGGCCCTGCAGAACACCGCCGGGGCCCCGTTGGAAGACTTCAAAGCACATTATTACCCCGCGCGAACTCTTATACAACATGGCGACCCGTACATGGAAAGCGAGGTGCTGCGAGTATACCGAGCAGAGGGGGGAGAACACGCATCGGATACCGCGAAGATGCGTCTGGTGGCAACTCGGTTTGAATATCCGCCAAGTGTGTTCACTTTCACGGTTCCTTTCGCAATGCTTCCGTGGGGACCGGCGCACATGGTTTGGACTGCGATCACGATCGGAGGCCTGATTTTTGCCTCGTTTACGGTTTGGAAATTTGGAGCAGCAAACTCGCCGATCGTCTCCGGAGCCCTGGTTGGCTTTCTTCTTGCCAACAGCGAAGTGCTCATCATTACCGGCAATGCCGCCGGTATTGTCATCAGCCTTTGCGTGCTGTCCGTCTGCTGGTTTCTTGGGGAACGGTTCACACTGGCGGGCATCCTGTGCCTTGCTGTCGGCCTTGCCGTCAAACCGCAAATCGCGGGCCCGGTGTGGCTTTATTTTTTATTGGCTGGAGGAGTTCACCGCAAACGCGCGCTTCAAGCGCTTCTGGCGACGGTTGCGCTGAGTCTGCCGGCAGTCCTGTGGGTTTGGCACCTGGCGCCGCACTGGATGCAAGAGATGCACTCGAATATGCTGGCGTTTTCGGCTCGCGGCGGCTTAAGCGACCCTGGCCCGGCTTCCAGTGGCGCGCACGGACTGGCTATGGTGATAAGCCTGCAAGCAGCGGTCAGCTTCTTCTGTGACGATCCGCGGGTATACGATACGGCCAGCTATCTTATTTGCGCGCCCCTTGCGCTGGCATGGGTGTTCGCGACTCTGCGATCGCGCTTCTCTCCGGAGAGGGCCTGGCTCGGTATGGCGGCAATGTCGGCTCTTACCATGTTGCCCGTCTATCACCGGCAATACGACTCCAAGCTTTTGTTGCTCACGATTCCCGCTTGCGCCATGCTCTGGGCCGAAGGCGGCTTAACCGGGTGGCTCGCGCTCGGGGTGACCACTGCGGGCCTCGTGTTGAATGGAGATATTCCGTGGGCGATTCTTCTGGCTGGCATCGGCAAGCTGCACCTGCCCGCAACAGGAATTTCCTCGAAGATAGTGACGGGGGTGCAGGTGTTTCCCGCACCCCTCATCCTGCTGGCCGTGGGAGTCTTCTATTTGTGGATTTATGCGCGGCGCAGTCCTGGCGCAGTCCCGTCGGCTGTGCGTAAGTTCCCTGACGCAGCCGGAGGCGCAGGATGACAAAGGCGCGACGCGATATGTGGGCCATTGTGCGGCGAAGCCTGCTCCCGGAAAGTAGCTCAATCGTTGTCGAGCGATGCAATGAATCTGCAAATTTGGGAGAGATGAGCTTGTAGTGTCAAAGAGAGTTATTCGATTGGCGCAGTGGCTATAGGCTGCTTGCTGTTTTACACTGACAATTCCGCCGGTAACCGATGCCCGGAAAACGATAGGCTGGACTGGGAAATGCGACTTCTTTCAATGCTTTTGAACCCCGCCATCATCGGGCTCCTGGCCCTTGTTCTTTCAGTGATATGGATGATCAGGGACGAAAGAGACAAGACCCGCCCCTTGCTTGTTCTTGCTCTTACGCTGAATCTCTTCTACGGGTTTCTTCTCACGGTTTTCATGGGACGGGAAGGAAGCCTGTTCCCCTTGAAATACGATCCTGTTCTGTTTCGCCTCGATGCGGCGCTCGGCGTTTCCGCAGCCTCCATTGCAATTCCCTTGCAAGGCGTCTTGCGGTTGCCGCTGGCTGTTATATATAACTTGATGATTCCCATGATGATCTGCTGGTTCCTTGTAACTCGTTCCCGGAATATTCGCGGCTCGATTGTGCTGGCCTACGTGGCCGAGTTAATTGCCGGGCCCATGCTTTATGCGGTTCTGCCGGCGTGCGGACCGGCTTACGCCTTTGGGGCGCAGTGGCTTCATCCTCCCTCAGTTACGGCAACTACGATCCGGCTTGCCGGCATGCCGAATGCGTTCCCTTCCCTTCATTTCGCGACAGCACTTGTGTTGGTCCTCTTTGCTCCCGGCAAGCTATGGCGAACAGTTGCCCTGGTATTTCTGGCCGGCACGGGATTGGCAACGCTTTCTATGGGAGAGCATTACATCATCGATCTTATCTCAGGCGCTGCATTCGGCTGCTTCGCCGCATGCGTTGGGCACCGCAAAGCCAAGAGCGCAATTCTCTTTCTGGGTGTGGTGTTGCTCTGGTCGCTCGCTATTCGGTTTCAATCGGAGTTTCTGATTCTGCACCCAACCTTTCCGAAACTGTTCGCGGCACTTACGCTTGGGCTCGCTATACTGGCGGTCATCCGCGAGTGGAGACGCCCAGCCACGCACTACCGCTGACGACTGGCGGATAAGGTACTCCAATCGCCGCATTGTCATTCTGGCTATGCATCCACTGCGCCGGAGAGATTGCTTGCCGTCGAAGCAGATGTAAATTCAAGCTTGTCTCCGGGCTTGGTATTTGTGTTCCGGATTGTGCCGGCCGGAAGCTCCAGCACGGAATGCGCTGACAAACATGCGGATAGCCTCCAGGCAGGAACGCCGCATCTTAGCTTCCTGATCCGATGCTCGCGATCGAGATAGATTAGATCGATGGGAAATTGCATGAAGAAAGTATGCACGGATTCGCAGGGAACAATCCATATTCCCTCTCCTGGCTTGAGCAACTTGCGCCCCAGCAGGCCCTTATTTCGTTTTGGGCCGCTGTCGGCAACTTCCATGCATGTGGCAAGTACAGTTTGGCGAGTTAGATTCAAGGCTTGCACGCGAATTTCCTGGGTCGCGGCGCGAGAAGAAGTCAGGCGCTTCCACACTCCCGCCAGGATTGGACTTAGCGGGTTCATCCGGTTGCCTCAGGCCCTTTCGCTTCACGGTTGACGCGCACCCAGCGACGATCATTCGTATCGATGTAAGCTTGCGCAAACGTGACGGCAGCTATCCATTCCAGAACCCTGCCGCTTGGTTCACCCGCTTGCACGGGATCCGGCTGCCTTGGGTGGCAGCCGGAATCTATCATTGAGGCGTCGCTGAAGGCGCTGCCGGTGCGTTGGCTACGCTGGAGCCACCGCCAAAATTCCCGGTTGCTCCCTGGATCAGTAGCGGCGTTTCCGGCTTCATACTGTCGATCAGCTTCTCCACAGGCATGGTCGGCTGAGGCGGAGCCGGAGTGTTTGCAGCGGTCTTGGCATCCGGGTTGTTCATGGGTATGCCGGAGTTGGGTGGCAGGAACTTGGTTGGGAATTTCAGCGCCGGCAAAGGAGCCCCGGCCTGAATGGGAGCAACAATTTCCGGCGTCACAATCACAATGAGCTCAGTATTGTTCCTCGTCTTCTGCATCGACTGGAAGAACCTGCCGAGAATTGGGATGTCTCCCAGAAACGGTATCTTGAGATACGACTCGGTGTCTCGGTCATCCAGCAGCCCGCCAATCACAAAGCTTTGTCCGTCGCCTAACTCAACCTCTGTCTGGACCTTCCGCGTATTAATGGCGGGTACCTCAAAGCCCGATATCTGGACAGCATTGGTAAAGTCCAGGGAACTTACTTCCGGCGCCACCTGGAGCCGGATGGTTCCGCGGGGAGTTATGGTGGGAATAAAGTTCAGTCGAACTCCATATTCCTTGAAGCTGATTGAAATCGTTTCGCCGCCCGCACTGCCGGTGGCGATTGGGTATGGATATTCCCCGCCGGCAAGAAAGCTGGCCTGCTTGCCATTTGCCGCTACTACGTTGGGTTGAGAAAGAACCTGGACCACGCCCTTGGTTTCCAAAGCTTGAATGGAAACGGCGATAGGCAGGTTGCCAGGGCTTAGGGCGAAAAGATTCAACTCATTGCTGAACGTCGCCGTGGGAGGGGGGCTTGTAACGAATGGCGGCGTGTACTGTCCGGTTGAAAGACCCCCAATTGTATTTAGGCCGCCGAGATCGGCGAGGTTGATGCCTAATTGCGTCTCCTTGTTGCGGTCGACACTGAGAAACCGCACCTTGAGCAGGATCTGCGGGTCGGCGGCGGGCACTTCTACATCGAGCAGGTTGACCACTTTACCGGCAATGGAGGCGATCTTCATTGCACGATCGGAACTGTTGAGGTTCTTGACCGTTCCGCGCATGAAAATCATGCCGTTCTCTGAGCTGAGTTTTATGGTCTGCCCGGGAAGCTCGGCACGAAGCTCGCGGCGGATCGCATCCAGACTATCGTTGGATATGGCCGAGGCAGCGCGCACCGTGACATTGAAAAACTGACGGCCACCTTTGACGTCCCAGATAATCAGGCTGGTCTCTCCGGCAGCTTTGCCGCTGACCATGACCTCGGTTGGAGTTGTCGCGCTGACTTCGGCAACTTCCGGCAAGCCGATGGAGACGCGGGCAATCGGCAGTGCCGTGTCTACGAGCACAGTCTTTCCGATGGCGACGGAAAGCTCGTTCGAGGAGTCCTGCAGAGCGGCTCCGCCCGCCGGTGAAGGAGGAGTTTGAGCCTCAAGGCTCGACCCAACGCGCAAAACCAAAGACAATGCGCTGAAACATGCGACGATAATTGCAGCCTTAGCTCTCACTGCTGTCTCCCGGGAGAACCGAATTTTGCTTCACTCCGCTTGGAACCGTTGATAACCTCGATCGAAAAAGGCGGGGGGGCTGCCACAACCTTAGGCGCGGGCTTTGCCTTTGCCACCACGGTTTTTACCGGAGCGGGAGCTTGATCGGCAAAAAGCTTGTCCATAGCTGTACCGGCAACCGGAGCAACCTTTGTATCCAGCGGGTTCCGCAATACCAGTTGAATCTTTGTCTGAGCTCCGGCCAAGCTCAGTGTTTCAGCCTGATCCGGCGTAACCAGCAGGTTGACAACCTGCACCGGATGCGGTTTGCCTTCCGCGTCCTTTTGAATATCCTGGCCTGCCGACAGCACCTCGATGTTCTGCAAGAGGGTTTCTGTCAGAGTGCCCATCGCCTGGATTTGGGCTTGGTTACTCGGAGTGGCGGGAGGTAAACCGGAGATGAGAACGTCCACGCGCATTCCGGGTGTGGCGAACCCGGCCACGCCCACCACATCGTCCACTCTCACAGCAGCAGCCCGCATCCCTTGCGGAATGGTGGCTGCCAATCCACCGCCGGAGCCAACTGCGGCCAGGCGGTTCTCCATGATGGGCTCACCCATATAGATGTCCGCAACTACACCCCTGCCAACCGCGTTCTCCGGCTTGAGAATTACGCCCTTGGGGAGCGTGCCGACGATCTCGATGGTGGTAAGGTCTTTGGCCGCCAGTACAGTTCCCAGCTTGATGTCGGAAACCGCCGCGATGACGTGCGTAGAAGCCGCCGGCTTTTCAGCCTGGACACTTTTGACCACTACGCGATAAACCAGAAAGGCGCACGCGAAGGCGATGACGAGAGCTAGAACAAGAATCGTAAGTAGTCTTCGGTTCATTTGAAATCCTGTCTGAACTGGCTACGTTGCCAGCTTTGCCTTTCTGTCCGATGCGGCAATTGCACTGCCGAAGGAGACAAGTTTCGATACTGCGGCATACTGATTGCTGTGCCTCAATTGAAGATAGCCCCCACGGATACGTTGGATTGGGTGCACTGGTAGGTGGCCGTGGTCTGTTGGTAGGTGCAGGTTCCCCCGACGACAACCGAGCACGAGTTTGGACCTGCCGCATTGTAAAGAGGCGCGGGGGGTACGATGGCAGGGCACGCGCCCGTAGTGGTGTTCAGCGTGCAAGGCGTGCAATTCGAAGACCATCCACCGAATTTAACACCCGATTCTGCCGGTGCATTGAGGATCACCGTTGAGTTATTGGGATATGTGGCCTCGCACACAGACCCGCCAACTGACTCCTGCTGGTTTGTTCCGCCGCAGTTGAGGACGAGCAGCGGGTCAGTCCAATTGCTCGTGGCGGAAGGAGCCTGGACTAGCCAGTTCGCCTGGTCCAGGCCAGTGCTAACCGAGCTGGCATCGAAAACCGTAAGTGTCGACAATAGACCGTTCCCAATTGTCAGGGGGTTGCATGTGCCAATGGTGAGAATGTCGTTGAAATCCGTAGTCGTGGTGGTCACGGTGCCGATGGTGACCGTGGTGGTGCCATAAGTGGGCGGCGCGTAAGGGCAATTGAAGGTGGCAAACCCAGTACCACCGCCGACTGCGCCGTAAACCAGGGTGCCGTCCGGGTTGGCCGCAACAGCATAGACTTCCTCGGTTCCGGAACCCTCGGCGGTTATTAATCCCCCGTTGGCGCCCGCAGAGCCGGCAGAGTTAATTGGGAAGACGAAGGCGTCAGGGAGGGAAACCCATGTTACCGGGACGAAGGCGCATTGAGGCTGCGGGTAACTCGCTGGATTCACCGGGGTCTCGGAGGCAACTGCAGCCGCGACATAGGCTGCATCCGCCGCGGCATAGGCGGCGGTGCAAGCGGAGGCGGGGTAACCAACGGCGGGGAAACCTGAGTGGAAGAAGCCGTTCGTGATGTCCAACACTGTCGGCGTGGTGGAGAAAGTCCCAAAGGCAAGGAATTGCGCGTTGCCCTCCAAGTCGAGGACCGTCACATCCGTCGGCGCAATGTTGATCGAGAGCAGGGGCTCCGCCGCAGGCGTTGCTGTCACTGTCACGCTAGAGTTAGCTGTCACAACGGTTGGGGTAGCGCCGGGATTTGTGTATTCGGCAGTGATGTTGGTTGTGCCTGGACTCACTCCCTTGGCTAGGCCGGGCATGTCATTTGTGCACACTTGTACCGGGGGCGTCGCATTGTTGTTTACGCAGGTCTGCGTCGGGGCCAGGGTTGTGCTGACTGTGGCATAGGCCGGAACACTCGAACTCCAGACAATCTGCGACGAATTGGTTACATCCTCCTGCAAGCCGGTCGCGCCTGAAGTGCCAATTGCGAGGAAGTAGCCGGGCTGACCGGTGGCTGAAAGCGCCAGCGAGCCTGGAACGATGGTCAGCGAGGTCATTTGCTCCGGGGCCCCGTTGGTCACGGTGAAGGCGGCGACGCCCGTCACGACACTTTTGTCTGGGTTCGATGCGATGGCTGTGATGGCGACGGTGCCCTGAGTAACCGCAGTCACAAGTCCGGGAGTAGCTGGGCAGTTGGCCACAATACCCAGGCTTGCATTTGCCGGCGAGCAAACCGTAGCTACCGCCGGATTACTGGAAATCCAGGTGATCTGGTCCTGTCCGGCGGTGGTGGTTAGATTCTGTGTCACCGGCGCTGACGAGAACGTACCGGTCGCCACGAGTTGGCTTGTCTGGCCCGGGAAATTCACCGTCTGCGTTCCAGGATAGATCGTAATGCCAAGCAAAGGCTCCGCTGCTACGCCGCTCACCGTCAAGGCAGCCGACGCCGTGATCACGTTGGCGGGGGTAGTTGGAGTGACGGGGTTGGTGTATTGGGCAGTGATGGTGGTTGTTCCCTGCGCCACCGGCGTTACCGCCCCTGTCGTAAGATTCACAGTCGCCACCGCCTGGTTACTTGAGAACCACTGGACCGAGCCGGTCTCTGGCAATTGCAGACCGGTCCCATTGGTGCCGATCACTACAAAGGGGTTGGTGGGCGTGTAGGTCGAGGGAGTCAATGGCAAGGTTACAGTCTGCGCGCCGGGAATAATAGTGAGAGACACGATCTGATTTGGCGTCGATCCTGTTACCGTGAAGGTCGCAGAAGCCGTCACCGCGCTGTGATCGGTATTGTTCGTTGCGATGGCCGTAATGGCGGTGGTGCCCGGACCCACCGCGATTGCAAGGCCGTTGGTCGAACTGGTGCAGGGCGCTGCGGAACCAGTGGTGCAGATGGTGGCAACGGACGGGTTGCTCGAATACCAGGCCGTCGTGTAGGTGGATACACCTGTCATGTTCTGCTCGCCGGGCGTTGAAGAAGACGAGGAGAAATCGCCGATAGCCAGGAACTGAGTTGTCTGCCCCGTCCACGCGACAGTTTGCGAGCCGGGAACAATCGACATGGAGAGCAGAGGCTCAGGAGTGGTTGCAAGAGCGACCGTGAGCGAGCCGGTTGCCGACACCGAAGTCCCGTCAGGCGGATTGCCGTTGATTCCGGGATTGGGAACTTCGACGGTGATTGCGGTTACGCCGTTGGCTACGGCCTTGAACACCCCATTGCTGACCAGGCTAGCCACTCCGCTGCTGTTGGCGCTCCAAATCGCGCCTGGCGCATTGGTCAGGTCCACGGTAGCGCCCGCCCCGGTGGTGCCGATGGCGATGAAGCTACCGGTCTGTCCAACGGTTGTGAGCGTTTGCGAGGCCGGAACGATGGCCACCGACACATAGGGTTCCGTAACAGAAGGCACCGATACGGTATACGCCGCGCTGCCCGTTACCACGGTCCCGTCAGGGTTGGTGGCGATTGCCGTGATGGCGGTGGCGCCGGCGCTCTTTGGCGTGGCAATGCCCCCGACCGTACTCGAGCAAGGAGCGGTTGCCCCGGCGCTCGCGCTGCAAATGGCCGCCACTGCCGGGTTGCTGGAAGTCCAGGTTACCGCGGCGATGGGCGTCGCGGTTCCCGCGGGAGTATACGACGCACTGGTCATGTTCACGGTAGCGCCGGTTGCCGTGGTGCCGATGGCGATGAAGTTGACATTGGCACTGGCACCGGTAGTGAGCGACGTTTGTGAACCAGGGAGTACGGCCAGCGAAACCAGAGGTTCCGAGGAGCCAGAGCCGGTTGCCGTCACCGTGATGGTTGCCGTAGCAGTCACCACGCTCTTGTCGGGATTGGAGGCGATTGCCGTTAGGACGGCAGTGCCAGCGCTATTCCCTGTAACGAATCCTCCGCAACCCGTGGCGGGCGTCGCGCAGCTCGATCCGCCTGCCGTGATGCTGGCTACGGATTTATTGCTGGAAGCCCATGTTACCGTGCTTGAACTTGTCAGGTTTTGCGTGCCCGGTGTTGAGGCGGTTGACGAGAAGGCGCCGATCGCGATGAGCTGGCTCGACTGCCCTTGCAGGACCGATTGAGTAGACGGAGTGATCGCCAGCGATTGCAGCGGCTCGGAAGCCGTGCCCGTCACTGTAAAGGTGGCCGTAGCCGTTTGCACGCTGAAGTCGGGATTGGTCCATATTGCCGTGATCTGCGTGGTCCCGGTGCCCGTTGCTGTAGCAAGCCCGTTGGTCGAGCTGGTGCAGGGGGCGGCGGCGCCAGGAGTGCAAATGGTTGCCACTCCCGCGTTGGAAGAACTCCATGAGATCCCGTTGACGCCGGCCACTGGGGTGGTGTTGGACACATTCTGCTGTAGGCCGGAGGTCCCGTTGGTGCCCAGCGCGATAAACTGCGCAGTCTGGCCAACGACCGCTACTGAATCCGTGCTCGGCGTGATTGAGAGCGCTATGATTGGCTCCGCTATTGAGCCGCCGCTGCCGCAATTACTGGTGCAGGGTGACACTGTCACTGCAGCGTCTTGGCCAACAGAGCCTCCGAATCCAGGCGCAGTCGCCCCCACCGAAGTGCTGCCCACGCCCACCGCAAGAAACAGCCCCGAACAAATTCCTTTCACGGGAACGGCACAGTTCGGAGCCTGCGTTGTGGTTACCTGCGTCAGGATGCTCGTGCCCCAGCCCCAGGTGACTTGGGACGTTATGTCCTGGTTCGGCTGAATCGTCGCCTTCGCATTTCCGTAATAACCCCATGCGGTGAACTGCACATACTGGCCCACAGACATGCTCACCGAAGCAGGCGCAATCAGGATCTTCGATAGTCCAGTGTTGCTGCAACTGGCTATTGGCAGGGCAAGACCGGCAATCAGCAGTGCCTTCAAACAAGAACGGTCAAACATGGTTGAACTCCCGGCGTCTTGATCCACCCCCCGGCTCCGCCACTTCGCGCCGAGGTTTTCGTTACAAAATCTTTTCCCAACTCTAAGTCCCCAGACTATCGAGTTGCTTCGACTTGGGAAACCTGAATTAATCAGGGGAACCTACACAGTCAACGAGGGGCATGAACTGAAGGTTCGAAATGTTTTCTGATACTTTGAAACAATATACCACCAGTACCCGATAGTGCGTACGAAAGTAACCTGAAACACTGCACGGCAAAGATGCCAAACTCCCCCTCGCGAACAGGCAGATGTTTTTTCTTCTCAAGCGGCAACTCCATGCGCACCTTCGCGGCACTGGATCGGCGTCCCATGTCGGGTTCGTCGATCGTCGTGTGCCTGGCATGCCATGCAGACGCGCAGCGCTTTCCGATGCGCAGACTGCTTCCACTCCGCCGGTAACAACATTCAAATTTCAGCCGGATGGCCGGGTCAATCCCACTCTTTGGGGATTGATCCTCGGGTTGTTACCGATGAAGGTTGAGGTTATTGCCTGCGAGATGAGTTCGTCAAGCAGAGGTTGGATTGCGCCGTTGCCGATTGAGATACCCGTTGTTCTGCGAATGGGATCGGGGCATAGCCACCGTGAAAACATATAAGATGGGATTCACCCTGAATCGAAAGACGGCCCGCCGCAAGGGAGGGAGTTCATCCGATCATGAGATCTTCCCGAACGATATCGCTCTTTTCCGAGCGGCCGGAAGCGAGCCAGCAGTCCTCATCGTTCCTGGTTTCGATGCTGGTACACTGCGCCGTGATTGGCCTTCTGTATGCCGGGATCCGATACGGGCCGAAGATGAACCATCGGGTTGTCACCGAGCGGTTGGCGCTACGCCATCTGGATCTGAACCTTCCGGAAATGCCGATGATGCGAAAGACCGGCGACAGCGGTATCGAGTACCCAGGACCGCCGGCGCCGCACAAGGCCAAAGCGGGCAGCAAGCCGAGCGAACAGCAGCAGGTTTTGGCTCAAGTTGCCAATGCAACGCCTGCCCGCGAGATCATTGTGCAGCCCGACCTACCACCCACCCCGACGCCGCCGCAGGAGATACCGGTTCCGAACGTAGTGATCTGGCAACCAGCCAAGACCAAGCCCGCGACCATCGTTGCGCCTCCGCCAGAAAAGCCAGTCGCGGCCGAGATGAAACCCTTGCTGGTTCGGCCGAATGAGGCGGAGAGGGTTGCCGAGGTTGCCATCACCCCCACCGAATTGCCTTCGCAAAACCAGCCGATTGTCGCCAGCACCACTTCGCCCGTGGTTGTTCATGGGCCCGACCTGCCGCAGAAACCTCCGCAGACAACCACGGTGTCTCAGTCGCCGCCCACTCCCGCCGCGATTGCTTCTCTCTCCGATCTGCATCTTCAAAAAGGCGCCGTGGCGCTGCCGCCGGTGAACGAGGCGCCGCCATCCACCACTCCGGGCGTTCCGTCGCCGGGGCAGAAGCAGGCAAAGGAAACTCCACAGCAGGCGCCAGCCAAACCGGCCAGCGTTGCGCTCAAGGCGGCTCCGGGCCAGACCGAGGGACAGGGCGCGGACAAGTCCCCTTCCGAATCGAAGGCCTCGGCGCGCGCTGCGGCTGCGACTGCACCCGCCAAGGCGGGAACAGGACAGGGCGCATCGGAATCCAAAGGCCCGCCAAAGCCCGTTGCGGTTGCCGGAAACTCCAATGGGCCCGCAACCAAGACCGAGCCCGGTGCGGAAGAAGGCTCAAACTCCGGCGACCGGCCCGAAACGCACCATATCGCGCAGCCCAAGGACGGCCAGTTCGGCTCGGTGCTGGTGGGTGTCTCGCTTACGGATAAATATCCCGAGTCCGCCGAGGTGTGGGGCGGCCGAATGGCGTACACGGTCTATTTGCATGTGGGCCAGGCGAAGAGCTGGATTCTCCAGTATTCCCTTCCCCGCGCCGAGGAAGCCGCGCAGTCGGGAAGTCTGGCTCATCTGGATGCGCCCTGGCCTTACAACCTGACGGTTCCCACCATAGCTCCGGGCACATTGGATGCCGAAGCTCTGATGGTTCACGGATTTGTGAATCCGGCCGGCCGCTTCGAGACTCTGGCGGTGGTCTTCCCGACGGATTTCCCCCAGGCGCAGTTTGTGCTGGAGGCACTGAAGCAATGGCAATTCAGGCCCGCCATGCAAGGCGGCCAGATTGCAAAGGTGGAAGTGCTGTTGATTATTCCGGATATCGAGTGAAGAAGTGAATGAGTGAAGGGCCGGCTGCGATTCGATGGTCGCCTGGAAATGGGATGACTCGCACAGTTTCACGAACGCACCGGCTATATCGGGTCCGGGAAGTGGCCTATAGGCCTTTTAAGTGTGCCGGTTAGATGATCTATAACGGGGGAATATCGAGCGGAGAATTGGATACTTTTGGCTCCCGGGCTTCTGGACAAAGCACTCCAAGGTTCGCTACAGACGCTTCCGGCGGATCCAGTCTGCGGACCCGCCGGCGTAGGAAGCGAAGCCTGATTCCGCCTCAGGCGGCTATGTCATGGTGTTGGGCAGCAACCGCGGACTCGAGAACGTCGTCTCGATATTCCCGAAAATGCCGGACAGGCTCGTTATATCCGGCCAATCGGGAGAGGGGCAGGTACTGCTGCCGCTGGCGCCGGAGTCGGAGTAGAAATAAGTCAAAGAAGAGGCGATGTCCTCCATCGTGAGGCAATCGGTGACATCCGTGACCGCAGCGAATGTCCCGGAGTTGTACGTACCGGTAGCGACCAGAGTCGCATCGGTGAAATTGTCCGCATGATTTCCGGATGCGCACGACCCCGACGCTTGATAGGCGACCGAGTAGACCCTGGTCCCCTGGGCTGTTGCATAGTTGGCGGCCACAATCGCCTGCTGGCACTCGTCGACGAAGTCAGGGTATTGCCCTGTGTTCGTCACCTTGCCCCCGGTTATTTCCGACAACCACAGGGTGCCGCTCCCTGGGTTGTAAGCAGACTCGACGTATGCGGTATAGTTTGGGGTTGTGTTCGTGGTGCTGGAACTCAAACCGCTGAAGCCATTGAACGAATAACTTGTGGACCCGGAACCTGAAGTGAAGGTGGCCGCAGTGGGATTTGCTGTGCCCGGTTTCTGGAAGTTGAACATGCAATTGTTAGGGTTAGTTACCGAAGTCCCGGAGATCCCGGCGGGACACGCCAACGCCGTAGGCGGCTGCAACTGTCCCTGAGGAAAATAGATCCATTGCGCATTCATGCCGCCGTCGCTGAGCACGATCATCGCATTATTCCCCGCCGGCATCCCATTGGAAACATTGAGCGCCTGTTCACTTACCAACGCCGCCTGCGCCGCATAGATTACGGGTGCGATGTAAGTGATACCTTCGCCGACACCCACGGTGTCGATAGTCGTGGTGGCGGTTGATTGGACACCGCCTCCGGACCATTCCCCATTTTTATTTGCTGTTCCAGATGCCACGCTGTCATGCAGTTCTGTAGAGCCGGGACCGGCATTCGTGGCGCTGTTGAGATCTATGCCGTTTGGGGAGACGGGCAGGCACCCGAATGAGCCAGTATATCCGATTGCTTTCACAAGGGAGGAAGAGGTGTTCAAGTAACCCGAACTTGAATTGCTCGCATCGTAATAGTTGCTCAGGAAGCCATTCGCATCGGCATCCGTGGCATAACCAGCGGGGGTGGCCGTGGAAGGGAGCGTGATTTCGTAGCTGGCGCTCCATGAATTAGTACCGGTCGCGGTCCACAACGGATTACTGTTGGTACTCGTCAAATTCGCCTGCGTATAGGTGAGCGGCGTGTAACCGGTCAGCCCCGGTTCGGGCAGGGTGATCGGAGCATACCACATGGTGGTGGGATTGGCCGTGTTGGGCGCGCCATTAGGCGTCCCGGTGCCTGAGCACCCGGTGAAGGCGTTGGAAAGCGCGGTGGTGAGCATATTGGGAAACGCGAACAGCGCCACATGAACATTTGCGGTGCTGTTGGTGCAACTGGCAACCGACACGCAGGGGTTCATGCTGCCCAGCAGGGTCTGCGCGCCGTGCAATGCGCACTGCAAATTCGTATCTCCACTGCAATCGGAGTCGACCGTGTTGGTATCGGCCATCGATCCTGTTGTGTCCACGATGAGGGCGATATTCCATGTCTGCGCCGCGCCCGTCATCGAAGCGGTCGCCTCCGCCTGCGTTATCAGGTACTTGAAGCCGAACAGGCTCATGAATGTCGTCGGCATTTGGACCCGCTCAACGATTTTGATGGCGTTTTGGACATTGCCCATAGTGCTGCAATTCTGGGGAGAAGTTATCAGCCCGTTGAGGCAAGTGGTAACCACTACGGGATAGTTGGTGACCTCCGTCAATCCGAAGAGGGGGTTATTCGCGATGTAGTTCTTCGCTACGGTTGTCGCGGTACTGGTGGATTGGGAGTCGTATATGCTGCCCGCTGCCGCCAACCCCGCCGCATTGGTTGAAAGCTGGAGTTGACTGCGAACGATATAGAAACGGCCGAGGTCGATCATAAAACCGCCCATCCCCAGCATTGTCATCATCGACAGCAGTGCAAACCAAATTGCCTGGCCCTGCTGGTCCTTGTACAGCCGCTTGACAACAGATATAAACGCCTTTTTCATGCCGTTGACCTCAATTGGATTGCGGTTAGTAAACATACTCTGTCACCCCCACGGTAATCGGTTTACAAACCATTTTCAGGTAGAAGCACGGATAGGTGTAAGTCGCAATCACCTCTACGCTGCCTCCGCCCGTATTTCCCCCCAATTCCGTCCCCGCGGTGCCGGCGCAGGTATTGGTCCCCACGCTCGTATAGGAGGAACCGCCCTTGGCTTCGAACAAGACCTGGACAGAGGCATTTGCAGGGTTGATGTGCATGGGCGACGCGCCTTCAAACGCCGTCAGAGCGGTGGCGCAGGGGTCGGTTATTTCGGCTGCTCGCGAAATGGACAGTTGTTGTCCGGCCGCACTCACTGCCTGCGTAATCGACTGAAAGTAAGAGAAGTAAAACGCGAACGCGATGAATCCAAAGAAAAGGGGCATCAGCACGAATGCGAAAACCAGGGCGAATTCGACAAGCGACTGCCCCTCTTCGCCGCAACGAAGATCAGCGAGGCTGCGGCGCTTCCTGGACCGTACACCGATTCGAATACTTCCAGAAGCCCAGGAATGGCTCAATCCGCCTGTCTGCGCCGCGGCTTTCCCGCGCACATCGACTAAAGCATCCATGTTCACCCCTCCCGCCATTGTTGACACCGGACTCCGGCGTGTCAATGACTATTTTGTGTCAATATACGACCCAATCGTATCCGTTAACCGTTCCCGCGAGTATACCCAATCCGCTTAACCCTGAGCCTTCCGCAGTTCGTTCAGAAATCGCTCCAGGTCCTTCTTGCTCACTCCCCCCGGAGGCAACAGCCCCTTATCCCTGGACGATATTGGAGCGCCCTTCAGGATAAACTGAAGACCCACGCCGTCGTTTCCCCAGCGAACGGCCCGCGAGTGCACCGAGATCGAGCGCTCAGCGGCCTCTTCCCCCGCTTCGGTCTTTTGGATGGTCATCAGAACCAGGGTGCCCGGATACCAGCGCTCCTCGGTCACCACGTAGAGTCCTGTCGAGCTGATGTCCCTGACGTCGCGCGCAATCGGCGCCGAACCGGTCCAGTAATAGGCAGCGAGGCCGGGAGACGGAACGCGCGGCGCCTTTCTCGGATCTGGAGACCACCAGCGCTCCAGCCAGCTCCTGGGCGCCTTCATGTTCTTCATCCCCGGTTCGATCAGGTTCATCTCATGGGGCTGCTCGACTTTGAGGATCTCCTCCGGAGGTCGATCCTTCAACTGCAGGATACCGGGCCCCCCGCTCCATAGCGGACTTTCTCTTAACAGGACGGCGCTTTGCACGGGGGAGGGAGCCGGGCTTGCGCTCGAGAACCGCTCGAGGCGGCCTTCCATCTCTTCAGCTTCGCACAGCATCAACTGATCGCCCTGCTGAGTCTGCGACGAATAAATCGATTGTGTGGGCAGCGCCAGTACGCTGGCGGCCTGGAGACCCGTGGGAGCTGCCCGGAACGTGGGAAAAGACTCCACCAGATCGATTACCTGGCAATCGGAATCCATGTAGATCAGATCGAGCTGAACTGAATTCCCGGTATCCGGAATCCCTCTGAACGGCATCAACCAGAGCCCCTCTCCGGACTGGAGAGCGAGCGTTGCCATCCTCTCCGAGAGTTCCGCGCCGGACAGATCGACGGCAGCGACCTCAAGGCCGAGAAAGCATTCTCGTGTCTGGTTGTACGCGCAAAGTTTCCGTGTGCCCATGTTTCCTCTAGCCGCTGTCGAGTGCTCGGCAACCGGGCGAATCTCCAATGTCCCGGCTTTCGATTCGATTTTTTCAGTCAAGTCCATTCAAGCAATTCCTGTGTTTCCACACTCCGCGGCTTGAAAATGCAACTCGTCGTGAGGCACCGAGCAGGCCTCTCGAAAAATCGATGCGAGGGCGCACCCCGCCACAGCCGCTGGCAAAATGCGAATAAGAGACGCTCACCGTCCTTTTGGCGAGTTCTCCGCCCAGCGGAAGTCGTTCAGCTTCCTGCGCCCTTCGCCGTTGCTAAATCTCCTCTCCTACTTCACCCGCGTACGGCGGCGCTGAATCAGGAAGATCAACACGATGACGAACAAAACGCCCGAGACAATTTGAATGATCGTGGTACTGTCCATAACATCCCCCTTTCTTTCAATTCAAAAAATCATCAATCGCTCCGCTCCCTTTTCGGGATACGGTCTTGCGCGAAATACAATGCGTAGATATCTTCATTCCGGCCTGCCAAAAGAACAACGCAACAGAACCAATTCAGTTCCGGCGCGCCGGGGAGAGAACTGCACCTACTTGACCCGGGTGCGGCGCCGCTGAATCAGAATGACAAGCACAATGACAAACAACGCGCCCGAGACAATCTGAATGATCGTGGTACTGTCCATGAGATCCCCCTTTCCGAGTTTCTTGCTTCCCTTTATTTCCTGCCAGGACTGAAAACCGCCTGCAACCGTCAAACAGATTGGCGCGCTACCTGGCCCGCGCGCGGGCTCGACGAGAACAGTCGACACTGCAACAAACAAGACGCCTGCGATAACCTGAATCGCCGTTGCCTGCCCAAATCGAACTCTCCCTTCCTCATTATTTGAATGAGGTTGAAAACGCATCGACCATCATGATGGCCGCGGGACCCAGAACCACCACAAAGAGCGCTGGAAAAATGAAAAATACCAGCGGGAAAATCAGCTTGATGGTGGTCTTGGCTGCCGCCTCCTCCACCTGCTGAACGCGCTGGGTTCTGAGAGTATCGGAATGAATGCGCAATGTCTTGGCGATGCTGGTTCCAAACTGTTCGGATTGAACCAGCATCGAAGTCAGGTTGCGCACACTCTCCACACCGGTACGGTCCGACATGTTCTTCCACGTATCGGCACGGGGACGGCCGGCGCGCTGCTCCAGCACCACGACCATTAGTTCATCGCATAGCTCCGGCTGCGCCAGTTTCAATTCCTCGGCAGTGCGCGAGGTAGCCTGATCCAGGCTCAGTCCGGCCTCGATGCAGATGATGAGCAGGTCGAGCACATCTGGAAGCCCGCGCCGTATTTTGCCTTGCCGTTTTTTTATCAGGTGGCCCAGCCAAAAATCCGGTATCAGGTATCCCAGGCCCAAAGCCAAGGCATACACAAGAAACGGATTCATGTTAGCGAGGCCCGACACCAGGCCCGCCGCACACAGCAGCAGGGGAACCAAAACCTTGAACCCATAGAATGTCTTCGCCGTGGATGCTTCGCGATAGCCGGCGCTGATCAGGCGCTGCTTCATCACCGATTGCTCCGCCTGGCTCTTCGGCAGCACACTCTCGAAGTGCTCCACCACCCCGCCCAGCGAGAAGCCCGACTCCTGTATGGAGTTCAAAATCCCCTTCGGCTTGGGACGTGGATTGATCACCTCGGAGATACGCTGAATCATCGCCTCGCGATAAAACAGGATCAAACCGCCGGCCGCAATCAGAACGAATATCGAAGCGAATGCAAAGATTACCCAACCCATACTTCCCTTTCTAAACGTCCATGTTCACAATCTGCCGGATAATGAAGCCACCGACCACGATCATGCTGCCGGCAGCCCAGAGCAGCTTTTTTCCGACTGGTGTTGTCCACAAGATGCTCATCATCTCGGGGTTGATCAAATACAGAGCGAACGCCAGCACGATGGGAAGCAGCGTGAGCACCCACCCGGTCATACGGCCCTGAGCTGTGTGGACCGCGACCTGGCGCTTGAGCCGGAACCGCTCGCGGATTACATGCGAAGTCTTTTCCAGCACCTCGGCAAGGTTTCCCCCGCTTTCCTTCTGGATCATGATCGCGGTAGCAACAATTCTAAGGTCCTGCATCGGAACGCGGTTGACCAGATTGTCCATTGCGGTTTTCAACTCAAGCCCATAGTTCTGCTCCTCGAAAGTAATTTTGAATTCGCCCTGTACCGGCTCGCCACATTCCCGTGACACCAGGCCCATGGCGGCAATCAGACTGTGGCCCGCGCGAAGGGCGCTCACCATTAAATCGAGCGCTTCCGGCAGTACCTGGATGAATTTGTTGAATCGCCTGCCGCGCTTGTTGAAGACATAGCCAAGCGGCAGGAAACCGACCAAAAGCCCGGCCGGCAGCGCCACTAGAATCAGTCCGGTTTTCCAATAAAGGCCGTATCCCACGACCACAACCAAAAGGCACATAGCCGAAATCAGCCCGCCTGCGGTCCACTTCAGATCGGCCTGGGTGAGCAACCGCTGGAGCATGGGCGCAATTTCCATCTTCAGCAGCTTTTCATTTAGCCAGGGGATCGAGCTGAGCAGTTCCGACTTGCGCAAATTCAAGATCTGATCGCGGGCCGCCGGACTGTCGGTGGCCAGAGCCGAGTCGAGCGTGGCCAGCATCTGCTTGGCCTTCTGAGAGGAAGGACTTGCAGTCGCCATTCCCACCAGAACGACAACCGCGAACGCGCCCAGAAAAACCAAACCAAAGACAAGTGCCATATTCCGTCGACCTCCCTTCTCCTCAGTTGACTAGTGTTTCGCGCTCAAAAAGGCTGGGCGGCAGGATGATGCCCGACACGCGGAGCCGGTCGAGGAACCTGGGACGGATACGGGTCGGCTGGAACACTCCAATCACCTTGCCGTCCGGCCCAATCCCCTTCTTGGTGAACGAGAATATTTCCTGCATGCTGATTACGTTCTCTTCCATCCCGGTAATCTCGGTAATACTGGTAATTTTGCGGGTGCCATCGCTCATGCGGGCCGCCTGGACGACGATGGTTATGGCTGCCGCGATCTGCTGGCGTACCGACTTTTCCGGCATGTTCATATTTCCCATGGCCACCATCGACTCCAAACGTGCGATGGCGTCGCGGGGGGTGTTGGCGTGAATCGTGGTCATCGAGCCCTCGTGGCCGGTGTTCATGGCTTGCAGCATGTCGAAGGCTTCTTCGCCGCGTATCTCGCCCATTATGATCCGGTCGGGACGCATGCGCAGGCAGTTGATGAGCAATTGACGCTGGCGAATGGCTCCCTGTCCTTCAATGTTCGGCGGACGTGTCTCCAGGCGCACGATGTTTTCCTGGGCCAGACGAAGTTCGGCGGCATCTTCGATGGTCACCAGGCGCTCGCTGTTGGGAATGTACTGCGACAGGATGTTCAGAAACGTGGTCTTGCCGGAACCGGTGCCGCCGGAGATGACGACGCTGATCTTGGCCTTCACGGCGGAGGCCAGCACTTCCATCATCTCCGCCGAAATGCTCTTCAGCGTCACTAATTGGTTGGCGGCCAGAGGGCCTGTGCCGAAGCGGCGAATGGACAGCGATGGCCCATCGAGCGCCAACGGGGGAATAATGGCATTCACGCGCGATCCGTCGGGCAGGCGCGCATCCACCATGGGGGAAGACTCGTCCACTCGGCGGCCCACGCGCGAAACAATGCGGTCGATGATCTGGAGCAGGTGGCGATCGTCGCGAAACGACGTATTCACCCGCGAAAGCAATCCGCCTTTTTCAACAAATACATGATCCTTGTCGTTGACCAGGATGTCGGAGATCTTTGGATCGCGAAGCAGGGGCTCGAGCGGTCCCAGGCCAAAAACCTCATCGAGCAGATCGGCCTGAATTCTCTCCTGCTCCTCGAAGTTCAGGGGCACCCGCTGGTCGGTAATGATCTCCTTGACGATTCCGGAGACAGCCTGGCGTGCCTGGCTGGAATTGACGCGCGACAGCTTCTCCAGATCCAGCTTGGAGATCAGGGTCCGGTGAATTTCCGCTTTGTACTTTTCCAGATTCAGTAGTTCCAAAGTTTGCCTTCCATTTTGTCGAAACGATTCTTATGGGACCTAACCGCCAAACAGGCTGAAGCCCTTCTTTTTCGGTGGCGCCGCAGCCGGTTCGCCGCAAACCGACCTGGCCATCTGGCGTATCAGGCGCGAAATGGGCGAATCCGACATGGCCAGCGGAGTTGCGGTGTTCTGCATCTGCCGCACAGCGGCATAGTCGTTGGGAATTTTCCAGGTAGCCGGCCGGGTGAGCGCCTTGGTAATGTGCTCGTCGGCAACCCCGAGAGAGCGTGGACCATACCGGTTGAGCACCACCTCCAGTTTGGGACCACCGGAGTTGAAAAACTGGCTGATGAGCCGGTTCGAGTTGCGCAGTTCGGTGATCGCAGCCTGGGTAATCAAATAGATGGTGAAGGCATCCTTGAACAGAACGGTGCCGGTCAGGTCGAGTCGCGATCCCATGTCCACCACGACGTTATCGAACTCCTGGCGCGCCACCGACAACAGCTTGTCGACGGCCTCATTGGAAATCTCGAATTGAGAAAACTTTCCAGGTGCTGCAAGCACCGAGAGGCCGGAGCTGTGCCTGGTGAGCAGCTTGGAGAGAAAACTCCCATCCAGGCGGCCGTAATCCTGAAGCGCGTTTACGGTCGAATACTCGGCAACGATCCCGAGGTTCAGCGCCGCGTCCCCCAACGGCAGGTCGAGGTCGATCAGCAGAGTGCTTTGTCCGGAATCCTGGGCCAGTGCGACCGCATAATTGCAGGCCAGCGTGGTAACTCCCGAGCCGCCCTTGGCGCCCAGAAATACCAGCATCTTGCCGCCGGCTTTCTTCGGCGCCCGCTGTGCCGGGCGGCGGGCGGATGCCCGCACCAGTGCCTCGGCCATGGTTGGCTTCGAGAACGGCAACGTGAGAAACTCGCGAGCTCCGGCCCTCATGCAGCGCACCAGCAAGTCGGGATCGGCTTTCGATGAATACACCATCACCGTCGCCTGGCTCTTGGCGCAAATACTCTCCACCAATTCCAGCGCGTATTCAGGGTTGCTGTCCAAGTCGATGATGATCACATCGTAATGCTGCTCGAGCAGCCTTGGCACGTCGTCCAGACCGGGTGGGTAGAACGAGAACTCCCGGATATCGGCTCCCCGGTTTCCGGCAAGCGCAATCACAGCCGCACTGCGCCGGTCCTCGTCCGGGCCGATCAGCGCAATGACCATTGCGTCCGCGCCGAACGAGTCGGGGTATTGAGTATCGAGGTTCGGGGAAAAATCTGACATCGCGTCTCGGTTGCTCCCTGTTGCCTTCAGTCTTCCCGGTAGATCAACTTCCTCTTCAAATCGAAACTTCGTGCTCAGCATTGCGCACTTCCCAGCATTCAACGTGGAATCGCAAAAAACGAAAGCAGCGTTCCAACAGCAATGGCGGGAGCATAAGGCATTTTACGCTTCAGCGGATCCAATTCAACCGGCTCGGGGTTCGTACTCACTCCGCTATCTTTCCCGCCGGCATTTTTTCTCACTGCCTTGAAGGCCTTTTTCAGATAAACAAAAAACACCAGCCAGACAAGGACCATGATTCCCCCCGCCATGGCGGTGAATACCAAAGAAAACAGCAATTGGCGCGGCCAAATCCACGCCCCAATCGCAGCACAAAGCTTCACGTCGCCCGCGCCCATTCCGCCCATAAAGAAAAGAACGCCATAAATCAGCAGACCTAGCCCCAGCCCGGCGAAGCTCCGCTCGATTCCGTGCCATCCCTGAAGCCATCCAGAAACCGCGATTCCGGCCACAAGAAAAGGCAACACCAGCCAATTCGGGATCCTGCGGCTGCGCAAATCCGTGAACGTCGCCACGGCCAGTACGATCACTGTCGGCCACCAAGCGAACGAATGGACCCCCATGTCCTTCCCCCCTCCGGATTTCCATGCGCTTCTCTCAAACATCTCACAGGCATTTCTCTACAGGCAAAACAACTTGAATCCTGTTACTTGACGACTTTCATCCCCCATCCGTGTACACGAATGTTTACCCGCGCCTCTCTTCAGTGAAGCGCATACACCGTCCCAGACTACACCTTCCGCCAATCAAGCGGGGTTGCCGGAAATGCGGAGCCGGATAATGTACGAGATTACAGCTTCAGGCCGTCGATGAAAAGTACTCAATCGCTCGATTGGCATTAACTGAACCGAGTCCGTTACCGTTGCGGCTTTATCGTTCATCCCCAAGCCCCCTCGAGCCGCTCGAAACGCCTCCTGTCCGCTACCGACATTGCCTCGTTAATGGACGCAATTGTAGTGCCACTTGGATGAAAACGGTGCAGCAAGAGCGTCACTCCAGCCGATTCGCAAAAAAAATGGACCCTTGCGTAACGTTACTACAGCACTTCATTGGGGCGCAATTCTAGTCTTGCAACCCTGAAACGCGTACTGCCGAGTCGCGGCGCTTACACCCGTTTTTTTCAACCCATCTCCGCGTAAATCACTCAACAGAAAGATGTTAATGAAAACCTTTACCTCGAAACCGGCGTCCGCGCCTTGAACGGAGTGCGGCAACCACTGGTCGCCATTCCCCTTTTCTACCCTGACCCAATGTTTACAGTATCGGCACTGGGAAGGCCATGTTACAAATGTGGCATTGACGTGGCACAGTGGAGGCACTAATCTCGTTCATACGAACCGCTCAGAGTTTTGGTGCGCACCTTTCCCCAAAAGGTACTCAGAGGCTTTTTCCGAGCTGGGCGGGATTCGGTTGGCTGTGTGTCGGCACACCACGGTCGTGCGCCACGCAATGTCTGTATTCCGGTGACCCCTGATACATAACGCCAAGGTGGCATTGCCAATGTTGGCGAGAATCAGGATCATGGTGACACCCCATCGCTTCGGAGGCGATGGCACTTGGCGGAAGGCCATGAAAGAGTACGCCCAGATATGATCAAAATCGGACTTTATTCAGAAGACCGGACTCTTCACCCGCTGCTTTCATCCACGCTCGGGAAGGAATTCCAGGTTGCGCTGGAGTCGGATGAAGCTGGAATGAGCGTCCTTCTTTCCTCCGGCGCATGCGACGTCTTGATTCTCGATCTGAACTCGAGTCGAGAGTCGTTGCAGCACAGGATCGACTTCTCCCGGCGTTTAATCGCAACGAATATCCCCTCAGTGGTGTTGGCCGACGACTCCCTCCGTTTGAACGCGCAGGAACTGGTTGAGCAGGGAGCTCTCGGCTACTGTCGCAAGCCACCCTCGATTCGGGATATCAAGACCTTGCTCGGCAGGGCATTTGCCCCCCCCGCAATCGTCAAGCAGCCAGTGCAGACCCCGCAGCGTCCCGTGGATAAACCTGCATCTTGCGACCAGTTGCTGGGGAACAGTGCGCACATGCAGCGCGTTTTTCAACTCGTGCGCCGGGTAACCAACCTGAATGCCTCGGTGCTGGTAACTGGCGAAAGCGGCACTGGCAAGGAACTGATAGCCCGCGCCATTCACAATCTTGGATCCCGTTCGAATCGCCCGTTCGTCGCTGTTTCGTGCGGCGCAATCCCTGAAACCCTGATTGAGGCCGAACTGTTCGGACATGAAAAGGGCGCCTTTACCGGAACCGTGGGTTCGCGCGAAGGTTACTTCGAGCAGGCCGGCGACGGCACACTGTTCCTGGATGAAATCGGGGACTTGAGTCTGTTTACGCAGGTGAAGCTCCTGCGAGTGCTGCAGCAAATGGAGTTCAGCCGGCTTGGCACCAGCCGTCTTATTCCCCTTCGGGCGCGCCTGATCTTCGCCACCCACCAGGATCTTGACAAGCTGGTGGCCGAGGGCAAATTCCGCCAGGATCTTTTCTACCGCATCAACGTGATGCGCATCGAAGCGCCTCCGCTCCAGGATCATCCGGAAGACATTCCCACCATCGCACGGCATTTTCTCCGGCGCTACTCCGAGATGTTTCAAAAGCCGATGGACGATATCGATCCGGAAGCGCTCACGATGCTCCAGGATTATCCATGGCCCGGAAACGTGCGCGAACTGGAAAACGTGATTCAGAGAGCCATTATTCTGGCCACTGAAGCAAACATTCGCGCCGAAGACCTGACCCTCCAAATCCCGGAAGACGAGAGTGCCGACCTTGACGATGTGGTAAACATTGCCGACTATCAGCCCGTCAACTCGTTTGAACGGCAGCTTCGCGAATACAAGATCAAACTGGCTGTCTCGGCTGTCCGCGAGAACAACGGCAACAAGACGCTGGCAGCGCGTAGTCTTTGCATCTCCAGGGCCTACCTGCACCGGTTGATCCGGCTTGCCGAGCCGGAGCCGCTGTTCGAAAGTGACCTCGGCAAGCGGGTAACCGCCTGAGCACCGAGTCCGCGATCACCCCGGAAATGGCCGCTTCCCTGCCCATCCGGATTCCGCATCGGGTTTTCTCGTTCCCATCGATGCTCTGCTGCCTCCTCTGTGTCCTTGCTGTGTTCACCGTGCGGTCGAGGTTCGACGACCCCGATATGTGGTGGCACCTCAAGAATGGCGAGATTATCTTCGCCAGCCACACCATTCCGCTTGCCGATGTCTTCTCCTACACCAGCAACCACCAGGCTCTGGTGCCCCAGGAATGGCTTTCGCAGTTGGCCATTTACGGCGCCTACCGGTGCGGCGGCTTCTCCGGCCTGATGCTCTTGCTGTGCCTTCTGGCCTCAGCTCTTGTGGTCTCCGGGTATCTGCTTTGCCGACTCTACTCGGGAAATGCGAAAGTGGCATTTGCCGGCGCCATGGCCATCTGGTTCTTCGGGACCATCGGCTTTGCCATTCGCCCGCAGTCCTTCGGCTACCTGCTCCTCGTCGCGGAACTCGCCTTGATTCACCTTGGACGAACGCGCAATCCGCGCTGGTTTCTCTCATTGCCGGTGCTGTTCGCGGTATGGATCAACTGCCATGCCTCTTTCATGCTGGGAATCGTAGTGGCATGTGTCTTCCTTTTCAGTTCCTTTTTGCGTGTCGAGACCGGTCCTGTGGTATCTCGGCCATGGAGTCCGCGCAGCCGGGGAATGTTCGCGCTGGCGCTGGTGCTATCTGTTGCCGCGCTGTTCGTCAATCCCGTTGGCATCAAGCAAATCCTTTATCCCTTCGACACCATGCTGAATATGCCCATAAACTTGAGTCAGGTTGAAGAGTGGGCACCGCTGCAGATGACCGATGCTCGTGGAGTTGGCCTCCTGGCCGTTCTTCTCATCTGTTTTCTGCCTGCGGCCGCCCGCCGCACCGAGCTCTACTGGGATGAGCTGATTCTGCTGGCGATGGGCGCATGGCTCGCCTTCGGCCACATACGCATGCTGTCGATCTTCGGAATTCTGGCCGCGCCCATTCTCGCCCGTCAGCTCTCAACATCCTGGGAGAACTACGACGCCGGCGAAGATCGCATCTGGCCCAATGCGGTGGTGATGGGAATGTCGCTGATCGCCGTATGCCTCGCGTTTCCCAGCGCCAGCAATCTGGCCGGGCAGGTGGACGATAACAGCCCCGTAAAAGCCGTCGAGTTCCTTCGAGCGAATCACCTGTCCGGTCCCATGTTGAACGATTACGGTTATGGAGGTTATCTCATCTGGGCTGCGCCGGAGTATCCGGTGATGATGGACGGCCGAGCCGATATGTACGAGTGGTCGGGCTTCCTGGCCGAGTATGGGAACTGGGCACTGATGAACGCCGACCCGAACCAGTTGCCGGATAAGTACAAGGTAAAGTTCTGCCTCCTGCGCCGGCACTCTTCCATGGTTTTGCTGCTGCCCTTGTTGCATGAGTGGAAGGTCGCCTACACCGACAATAACTCAGCAATCCTGGTGCGAGTGCCCTCCGCTGTCCAGGCAAACTAATTTCCCGCCCCAAACCTTCGCAGCCCTACTCCCACCCGCCTGACCCGACAAATCCCGCCCAATACCACGGATGCGTACTCTTGCCCTCGGCGCGGCGTTCCAGCAGCAGCTTGCGCGCCGAGTTCCACAACGCGTCCGCGGTGGAATCGTGCCGCACAAACCGATCAGCGTACAGCACATGCATGAATCGACCGGTAACTTCGTCGTCGACCGGCCATAGTGTCATCACCACGCTGCGCGCTCCTGCGATGCGAAAGGCTCTTTGCAACCCAAGGACGCCTTCTCCATCCCGCAGTTCCCCGTTTCCCGTGCTGCAAGCCGAAAGCACAGCCCAATCCACTCCGCTCAAATCGAGGGACGCTACCTGCTGCGCCGTAAGAATGGCGGAATCGCGGCTCGCATTGGCGCCGGCAAACACCAATCCCGAGTGCAGCAGCGGGTTGCCGTTGCCACATGCCTTGTCGAGAAAGAAAGCGTGCGTGGCGACGTGAAGAACCCGGTTGCGGCTGGCCTCCTCGATGAATCGGCTCCGCGTTGCGTCCGCTCCGGTCAGCAGCGACGCGGGCTCGGCTTCGATGGAGCGGCGCCACGTGGAAGCGATGTCAGCGACTTCTGTCCCGGAGCCCGGTAATGGATGGAACTGCAGATTGGTGAAGTCCTCACAGGAAACCGGGGCGTCGCGCAAACGCGATGGATCGGGAGCGATTCCGGCCAAATCAAACTGGGGACTACCAACCGCCAACAATCCGGCCTTCTTTTCACCCGCTTCAGCGGGAACCAGATCGCGCTCGCTGGAGAGTATGTGAATCACCGGTCCATGCTCGACCAGGTAGCCGGTTCCGTCGGGCAGCGAGCTGAACGGGATCAGGTTGAGAACTCCATCGGGCACCACCAGCGCCAGCTTCACATCCTTGAGGTCACCCCGCAGTGGATCCCAGATAAGCTTGCGCAGCGCCTCGGCTGCCTCCCGATAGTTGCGCTCATTTCGCGTAGATCCCAACCCGCCGCCGTGCGCTTCCTCATCGGCGGTGGCGCGGGCTCGGGAAACAAGGTCCTCAATCGGCTTGGCTGCACCCAAATCGAAAATCCGTATTCCGCTGGAGTCAGGATGCACGACAAAGGCCATGTAGGAGGGCGTTCCAATGTGGGACGGGTCCAGTTGCTCCACGGCCCGCCGAGAGTACTCAACGTAGGAAATCAGGATCGAGTGCTTCGGCAGGTGCTGGCGCAAATCGCCCAATCGCACCGCGGCAATGCGCTCGTCGCTGCGGACCGTGGCGCTTCGTTCCGCCAATGCGCGCTCAATTTTCTCCATCTGTGCAGTAGCCCGCGCCACAGCTTCGGCACGGTTCTCGCCGGCGGGAGCAGCGCTTTCCACTGCCAGCAGGCCGGCGCGAGCTTTGTTCAGATCGCTGAGCAGGCTGCCTACCGCCGGGTCGTTGCTGGAGTTCAGGTTTTTCTGCCGGCGCGCCATCTCGTCGGCCACGATGGCCCGTGCGCGCACCACCTCCTGATATGTCTCCACCACCGGAATCTCAGGATGCTTGAGCAGCACCGATATTGCGGTATCCACCCCGTGTGTGCGCTGCGCATCGTATGCGAGCGCCTGGCGCTCGGGCAGTGTTCGCGCCTGCAACACAAAGCTCTCGCGGCCCATTCGCGCGGCGATGAGCCCTTCCGATATGGCGCGAGTGAGACTCCCGCCCGATGCCAGGGAACGGGAGAAAACAGCGTGGTCTTGCGCCTGCGAATCTACAGTGGCGTTCTGGTTGCTCAAGGTGAGCTCGTAATTCTTCCAGGCTAGGTCGAATTGCCCGGTGCGGCTGTACAGATTTGCCAGATTTGAACTGATTGAAAGCACAAGTCCGCTGTTGGGACCGTAAAGTTTAGTTCCGATCTCGACCGCATGTGCGAGATGGGGAATAGCCTTTTCAAACTGCTGCGTCTGCACGTAAAAAGAACCAATATTGTTTTCAATCACGCCCAGAAATGGATCGTTGGGCCTGGTCCGCAAGGTAATGGCAAGAGATTCTTCAAAAGCAGCGCCCGTTCCATCCCTATCCCTCATGCGAATCTTGATATTGGCCAGATCGTTCAGCATGCCGGTCAGGTTCCAGTTATCGTTGCCGCCAACCTTGCGCTCTGTAGCAATGGCGGCTTCCTCGGCCCGCAAGGCGGACGGATAGTCGCCGAGCATATTGCACACCGCAGCCAGCTCATCGGCGGCGTTCGCGTAGTCCTCTGTTCCCGGAAATTCCTTCTCCGCAATCGCCAGGCCTTGCTCTGCGAACGGGCGTCCGTCGGCGGGTCTGCTCAGCGCTGTATAGACGTCCGATATCATCCCCAGCGCAACCACATACGTCTTGCTGTTCGGCCCGGCGGCAGCTTTGGCAACCTCAGCCTCGCGCATCACCAGCGGCAATGTCTCCGCATTCACTGATTCAGTGTCAATTTCCTTTTGCACCAGATTCTCGATCGCGTCAGCCACTTCGACGGTATTTCCAGGATGCGCGGATTCGGCCGCCTTCAGCGCCTCGCGCGCCTTGGCGATTCCCTCCGATATAGGGCTTTCCGGGGCAGTGGCCTGCTGCGCGGCACCTGCCAGGCACAGCGCCGCGACAATGATAAGGCACTCGACTGTATCGACCACGATTCGCGTGGGCTGGCTCATTTCTCGATCCCCTCCCATCTATATATCACTGACCGGCGGCAAGCACGGGCATCGCGTCTTGCCGCTTCTACTCCCACCCGCCGGAGCCAACAAAACCGGCCCAGTACCACGGGTGCGTGCTTTTGCCTTCCGCGCGCCGCTCCGCCAGCAGCTTCCGCGACGAATTCCATACCGCATCGGCAGTGGTCGAATGAAGCCCGAGACGCTCAGCATAAAGCTCATGCATGAACTGGCGAGCCACATCGTCGTCCACCGGCCAAAGAGTCATGATCACGCTGCGCGCTCCGGCTACGCGAAAGGCGCGTTGAAGCCCAAGCACGCCTTCGCCATCCCGGAGTTCCCCGTTGCCAGTGTTGCATGCCGAAAGCACCGCCCAATCCACGCCGCCCAGGTCGAGCGATGCAATCTGCTGCGCGGTCAGAATCGACTGTGGCGCGCCGTGATTGCCGCCGGCGAATACCAGTCCCGAGTGCAGCAGCGGATTGCCGTTGCCGCAACTCTTATCCAGCAGAAACGCATGCGTCGCCACATGCAGAACCCGGCTGTGTCCCGAACCTTCCAGGAATCCGGACAGCGTCGCATCGTCCCCGGTAAGCAATTGCGAAGGCTCCGCCGCGTTCCATTGGCGCCAGCTTGACCCGATGTCGGACACCTCTATCGCTGTGCCTGGCAAAGGCTGAAACTGGATCTTGCGGAATGCTTCGCAGCTCGGTTCCCCGCCGCGAAGGGGCGATGGCGGCAGCTTGTTTTCAGCAAGCTCGAACGTCGGGCTGCCGATCGCCAGAAGTCCCACCTTCTTTTGTCCCTGAACCGCCGGCACCAGGTCGCGTTCGCTGGTGAGCATGTGGATGACTGGCCCATGCTCCACCAGATAACCGCTGCCATCGGGCAGGCTCGCAAACGGGATCAGGTTCAGATTTCCATCCGCCACCACCAGCGCGAGCTTCGAGTCGCCGATCGCCTTTTTCAGTGGATCCCAGATTCGCTGGCGGACCGCCAGCGCAGCTTCGCGATAAATTCGCTCATTCCGGGTGGAACCAAGCCCGCCGCTGCGCGCTTCCGCGTCGGCAGCGGCGCGCGCTTTCAGAACCATGGCATCCAGAGATGCAGCATCGCCCAGGTCGAAGACACCGATGCGATCGGAGCCGGGGCGCAGCACAAACGCCATATAAGACAGCGTTGTGGCGTGAGCGGGGTCCACCTTCTCTACGGCTACGCGCTTGTAGCCCACATACGATACGAGGACCGAGTGGGCAGGCAGGTTCTGGCGCAGGTCTTCCAGGCGCACTGCCAACGCGCGCTCATCGTTGCGAATCTCCGCGCTGCGCTCCGCCAACTCGCGCTCGATCTTCTCCATACGATTGGTCGCCTCTGCAACCGCTTCACTCGATTGCTGTTGATTCGGCGTCCCTTGTTCCTGAGCCAACAGATCCGCCCGCGCCTTATCCATCTCGGCCAGCAGGCGGGCTACTTCAGGGTCGTTGTTCGCGTTCAAATTCTTCTGCCGGCGCGCCATCTCGTCAGCGACCATGGAGCGCGAGCGAACCAATTCCTGGTAGATGGCGGCTGAGGGCATATCGGGATGATGTTCCAGAATCGAGAGTGCAATATCCAGACCCTTGGCTCGCTGGTCGTTGTAGGCCAGAGCTTGACGTTCCGGAAGGCTGCGGGCCTGCAATACAAAACGCTCGCGGCCCTTCTGAGCAAAATTGAGACTCTCTTCGATCGCGTGCTGCAACTCTCCTCCCGACGCCAGGGAACGCGCAAAGGCTACATGGTAGCTAATTCGCTCGTCTGCGGAGAGGCGCGTGCTTTCGTCGGTGTCCTCGAATATCTTCCAGGCCGAAGAAAACTCCCCGGTGCGGCTATAGATACCGGCCATTTGAATGAGGATCGCTTCGTGAAGCGGACTGTCGGGTCCATAGATTCGGTTCACAAGTTCTGAAGCGCGGTTGAAATGGGACTTGGCCTTCGCGAACTGCTGGGAGTTGATGCAGTAGGAGCCGGCATTGATTTCAAGTATGGGCACGCGCTCGTCGTTGGGGTATTCGCGCTCAGCAATCGCAAGTGCCTCCTCAAGGTCGGAGTCAGCGACGGCCAGATCGCCCTGTGCCTCCTTCACATCTGCGAGGCTCGACAGCCCTTGTGCCTCTTTCACGTCGGCCAGGCTCGCCAGACTCGTGATCAGCCCCCATTGATCGCTCGATACGAGCTTCCGGGCCACTGCAAGCGCAGCTTCGTCCGCGCGGGATGCGCACGCCAGATCGCCCAGGGTTGTGCAAGCATAGGCCATGATGCGGGCTATGGAAATGAACTCTTCACTTTGCGGAAACTCCTTCTCGGCAATCTCATAGGCACGCCTTGACGACTTGAGGGCGTCAACGGGTTTGCTGAGCACCACCTCCACGAATGCGATATCGCTCAAGGCATTGACGTAGATCTTGCTGCGAGGACCGGCAGCGGCCTCCGCCACCGCTAACTCACGCTTCGCCAGTTCCATGGACTCCTCGGGGTCCGTCCGCTCTCCGATTTCGATGCCTACCAGTTTGTTCAGCGCATTGGCCACTTCCTCCGTGTTCCCCGGATGCGCCGCCTCGGCCGCGCGCAACTCTTCGCGCGCCCCGGCAACCGGGTCGCTCGCAAGCTTTGCCGCCTCCGGTTTGCTCGCGTCGGGCCTTGTTTGGTCCGGGGCGGTGGTGGAGGCGGTTTGCTTGGCGGCTGTCGGAGGCACGTCATGAATAGCCGCCGGGCTCTGCTGCGCGAAACACGGGGCACACAGGAATGCGGCAACAAAGAGGCCACGCATTCTGCCGATCCTGTTGAGCGCGGACTGGCTCATGTCTATAATCCTTTCACCAACTCCGGTTGTCTTATCCAAGAGAGACGCCGCTGGTTTCTTTGCAGCTTCTACTCCCACCCGCCGGAGCCGACAAAACCGGCCCAGTACCACGGGTGCGTGCTTTTGCCTTCCGCGCGCCGCTCCGCCAGCAGCTTCCGCGACGAATTCCATACCGCATCGGCAGTGGTCGAGTGAAGCCCGAGCCGCTCCGCGTAAAGCTCGTGCATGAACTGGCGAGCCACATCGTCGTCCACCGGCCAAAGGGTCATGATCACGCTGCGCGCTCCGGCTACGCGAAAGGCACGCTGAAGTCCCAGCACGCCTTCGCCGTCTCGGAGTTCGCCGTTGCCCGTATTGCATGCCGAAAGCACTGCCCAATCCACACCGCCCAGGTCGAGCGATGCAATCTGCTGCGCGGTCAGAATCGACTGCGGCGCACCGTGATTTCCGCCGGCGAATACCAGACCCGAATGCAGAAGAGGATTGCCGCTGCCGCAGCTTTTATCCAACAGAAACGCGTGTGTCGCTACATGCAGAACCCGGCTGTGTCCCGACTCGTCCAGGAATCGCGACAGCGTCGCGTCGTCGCCGGTGAGAAGCTGCGATGGCTCCGCCGCGTTCCATTGCCGCCAGGTTGAACCAATGTCCGAGACTTCCACCGCAGTGCCCGGCAAGGGCTGAAACTCGATCTTGCTGAACTCCTCGCAGCTCGGCTCGGCGCCGCGCAGGGGCGATGGCGGCAGCTTGTTTTCAGCCAGCTCGAACGTCGGGCTGCCGATCGCCAGCAGTCCCTGCTTCTTTTGCCCTTGAACCGCCGGCACCAGGTCGCGTTCGCTGGAGAGCATATGGATCACCGGCCCATGCTCCACCATGTAACCTGCACCGTCGGGCAGGCCGGCAAAGGGAATCAGGTTCAGATTTCCATCCGCCACCACCAGCGCGAGCTTTGAGTCGCCGATCTCCGCCTGCAGCGGATCCCAGATCCGCTGACGGACCGCCAGCGCAGCTGCGCGATAACTGCGCTCATTGCGGGTGGAACCCAGCCCGCCTCCGCGCGCCTCCTCATCCGCCGCAGCCCGCGCCTTGCGCACCAGCTCATCCAACCCCGCGGCATCGCCCAGATCGAACAAGCGGATATTGCTGGAACCTGCATGAAGAACAAATGCGATGTATGACGGTGTATCGGCGTCCATCGGGTCTACCGCATTCACCGCGTGCCGACGATATTCCACGTACGAAATCAAAACAGATCGCGGAGGCATATTCTGAATCACATCTTCCGTGGTCGCCTGGTAGATGCGCTCTTCGTTCCGCAGCACGGCGCTGTGTTCGGCCAGCGAGCGTTCAATCGCCTCCATCTTTCCATTTGCCGCGTTCACAAGATCCGCATCGTTGGCCGCGTGCGCATGCGGATGCTCGGCCGCAAGCAAATCCATGCGCGCCTGATTCAGTTCCGTCAGCAGCCGGGCAATCTCAGGATCGTTGCTGGTATTCAGATTCTTCTGCCGGCGTGCCATTTCGTCCGCCACCAGCGCGCGGGACCGCACTACCTCCTGGTAGATAGGCTCGACGGGCAATTCGGGGTGCTTCAGGACCACCGAGATAGTCGTATCCAGGCCATGGGGGCGGGTAGCATCGTAGGCCAGCGCCTGACGCTCTGGCAAGGTCCGCGCCTGCAACACAAACAATTCCCGGCTGATTCGCGCGCTCGTGAGCCCCTCTTCAACGGCGCGCGCAGCATTGCCTCCCTGAGCCAGCGACCGTGCAAACGTCGCTTGATTGGTCGCCTTTAAATCCACTTGCTCGTACTTGTTTTGCATTGAGAATTCAAAGGTCTTCCAAGCCAGCGGAAACTGGCCTGTGCGCGTATACAGCTTGGCAAGATTGCCATTCACCTGCAAAACCCTTGGGCTATCCGGTCCATAGAGCTTGCCCAGCATTTCAAGGGCGCGATTCAGATGCTCGCTCGCTTTGTCGAAGTTCTGGGCCTTCAGATAGTTCACACCCAGGTTATTCTCAATCACGCCGGTGTGGTTGTCGTTGGGGTCAAGTCGATAGGCAATGGCCAGCGCCTCTTCCCCGTTCTTGATAGCGCCGTCCACATCTCCCATGCGGACCTTCATGGCCGCCAGGTTGTTCAGCGCGTACATCAGCTCGGCGCTGTTGCCGCCACCAATTCTGCGCGCAACTTCCACTGAGACTCCGTGGGCTCGAACTGCGCAGGGAAAGTCGCCGAGCTTGGAGCAGATCATTCCGAGCTCCTCGGCGGCGACACCAGATTCCTGCGAGCCAGGAAACTCCTTCTGCGCGATCTCGAATGCCCTTTCCGCAATCGGCCGTGCATCGGGAGCGCGATTGAGCCCGGACATCAAATCGACTTTGACGTCGAGCGCACCCACATACGCCTTGCTGCGCGAACCGTCAGTGGTCTCCGCCACCTCAATCTTGCGGTTCGCCAGCGTGAGAGTATCCGCATCCGCGGTTCCGGTATCCCGAATTACCGTAATCAGGTCATCGAGCGCCTTCAAAACCTCCGGCGAATTCCCGGGGTGCTCGGCCTCCGCCTTGCGCAATTCTTCGCGTGCCTTGGCAATTGCCTCCGGACCGGCGGTCGGCGCTTCCGGCGCGGATACGGCCGGCTTGGCGGCAGTACTCGGCTGCTGGGCCGCGTTGTAAGAACACAGCGGACCCAGAAGGGAAAGGAGTAGCGAGTAAACCGTCGATTTATTCAAAGGATCAACTCCAAAGAAATATGCATATGACACAAATGCAGGTGCAACTCGGTTGCCTTATCGTTCATCTCTTAACCGGTCCGTTTCCGGATGCTGACGGGCTACAGTTGGGCTATGTAATGTTTCAGGGCACGATTTCAAAGCCTGCCGTGAGCAACGTCGATCGGTGCCGTAAAGAGATGAAAAGGAGCACGAGCTTTAGCCCCTCCGGTTTGCGCTCCGAAAAAATCGACCGAACTCTGCGCCTATTCAAATAGCCGCATGGCTACCAACCTCATTTCACCTTATTCAGCTCCAGGCGCGCCCTCTGCTCGAAATCTCCATGCAGCGAGATGGTGCGCGCCAGGTAATGCCGCGCCACGGTTGAGTCTTCGCGGGCCAGCGCAACTTGCGCCAGATAGTAGAGTGCTGCTTCCTGCTCCGGCGAGTCCCCGGCCGTGTCCACCTTGCGCAGGGTTGATTGCGCCGCTGCCAGTTCCCCGGAGTGCATCTGGCAGACTCCGGTGTAGAACTGTGCGGCGAGCGCCTCTTGATCCTGCGCCGGAACCTGCGACAGCGCCTTTTCCGCGCCATGGCAATCGTCAGCCGAAAAGGCCTTCATCCCGTCTTCGAAATGGAGATTTTCGCTCTCCCCGCGCAGGCTGGGCGCGCGGAAGGCGGGCAGTGTCAAGTCAGCAAGCTGCGAAAGCGCGCTGACGGCCTGAAACGGCGTAGACGGCTGCGGAGAGACTGGCGCGGGCTTGGGGCTTACAGCAACGGCAGGCTGCGCCGGTTTCGGTTGGAAGGTCCTGTAGCTCAGGATTCCAATCAGCAGCGTGGCGGCAATGGCAACGATCCCGCCGGCGCGGACCGGCCACGGAATCGGCGCCTTGGCAATCTTCAACGGATGACGGGCAAACTCGGCTGTCACCGCTTCGATCGCCTCCACTTGGGCCAGGCAATCCGGACAGTCGAAGAAATGCTCTTCAAACTCGCGAGCTTCATGCTCAGGCAAGTTCCCCTGGATGTAACGCTCAAGGCATCGATCAGCAAGTGTTCCATTGCAATTGGTCATGTTACTCTTCCTACAACACTGTGGTCTGTAGGCTCCGTTTGTGACAGCCGGCGGACAAAGTCTGTGACTCGGCGTGTGGCGCGCAGTTTCCGCTGCCTTACAACGTCGGGGTTCATACGCAGGCGTTCGGCAATGATGCCGGGCTTAAGCCCATCTATAAGTGTTAGTTGCAGAATTTCCCTATCCACTTTGTCCAGCGAGGAAATGGCGCTCATGGCCAATGCCTCCCGTTCCTGTTCCTCCACGCGTTCCGACGCTGAGCTAAGATCCGGCAGGTCGTCGGGAAGCTCCAGAGTTTCCGTCCGCCGGTTGGCTCGGTAGTAATTGTTCAGCAGGTTGCGGGCGATGGCGATCACAAACGCGGACAGTTTAGCGGCCTCGCGGAGCTGACCGCGGCGAAGGGCGCAAATTGCCTCCATCAGGACATCCTGCTGCAAGTCGGCTGTCAGGTCGGGGTTGCGGGTGCGAGCCAGCAGCATGGCCTTGACCGGCTTTTGGTAGCGCAAAGCGAAGTCCCGCTCGGCGTCCCGGTCGCCCTCCGCAATGGCTCTGACCAGGCGTTCTGCTTCCTGTGCCGCCCGTTGGGCCAAAAGCTCCGGTCCGTCGCTATGCTCGCCGTTCATGGGCTCTCCAGGTTAGACCCAGGTAACAAGCGCCATTTTCTCATAAGCCCCAATTGAATCCGAAGCTTTGTTTGCGTTACCAGAGTAAGAGCATGGCATCCCAAGAGTCACAACCCTCGCCGGAAACGGATTCGCCGGCATGGGAAAATGCGCCCGCATTCATCCCCGAAGCCACGAGCACCTCTGTGAGCCTATCCCTTGGAAGTCGCAAATCCGCGCCAGAGTTTTCCAATGGCCCTGCCAACGATCCAGAGGAAAATCGCCGCCGCGCAAAGTAGGCCGATGAGCTGCCATTTTAGATGGTCCACAACCTGGCGGATGATAAGAAACGTGTCGAACGATGTCCATTCCTCGCAAATTTTTCCATCCACGATTCGCCATACCGTAATGCCCCGCAATTCCAGCTTCGCCCCGGTTGCAGGCAACGGGCTTGCCGCAGCGGTATTGGTTCCGCGCAGCGTCCACACCGCCGTCACCAGATCGCCCTCGGCCATCATTCGATCAACGGTGATTTTCAGGTCGGGAAGAGCCTGCTTCTCCCAGTGAACCGCAGCTTGGTCTTCTTGCAAACTGTGGTCTCTGTGCATTCCATGATTCACGAATTCCGGAGCATAGATCTCGTCCGCAACCTGAAACTTCCCCTGGTTGAAGATCTCTTCGAAAACCCGTCCGGCGACGGCCTTGTTTTTCTCCTGCTGAGTAGCCGCGACGGGAAGGGGGCTCGCAGGCGCGGGAGCGCTCGCCGCGAATAACGGAGCGCATGCCAGAAGCACGAAAGCCATTGCACTCTTCAGCGGCTTCCTCCTCGAAGAAAACGGACCCAGCCCGCGGCAAGGCAGCAAGCCCGCAAATCGCTGCGGCATGCCGTGAACCGCAACTATCCTCTCAGTCTAGAACGCCGCCACCGTCTGTCTCAGGCTATACGAACTGAGCGTCTTGATGTAGTTGCCACGATCAAATGGCGAGGTGTCCGGCACGGAACGCCTGCTCAGGCACCCGCGCGTCTCCCACAAAGAGTTGAACTCGCGCTTCTGCAGCCAGTAGCGCAGGTCCGCCAGCACCCGGCCAATATGCTCGATGCCGTGAATATGGAGCGCCGAAGCCATCATTGTGACGCTGGCGCCGGCCATCACGCACTTCATCACATCCTCCGCGGAGTGAACTCCACCGGTAATCGCCAAGTCGATGTTCATGTGCCCGAAGAGAATTGCGGCCCAATGCAGCCGGGGCAGCAACTCCGAGGGGGTTGAGAAGTGCAGCGTCGGCCGCACCTCCAGCGTCTCAATATCGAAGTCCGGCTGATAAAAGCGGTTGAACAGAACCACTGCGCTGGCTCCCACATCTTCAAGCCTTGCCGCCAGGTGCGGCACGCTGGTGAAAGACTGCGACAGCTTTACGGCCACCGGAATTTTGACGGCTCCCACAACAGAGGCTACCAGGTCCAGCAGTTGCAGTTCCATTTCGATCGACGTCTGCGCCCGGCTGGTGGCCAAGGCATAGGTGTTCAATTCGATGGCGGAAGCTCCAGCCTGCTCCATATCCTTGGCATACCGGATCCACCCCCCGGTGGTTGCACCGTTCAGGCTGGCCAGGATGGGAATGCCGACCGCCTCGCGGGCACGCCGCAAGTGCTCAAGGTAGACGTCCTGCGTCATGCGGTAATCGTCCAGATCGGGCAGATAGCCAAGCGATTCGGCAAACGACTCGGTACCCCGCGACAAGTCCTCGTCCAGCGTCTTCGATTCAAGCTCCAACTGCTCCTCGAACAGCGACGTAAGCACCACCGCCGCGGCGCCCGAATCCTCCATCCGGCGAATATTGTCGATTGACTCCGAAAGCGGAGTGGAGGACACCACGATGGGACCCTTCAGCTTAAGGCCCATATACTTCGTTGAAAAATCGATCATTTCGCGCCTCCGTCAACCGCGGCTGCCAATGTTTCTTCCTTTTTCTCTTCCGGCGCAATGTGCGGACTCTCCGACCGCCCGGCCATGGCCGCGCGCGCCGAGTAGACCCGCCACTGCCGCTCCACATCGTCCTGCGCCTCGGTCAGCAGCGTTGAGGCCAGCTCTGGATTACTGCGCGCCAGCATCGTATATCGCGCTTCGCGATACGAGTATTCCTTCAAGCGGATCGACGGAGCCTTCGAGTCGAGTTGGAATGGGTTCTTACCTTCCTCGCGCAGCGCGGGGTTATAGCGCATCAATGGCCAGTAACCCGATTGCACCGCAAGCTTCTGCTGCTCCAGCCCATGCACCAGATCGTATCCGTGCGCGATGCAACTGGAGTAGGCGATGATGATCGACGGCCCATCGTGCGCTTCCGCCTCCTGGAATGCCTTTACCACATGCGTGTCGTTGCCGCCCAGCGCAACCTGGGCCACATATACCGAGCCGTAGCTCACAGCTTCCATGGCCAGGTCTTTTCGGCTGTTGCTCTTTCCGCTTGCCGCGAATTTGGCCACCGCGCCCCTCGGCGTAGCCTTCGACATCTGGCCTCCGGTATTCGAGTAGACCTCGGTATCCATCACCAGCACATTCACGTTCTTGCCCGAGCCAAGCACATGGTCCAATCCGCCAAAGCCAATGTCGAATGCCCATCCGTCGCCGCCGAGTATCCAAACGCTTTTGCGCACCAGCGAATCGGCGATGGCCAGCAGGTTCTTCGCGTCGGAAGTCTCATTGCCTGCAAGACTAATGCGCAGTTGAAGCACCCGCTCTCGCTGCAGATTGATCTCCGCCTCGGTCTTTTGGGAAGCGTGGAGGATCTCCGCCACCAAATCGACGCCAATCTCCGCGGCCAGCCGCGTCACCAGCGTTTCGGCAAATATCTTCTGCTGGTCCAGCGCGGTTCTCATGCCAAACCCGAACTCCGCGTTGTCTTCGAAAAGCGAGTTGGCCCATGTCGGTCCGCGGCCCTGCGCGTTGCTGGTGTAAGGCGTGGTGGGCAGGTTGCCGCCATAAATCGACGAGCACCCGGTGGCGTTTGCGATATACAGCCGGTCACCGAACAACTGCGTCAGCAGCTTGATGTAAGCCGTTTCCCCGCAGCCCGCGCATGCGCCTGAAAACTCAAACAGCGGCTGCAGCAGTTGAATGTCCTTCACCTGCGTGTGCGACAGCTTGGTGCGGTCCGCCTCCGGCAAGCTCAGGAAGAAATCCCAATTCTCGCGCTCAGCCTCGCGCAGAGGCGCCTGCGGCGCCATGTTGATGGCCTTGTGGCTGGCGTCGCTCTTGCTCTTCACCGGGCAAATTTCCACGCAAACCGCGCAGCCGGTGCAATCCTCGGGAGCCACTTGCAGCGTATAGTGGTCCTGCTCCATCGCCTTCCACTTCGGCTTGGCCCACTGGAACGTCGCGGGCGCCTTGTCTGCAAGCTCCGGCGAGTAAACCTTTGCGCGAATCACCGCGTGCGGGCAAACCATTACGCACTTGCCGCACTGGATGCACAGATCCTTGTCCCACGCGGGAATAAACTGTGCAATGTTACGCTTCTCCCACTGTGCCGTGCCTGTGGGGAAGGCCCCGCCGGCCGGAATCGCGCTCACCGGAAGCAGATCGCCGTGACCGGCCGCAATCTGGCCCAGCACGCCGCGCACAAACTCCGGCGCCCTTCCGTCGATGGAAGGAATCAGATCGAACTCCGACGAGACAACCGTGGGAAGTTCAACCTTTTCAAGATGCGCCAGCGCGTGATCCACGGCGGCAAAGTTCTTCGCTACCACCGCTTCACCGCGCTTGCCATAGGTCTTCTGAATCGCTTTCTTGATCTGCGCAATCGCTTCCTCGCGCGGCAGCACGCCGCTGATGGCGAAGAAGCAAGCCTGCATGATGGTGTTGATGCGCGTGCCCATCCCTGCCTCGCGCGCCACCTTGTTGCCGTCGATCACATAAAACTCGATCTTCTTTTGCAATAATTCCTGCTGGGTTGTCTTGGGCAGGTGGTCCCACACTTCAGCGGCCGAGTAAGGCGAGTTAAGCAAAAAAACCGCGCCCGGCATGGCCGCCTCCACCACGTTCATCTTCTCCAGGAAGCTGAAGTTATGGCAGGCTACAAAGCTGGCACGCGTTATTAAATAACTCGACCGAATCGGATTTGGCCCGAACCGCAAGTGCGAAGTCGTCATCGATCCCGACTTCTTCGAGTCATACACAAAGTAGCCCTGCGCGAAATTCGGCGTCTCGCTGCCGATGATCTTGATCGAGTTCTTGTTGGCGCCCACGGTGCCGTCCGACCCAAGACCGTAGAACAGCGCGCGCACCGTCTTCGGATCTTCGGTGGAGAACGACGGATCGTAACTCAGGCTCGTGAACGTAACATCGTCTTCAATTCCAATGGTGAAATGATTCTTGGGCGCGGCCTTGGCAAGCTCGTCGTAAATCCCCTTCACCATGGCCGGCGTAAATTCCTTCGAAGAAAGCCCATACCGCCCGCCAATCACAACCGGCTTGGCGGCAAATGGAAGCGTTGCCGCATTTTCGGCGAGCACCGTAACAATGTCCTGATAAAGCGGCTCGCCCATCGCGCCCGGTTCCTTGCAGCGATCCAGAACCGCAATCGACTTTACCGTCGCGGGCAGCGCCGCCAGAAACGCGCTTGCATCGAACGGCCGGTACAAGCGAACCTTCAGCAGCCCCAGCTTTTCGCCCTGCTTATTCAACAGGTCCACGGCCTCTTCGGCTGCCTCCGCGCCGGAACCCATAATCACCATCACGCGCTCCGCATCGGGCGCGCCGTAGTAATCGAACAGATGATAGGCGCGGCCGGTCTGTGCGGCAAAGCGATCCATCACGTTCTGCACAATTCCCGGAACCGCGGCGTGGAACGGATTGCAGGCTTCGCGAGCCTGGAAGAACACATCGGGATTCTGCGCTGTGCCGCGAATGATCGGCCGGTCCGGGCTCAGCGCCCGCTGACGGTATTCGATAATGTACTTGTCGTCCGCCAGCGCGCGAATCGTCTCGTCGGTTATGGGCAGAATCTTGCCGACCTCGTGCGAAGTCCTGAAGCCGTCGAAGAAATGGATGAAAGGAATGCGGGATTCCAGCGTGGCAATCTGCGCCACCAGAGCCATATCGGCAACTTCCTGCACCGAATTCGAGCACAGCATGGCCCAGCCCGTCGCGCGGCAGGCCATCACGTCGGAGTGGTCGCCAAAAATCGACAGCGCGTGCGTGGCTAGCGTGCGGGCAGTAACGTGCATCGTGGCCGGGGTCAGCTCACCGGCAATCTTGAACATGTTGGGAATCATCAGCAGCAAGCCCTGCGACGCCGTGAACGTGGTCCCGAACGCCCCAGCCTGCAACGCGCCGTGCAATGCGCCGGCCGCGCCGCCTTCACTTTGCAGTTCTTCCACAATGGGCAACGCGCCCCAGATATTCGTCTTGCCCTCCGAGCGCCACTGATCGGCCCACTCGGCCATCGGCGACGAGGGGGTAATAGGGTAAATCGCAACCACTTCGGAGAGACGATAGGCCACCGAGGCAGCCGCCTCGTTCCCATCCAGAATTACCATTTTGCTGCCTGTTGCCTGTTCACTCATTCGCTTTGCCTCACAGCGCGGCCAGGGAAATAAAACCGCTAGGTCGAGTCTCATCTCCGTGGGTATGAGCCGCTGTGATGCGAGACACAGGGTGGGCACCAATCCCACATTATGAACCCCCTCTCGTATTGCATAATTCTTCCCGAGTGCGCGTGCTGGCGACCTCGCCGACTCTCCGTGGATCGCACAATGCAAAAAGCGCCCGAACAAAAAAGGCTGATTTGCGTCTGTGTTTTAGAAATCGAAATAGGAAAGAAAGCGAGTTTTCAGGATGCAAGTAGGAAGCGTGTTCAAGCAGTTGTCTGGCGTAGGGCGGGCACCGCGCGCTTGCGAAATGTTGATTTCGTCAGCGCTGCTAATCCTTTGGCTTGCCTTTCAATCCACGACACAACTGGCGAGAGCGCAAACCGAAGCAAAACAGGCGCAGTCAACGCCGGACTGGCAAAAAGCGGCAGGCGGCAAGATGGAGTTCGAGGTCGCGTCCATCCGGCCCGCTGGGACTGGTGCCTTCGTTCCGCCAAACTTCGGACTCAACATCGACGATGGACCAATTCCCCCTGGAGGCCTCTTCACGGCGGATTTCCCGCTGGCAATCTACATCGGGTTTGCCTACAAGATCATGCCCACCTCCGAGCAGGAACAAACCATGGTTGCTCATCTGCCGAAATGGGTGGCCAGCGACTCGTTTGTCATCCAGGCGAAAGCGGAAGGCAGCCCAACCAAGGACCAAATGCGGCTGATGGTGCAGTCTCTTCTCGCTGATCGCTTCAAGCTCGCTGTACATTTCGAGACGCGCACCATTCCGGCCCTCGCTCTCGTGCCTCTCAAACCGGGACAAACAGGCCCAAGGCTCCGGCCTCATGCCGAAGGTCTCGCGTGCGACGCCAAGTGGATCGCGCCGCCGGATCGTGGCTCCCCGTCTGTCGCTCCGGGAGGATTCATGCCTGTTTGCGGCTCGGTTCAGGGGATATCGGGACCGAATCACACGGTTATATTGGGTGCGCGCAACATCACCCTAGCCCAAATCGCCGACTATCTGCCTTCGGTGCAGGATTTTGGCAGGCCCGTGTTGGATCAGACTGGGTTGAGCGGAGCATTTGATTTCTCCCTCAATTGGCTGCATGAGCGAAGTGGACCCTCGCCATCCGGCGCGGACGCCCAACTCGACCCCGGAGGACCATCCCTCTTCGAAGCCTTGAAAGACCAACTCGGCCTGAGATTAAAACCAGTCAACACCCCGGTCCAAGTTCTTGTCATCGATCATGTGGAGCCGCCCTCGCCCAATTAAAGATCGACGGCTCTCGCAGCCAACTCCCTGCCAGATTCACTTTTCCCTTCTACGGTGTCTAATCAAATGAGGTCCCGCATGAAACAGAATCTTCCCCGCCTTCTCGCTCTCATTGTGTCTCTTGCCTGCACCCTCGCTACCCACGCCGCCACAGTCACCATCGGCCATCCCGCGCCCGCTCTCACCTTTACCAATCTCCTCCAGGCCCCAGCCGGCTCAAAGGTAGACTGGCCATCCCTGCGCGGCAAAGTGGTCGTCCTCGAGTTCTGGGCCACCTGGTGCGGCGGCTGCATCGAAGAAATCCCCCACCTCAACTCAATGATCCAGTCGCTTTCCGCCAACAACATTCAGTTCATCGCCGTCGACGACGAAGATCCTGCTATCGTTCAGAAGTTCCTCCGCAAAACCCCCATCAACGGCTGGCTGGGCTTCGACACCAGCGCAAGAATCATCGACGAATACGACGCCAAGGTCCGCCCGCGCACCGTGGTCATCGATACCAAAGGCCGCGTCGCCGGAATTCTCGACCCCCACCAGCTTGCCAGTGACCAACTCGTAGCGCTGGCCGCCGGCAAGCCGGTCGTCTTTCCGGTGGATCAAATGATCGAAATTCGCCAGCAGGCGTTCAAGCAGGCTAAGGCCGCCGACACAGCTTCCGCCGGCACGACAGGCCCCAAGCCCATCTTCGATATCTCGGTCCTCCCTGGCGATCCCGGCGCTCGCATGGCCATCGCCCACCGTCCCGGCAAGGACGGCAATTCCGACTCCTATGACTACTTGAACGCCCCGCTGCCGGTGCTTTTCATTCTTGCAGCCGGCTTCCAGTCCACCCGCCTCGTGGTTCACAGCACATCCTTAGCAAATTACTCGCTGCATGTCAGTACGCCAGGCGATATCAAGCAACTTGCTCCCGCCCTCGAGTTGGCTCTACTTGCGGCCACCGGCTCGCAGCTTAGCCACGTATCCGCGGAAGAAGACGCCTGGGTATTGCAAGCGACGCCAAAGGCCGCCAGCCTTCTTTCCCCCGCCTCCTCAGACGAGCAAAGCATGTGCTTCTATAACCCCAAGGCCGAAAAACTGGTCATGATGCAGGCCACCCTCGACAGCCTTGCGCAGCAACTGGAAATAACCCTGGGCAAGCCCGTGGTCAACGAATCCGGCCTTCAAGGCGCCTACGATGCCAACTTCGGCTTTCCCAAAGGAGATGTGGAGGCCACCCGTGCCGCTCTGGAATCCAACCTGGGCCTGACGCTGGTAAAAGCCCACCGCACCATCGAGCGCACTGTTATCGACCCATTGCCGGCCATGCCAAAGCCCGCGGACCAAGCTGCGCAACCTGGGAAGCCCGCCGCCGCGCCCGGCCAAATGGTGCAATCCATCGCGGTTCCCAGGCAGTAGACCGAGAGAATACAAAAGTAATCGACCAACATACACACCGGCAGACTTCCAAAACCGAAACCCACTCGATAAGATGAAGAGACTGCGCAACCTTGAGGCTCCTGAATGCCGTCTCGCTTTTTCTCGCTCATCGCGCTGGTTTGCTTCCTCCCGGCGCTCCACGCCCAAAGCCACTCCGAGACCCCAGCGAAGTTTCAGGTTTACGGCGGCTATAGCCTCCTTTCCAACTCCCTCAACGGAGTACCGGGCTCTCACCACCCGCTGAACGGATTCGATGCGTCCATAGCCTTCAATTCCTGGCACCGCTTCCGCTTCAAAATCGACACCTCCGGATACGTCGGATCCAACCTGGGATCGCCGCAACATCCGTACTTCCTCCTCGGAGGCGCGCAATACACCATACACATCCGAAAGGAAGCTATTTTTCTTGAGGGATTGGGTGGAACCGGCGGCGCCAGTAAAAGCTGGCCGGCAAACGGCGCAATCGGCCAAACCGCCTCGTTTGCGGGCCTCGCCGGCGGCGGACTGGACACACCCATCACGCGGCGCATCGCCTTCCGCGTGAGCGGAGGCTATCAATACTCCTACTTCACCTTCACGCGCCCATTGACCGTCATCCCCTACAGCATCCCCGGCCTGCCCACCAATTTTGGCCGCATCTCCACCGGATTTGTCTGGCAATTTTGATCAGTCTCTGGATGAGCCGGTCCGCAATTCACCCCAGCCCTTACCGCATCGGGGTTGACTCGCGATGTGCTCCCTTCCGATTTGGCTAGGGGAGTTTGGAATCAAGCGTCTATACTACGTCAAATCGCGTCAGCGCGGCCTTTGTTGGCGCGGGCTGAGGGAAGTGATCGCTTTTGCGCAAGGGACGCCTATCGATCAGACATCGCTTAAGCCACGGCGCAACAAGCGTAGCATTTGAGAAGGCGCCTTTGGGGGAACCATGAAGGACGTGCCAAACCAGGAACCCGCGGCAGGGAAAACGCAGCCCACCACGGCGCGGCGGAAGATTTTTTCGCTCATCCTGGCTACCCTGGCGGGCCTTCTGGTCGGCTTGCTTGCCGCTGCCACGGCACATCTGCTCGCATCCGGCCCGGGGTCTGAGGCATTCCTCAACTTCGCTTGCGGCGCGGCGGGGGTCGCCGCCGCCGCCCTCGCGCTTCGCTTGCTGATACGTATTCCCCCTGAACCCGCCGGACCACCTGCGGGCGAAGCGCTGAAGGAACTGCTGGACTCAGCCGGACCCATGGTCATGTCCGCGGGCCTCGACGGCCGATTCACGTACCTCAATCCCGCCGCCGAACGCCTTCTCGGCTACCATGCCATCGAGCTAACCAGCATGTCCAGCGCGGGCGAAATCCTGGCGCCGGGCGAGGGGCAGCGCCTGCTTCAGGAGATGATCAGGCTTGGCGGCGAACCAAAATCGTCCCAGCCTACTGTCAGCGGCCAGCTAGCCGAATACGTCGAAATCATTCGCGCCATCCCCCCCAGCCAGGTTCCCAGTTTTCAAACCCAGTTGCGCCACAAAAACGGGACGCTCTTCCCGGTTACCCTCCACATCTCGGCCCTGCGCGACGGCACCGGCGCGCTCTCGGGAATGGTGGCCGTAGCCCTTGACCAGAGCCCCGCCGTCAACCAGGAGCAGGCTCTGCGCGAGTCCCAGGAGCGGTATCGCGACCTCTTCGAGAGTTCCAGCGAAATGATTGCCACGCTCAGCCCGTCGGGACAGTTTCTCTACGCCAATCCCGCCTGGAAGCGCTGTTTCGGAAAGGACAATGCCGCCCTTCTCGAACTCGATTCCTTTGAAGATCTCTTCGCGCTTGCTGCCCGTACCGAAGTGGCTGCGCTTTTCCGCCGCGCCCTCGACGGGGAGATCATTGACCGCGCGCCCTTCCGCCACCATACTCCCGAGGGCCGCGTGCTCGAGTTGGAACTGAGTCTCAGCCAGCGGCAAAAAGCCGGCAATCCGCTCGCCCTGCGCTGCCTGCTGCGCGACGTTACTCAGCAAAAACAGCGCGAACACCGCCTCGCGCTGCAGTTGGTCGTCAGCCAGATCGTCGGCGAAAACACCTCCAACCAGGTCGCCGACATGCGCATCCTTGAGGCCCTTTGCATCTCCCAGGGATGGGACCTGGCCCTCAAATGGGATGTCAACGCCGACGAGAACCACCTCGAGTTCTGCACCGCCTGGGGCGCTCCGGGCAGGCGCGCAGAAGCCTTCATTCAAGAAAGCATGGGGCAAACCATTGCGCGCGGGGAAGACCTGCCGGGCCGCGTATGGGCCGACGGCCGGCCCATCTGGATGGCTGAGCTCGCCACCGTGCCCGAAACGCCCCGCGTCTTATCCGCCCTGCGTCAGGAAATGGTCTCAGGCTGGGCCGTCCCTGTACGCGTGGGAAGCAAAGTTCTGGCGGTTCTGGAATTCTATTGCCACATATCGCTGCGCGAAGACCGCGAAGCCATCGCAGCCATCGAAACCGTGGCCGCATCCCTCGGGCAAATGCTCGCTCGCTCCCACGAACGCGGCCGTGCCGAAGAACTCACACGCCAGCAGGAGATACTCCTCGACTCGGTCGCCGACGGCATCTGCGGCGTTGACCGCCGCGGCCTGGTCAGCTTTGCCAACCCCGCCGCGGCTCGTTTTCTCGGCGCGCCGGCCGCCAGCCTCACTGGAAAACCCGTGCATCAGCTTCTCCACGGCTCCGCGCACGCCAACCAGAAGTGCCCCGAGGACTGCCCGCTGCGCCGCGCCACCAGCCATCGCCTCGCCGCCGCCGGAGAAGACACCATCTTCCGCGCCGACGGAAGTTCCTTCCCCGCCGAGTACTTCCTCACTCCCATTCTCGATCAGGGCCGTTTTTCCGGTTCCGTCCTCAGCTTCCGCGACATCAGCCAGCGCTACGCTCTTGATCGCCTCAAGGACGAATTCATCTCCACCGTCAGCCACGAGTTGCGCACCCCCCTTACCTCCATTCGCGGCGCGCTTGGCCTGCTCTCCTCCGGCATCCTCGGCGAGGTAAACGAGAAAGCCGCCAACCTGCTCCGCATCGCCCTTACCAACTCCGACCGCCTTGTACGCCTCATCAACGACATTCTCGATCTCGAGCGCATCCAGAGCGGCCGCGAGCCGCTTGCCTTCCGGCCCGTCCGCCTGGCGGAACTCATTCGCCAGGCCATCGACGGCATGGCCCCGGTTGCCGAGGCTGCCGGCGTCCAGCTCATTCACGACACCACGCAGGTTGAAATCGCCGCCGACTCCGATCGCCTGCTCCAGGTCCTCACCAATCTCATCTCCAACGCCGTCAAGTTTTCGCCGCCCAACTCCAGCGTCTCCATCATGCTGCGCCCCGGCGTCTCCGGAGTCACCCTCTCTGTCATCGACCAGGGCCGCGGCATCCCCGCCGACAAGCTTGAGGCCATCTTCGGCCGCTTCCAGCAGGTGGACGCTTCGGACTCCCGCCAGAAAGGCGGAAGCGGTCTCGGCCTAGCCATCTGCCGCACCATCGTCGTACAGCACTCCGGCCGCATCTGGGCCGAGCGGAACCCCGTCCGCGGCTCCACATTCCGCGTCTACCTGCCCTATCAGCCCCTTCCCCTTGAGGCCCCCGGCGCACCCGTGGAAAACGAACTGGGTCAGGGCACTGTTGTCCTTGCCGACGCAAACGGGATCACCCGGCCCCTCATTGCCGCTCAATTGGCGCGCCACGGCTACCGAGTCGTGGAAACGGTTACCGTGGAGCAAACACTGGCCGCGGCCAGCCTGGGCGTCCAGGCTATTCTTCTCGATACCTCGCTCGACGGGATGAACGGCTGGGAGATTCTGCCCCGCCTGCGCAGCATTGACCCCGAGTTTCGAATCCCGGTTGTGCTGCTCAGCGTGGATAACCGCAAGGGCATGGCCGGCGTCGAAGGCGCGGTCGCCAAGCCCCTGGATGAAAGCGCGCTGCTGGGCGAACTGGCCCGCGTACTCTGCGGACCCGGCGAGAAAGCTCGAATCCTCGTCGTCGAGGACGATGTCGACCTGGCCAAGACCATCGAGATGGTATTCACGCGCGAAAGCATCACCATCGAGTTGGCGCACACCCTTCAGGACGCCATCGATGCCTGCTTCACCTTTCAGCCCGATTTGCTGGTGCTCGACATTGGCCTCCCCGACGGCGACGGGTTCAACCTGGTCGACTGGCTGCGCAAGCACGAGAGCCTCGCGCGCCTGCCGCTGGTGGTCTATTCCGGTCGCGAGTTCTCTCAAGCCGAGCGCCGCCACCTTACCCTCGGTCCCACTCACTTCCTGACCAAGGCCCGCGTCCAACCACAGCAGTTGGAAGCCCTGGTCTTGACCATGTTGCGTAGTTCCCGGCAGATGGAGGAAGCCAGCTCGCCGGAACCCTCCATCCCCAACCAGTGAGCGCGACTAGTTATCACTGTTCACTTATCACTGACAACTTACAACTTGAAACTGTTAACTGTTCTTTCAACCGAGGTAGCAAGACCATGACCCGCCGCATCCTGATCATCGACGACGAAGACGACATTCGCGAGGTTGCCGGGCTCAGCCTGGAAACCGTCGCCGGCTGGGAGGTTGTTCTCGCCGACTCGGGCGCTCAGGGACTGGCCCGCGCAGCCGAACACCAGCCTGACGCAGTTTTGCTCGACGTCATGATGCCCGGGATGGATGGGCCCACCACTTTCCGCGAGTTGCGCAAGAATCCCATTACCTCGCACATCCCCGTCATCCTGCTCACCGCCAAGGTGCAGAGTTCTGACCAGAAACGGTTCGCCGACCTCGGAGTCGAGGCCGTCCTCTTCAAGCCGTTCGACCCGCTCACTCTTTCCGACCAGATTTCCGCCGTACTGGGCTGGGAGTAATTCCGCCATGGATGCCCCCGGCCAGAACAATATCGGCGAAGCACTCGACCGCCTGTGGGTCCAGTTCCTGCCCCTGGTAGTCGAGCGCATCGCTATTCTGGAAGCCGCCGCGGCCGCCTCCGCCACCAATCGGCTCTCTCCCGAACAGCAGCAAGCAGCACAATCTGCCGCGCACAAGCTGGCTGGCGTGCTCGGCAGTTACGGGCTCCCGAAAGGCACCCAGGTGGCCCGCGAGCTGGAGACCATGTACTCCTGCCTCAAGGATCCCGGCGCACTGCTCTCCGCGCACCTGGCCTCTCTAGCCGCGGAACTGCGCCAAATCGTCGAGAACCGCAAATAAACCAATCTGGACGTGGGTGAAACCAAACTGGATGTGGGTGCCCCAGGTCTCGATTCTGAGACCTGGGACAGCACAAATCCAAACCCGCTTGCCCGGTGCCCAACCCTTGCAACTTCTTAATGTCGCAAGCGTCGGACCAAATCAAGCCAGGTCGAAGCGGTCGAGGTTCATCACCTTGCTCCACGCCGCCGCAAAATCCTCCACGAACTCAGCCTCCCCATCGCTGCTCGCATACACTTCCGCGAGGGCCCGGAGCTGAGAGTTCGACCCAAAGACAAGATCGACCACAGTGCCCGTCCACTTCATTTCGCCGCTTGTCCGATCCAGCCCTTCCAGCACGCCCTCCGTGATCGCGGACTTCCGCCACTTCGTATTCATGTCGAGCAGGTTCACGAAGAAATCGTTGGTCAATGCTCCGGGCCGCTTGGTGAAAACGCCATGCTCCGACTGCCCGAAGTTTGCATTCAGCGCCCGCAGCCCGCCGATCAGAACCGTCATCTCCGGAGCCGTCAGAGTAAGCAGGTTTGCCTTGTCCACCAGCAGCTCCGCGGCCGATCCCTCCAGCCCCTTGCGCAGATAATTGCGGAACCCGTCCGCCACCGGTTCCAGCACGGCAAAGGAGGCCACATCGGTCTGCTCCTGCGATGCGTCGGTCCGCCCTGGCTTGAAAGCGACCTTCACATTGTGCCCAGCCTTCTTCGCGGCTTCCTCAATGGCTGCCGAGCCGCCCAGCACAATCAGATCGGCAAGCGAGACCTTCCTCCCAACTGACTGGAAATCCGTCTGGATCGCAGTCAGCGCCTCAAGCACCTTCGCCAGCTCGCCCGGCTGGTTCGCTTCCCAATCCTTCTGCGGTTCCAGGCGAATGCGTGCCCCGTTGGCCCCACCGCGCTTGTCGCTGCCGCGAAACGTTGCCGCCGAAGCCCAAGCCGTCGTGACCAGTTGCGAGATGGAAAGTCCGGATGAGAGGATCTTGGCCTTCAGGTCCGCAATATCCTGCTCGCTGATCAGCTCATGATCCACCGCCGGAATCGGATCCTGCCAAATTAAATGCTCCGCGGGAATAAGCGGGCCAAGGTACCGCGCGATGGGCCCCATGTCGCGGTGCGTCAGCTTGAACCAGGCCTTGGCGAAGGCATCCGCGAACTCCTGCGGATTCTCGAGGTAACGCCGCGAAATCTTCTCATAGCTCGGATCGATCTTCAGCGCCAGGTCCGTCGTGAACATGATGGGCGCGTGCTTCTTGTTGGGGTCGTGCGCGTCCCGCACCAGGTCGTCAGGCGATACCTGCTTGGGCGCCCATTGGTTCGCGCCGGCGGGACTCTTGGTGAGATCCCATTCATACTTGAACAGGTTTTCGAAGTAATCGTTGTCCCACTTCACCGGGTTGTTGGTCCATGCGCCCTCCAACCCGCTGCTGATTGTATCCACGCCCTTGCCACTGCCATAGCTGTTTGCCCAGCCGAAGCCCTGCTCTTCGATGGACGCGCCTTCCGGTTCGCGCCCAACATATTTGACTGGATCAGCAGCGCCATGCGCCTTGCCAAACGTATGTCCACCGGCGATCAGGGCAATCGTCTCCTCGTCATTCATAGCCATGCGCGCAAAGGTCTCCCGAATATCCTTGGCCGCCGCAACCGGATCGGGGTTGCCGTTCGGCCCTTCCGGATTCACATAGATCAGGCCCATCTGAACCGCGCCGAGAGGATTGTCAAGCTGCCGGTCGCCCTTGTAGCGTTCGTCTCCCAGCCACTTGGTCTCGGGTCCCCAGTAAATATCCTCATCCGGCTCCCAAATGTCCGCGCGCCCACCGGCGAAGCCGAAGGTCTTCAACCCCATCGACTCCAGCGCCACGTTGCCGGCGAGAATCATCAGGTCGGCCCAGGAGATTTTCCGGCCGTACTTCTGCTTGATGGGCCAGATCAAACGGCGCGCCTTGTCCAGGCTCACGTTGTCAGGCCAACTGTTCAGGGGAGCAAATCTCTGCGATCCGCTGCCTGCGCCGCCGCGGCCATCGGCAATGCGATAAGTGCCTGCGCTATGCCACGCCATACGGATGAAGAACGGCCCATAGTGGCCGTAGTCCGCCGGCCACCAGTCCTGCGAGTCTGTCATCAAGGCGTGCAGGTCTTTGATTACGGCGTCCAAGTCCAGGCTCTTGAATTCCTCGGCGTAGTTGAACGCCTCGCCCAGGGGATTGGACAGTTGCGAGTGCTGGTGGAGAATCTTCAGGTTCAACTGGTTGGGCCACCAATTCGCGTTCGGCTGGGCTCCGGCCACTGCGTGTTTGCGGGCACCGTTCGAAAACGGGCACTTTGCATCGCCTGACATGGCGTTCTGATCGTCGACTATCGGTGGTCCGGGGGTCTTTGTCTCGCGTTCCGACATTTTCTGCTCCTCATGATTGCTGGTTTATCAGATCCTTGGATGCTTGCGGTGCGCGGTTGGTTTCGCCCCGCGCCCAACCCTACGATATACACTCGCCCCCCAATGGCGGCAACTCTCGCCGCCTGCCGCACACCTCCCGTCCACACTTCCTCCGCACGCGCCGCTCAATGTTCCGACCAATTACACTGCATAAGGAATGCTTCGCCCCGATCCACCAGCACCCCAACTCGGCTTCCTGTTTGAAGAACCGCGCCCCTCCCGCCGCATCTGGCCGGTCCGCGAACTGGTTGCCCAGGTGCGCGACCTCATCGAGCGCCAATACGCCGACGTATGGGTCGAGGGCGAAATCTCCAACTTCCGCCCCGCGCCCTCAGGCCATGTTTACTTCACGCTCAAGGACGCCGACGCCCAGCTCCCCGTCGTCCTCTTTCGACGCCAGGCTATTCTGCTTCGCTTCCGCCCTGAAGACGGCCTCCACGTCCTTGTCCGCGGCCACGTCAGCGTCTACGAGCAGCGCGGCCAAATGCAGCTCGTCGCCGAAACCATGGAGCCCGTCGGCGCGGGCTCGCTTCAACTCGCCTTCGAGCAGCTCAAGGAAAAACTCAAGGCCGAAGGCCTCTTCGACGCCGATCGCAAGCGCCCGCTGCCCGCCTTCCCGCGCACCGTCGGCATCGTAACTTCGCCCACCGGAGCCGTCATTCGCGACTTCCTCTCCATCGTGGCCCGCCGCCACTCCGGCCTCAACGTGCTGCTCGTTCCGGTCTCCGTCCAGGGCGACCAGGCCCCCGCTGAAATCGAATCCGCTATAGCCTCGCTCAACGCAGCCAACCTCGTCGACGTTATCGTCCTCGCCCGCGGTGGCGGATCGCTGGAAGATCTGGCCGCCTTCAACTCCGAGCGCGTTGCCCGAGCCATCGCCGCCTCGCCACTGCCCATCGTTTCCGCCGTCGGCCACGAAACCGACTTCACCATCGCCGACTTTGCCGCCGACCTCCGTGCTCCAACCCCCTCCGCCGCCGCCGAGCTCATCACCGAGGCCCAGCACAAAGTCGCCGAGCATCTCGCCAACCTGTCCAACCGCCTGGCCCGCGCCGTCAGCTATCACCTTCTCCAGGCCCGTCAGCGCCTTACCCGCCTGCCCATCCGTCAAACCGAGTCGCGCATGTCCACGCTTCTGCATCGCGCGGCCCAGCACGTCGACGATCTGGCCTTTCGTCTGGAATCCGCCCTCTCCACACAACTCCGCCAGCAACAGCGCCAGGTCGCCGGACTCACCGCCGACGTGCTTCACCACAATCCCCGCCATGCCCTGGCCCACGCCCGCGAACGCCTCCAGGCAGGCCGCACTCGCATCGACCACTCCATCGAGCGCACCCTGAAGCGCGCAGCGGTGCGCATCGGCGCGCTCGACGCCCGCCTCCACTCGCTCTCGCCACTGGCCGTTCTCGATCGCGGCTACGCTCTGGTCTTAACGCCGGATGGAGCGCTGATCCGCTCCGTAGCCCAGCTGGAATCCGGCCAAACAGTCACCACGCGCCTCGCCGACGGCGCATTCTTGAGCCGCATCGAATCCACCTCACCCCAAACACCGGCTCCCGACCATACAATGAAGTACTGAACCTATGACAACCGCAACCGCCCGCAAACTATTCGGCACCGACGGAATTCGCGCCATCGCCGGCGAAACTCCACTCGACCCCACCACCATCTTCGCCTGCGGTCTGGCGCTCGCCCATTCCCTGCGCAAATCTGTCGACGAGCCCCGAGTTCTCCTCGGCCGCGACACCCGCGAATCCAGCCCCTGGATCGCCGCCACCCTCGCCGCCGGCCTGCGCAAAGCCGGCGCGCGCGTTGAAAGCGCCGGAATCGTGCCCACACCGGCCGTCGCCTTCCTCGCCCGAACGCACGGCTTCCAGGCCGGCGTCGTCATCTCCGCCTCCCACAATCCCTGGCGCGACAACGGAATCAAGCTCTTCGGCGCGGACGGCTTCAAGCTCCCCGACGCGCTCGAACTCGCTATGGAGGAAGAGATCCTCCATCACGCCGCTTCCATCCACGCCGCCCCCGACCCAGGTCGCCTCCCGCCTGTCGAAGACAGCCCCACACTCCAGGCCGACTACATTCAGTTCCTCATCGACGCCGTCCCCGGCCTCAAACCGAGCGGCCTGCGCATTGTTGCCGATTGTGCCAACGGAGCGGCGGCAGCCGTAGCTCCCGAGTTATTCCGCCGCATTGGGGGCGATGTAACTCTGCTACACATCCACCCGGACGGCCGTAACATCAACCTTGACTGCGGCGCGCTTCATCCCGGCCATGTGGCCAGCCAGGTTTTGGCGCGCGGAGCAAACCTCGGCATCACCTTCGACGGCGACGCCGACCGCTGCATGTTGGCCGGCGACCATAACAACGTAATCAATGGCGACGCCATACTGCTCGTGGCCGCCCGCGATCTGAAATCCCGAGGACTCCTAACCGGTAATCTCGTCGTAGCCACAACCATGTCCAACATGGGACTTGAAGCGGCGCTCAAGCGCAGCGGCATCCAAATGTTGCGCGCACCGGTAGGCGACCGCTACGTCCTTGAGCAGATGCTCGCCCACAATGCGGCCCTCGGAGGCGAGCAGTCCGGCCACATCCTGCTGCCGCATCTTGCCACCACAGGCGACGGCCTGCTCACTTCCCTCGTAGTTCTCGACCTGATAGCTCGCACCGGTAAGTCCATTGACGAGCTGACTGCCGACCTGAAGGTTTTCCCGCAAGTTATCGTCAACATAAAAGTCCGCGAGAAGCGCCCCCTGGAATCCATCCCCGCTGTAGCCACAGCCATCCGCGCCGCGGAGCGGCAGTTACAGGACACCGGCCGCGTAGTTATCCGCTACAGCGGCACGGAAGCCCTTGCCAGAGTAATGATAGAAGCTGAATCCGAAGCCCAGATGAACCACCACGCTAACGCGATAGCCGACGCCATCCGGCTCGAACTCGGCGTGTAGAAGCGTATATATATGGCTCATTATAGTTTCTTACAAATATCTGTCATTCTGGGCGTAGCCGAAGGCTTTGCGTCTCAATAGCTCTCTATAGCACCTTATAACCGGGATCCAGGTGCCTAAGGTCTCGCCTTTAATACCCGAGAAACACAGATCCGCACCCAACTTACTTCTTCCCTCCGCCGACCGGATACCCCTGCCAAACATATTCCAGCGCCTCAGGCAGCGTCTGTAACTTCGTCGCGTGATCCACGTGCCCCGCGTTCCGCGCAAAAACAAGCTGGTAGCGATACCCCTTGGCCGCCAACACCTTAGCCATATTCTCGTTGGCGAGCACCCAGTCGTGCATATTGTCGCGCATGGAATTCGGATTGAACAGGTCTTTATCTCCCACTTCCATCCAGATGCGCAGCGGCTTGACCGGGCTGTTCGGGATCAGGTGCTCATGAAACTCCCACGCCCCGTGCGGAGTCTCCGGGTTAGAGGGCCATTGCTGGTTGATATAAGTCCCCGAATAAGTCAAAACCCGGTGATATAACTCCGGGTGATACCAAGCCATGATCAGCGCGCACGATCCGCCGGAACTCCCTCCCATCGTCGCCCGGCCATCGGGATCGTGGGTGAGCTTCACATGAGCCTGCGCCTCCACCAGCGGCAACACTTCCTTCTCGACAAACTCCGCATAGTCGCCCGACATGGTGTCGTATTCCAATCCCCGTTCGCTCCCCTGCGCATCGCCGCTTCCGTTGCCGATCGAGATGGCCACCATAACCGGTACGCGATGTTCGGCAATCAAATTATCCAGCGCGGTGAACAGCACCCTGTCCGGCCCGTCCGCCCCCACAATAAAGGGCGCAGCCGTTCCCGCCACGTATTGCCTGGGCACATAAACCGCCAGATGCCGCGTGTACGGCGCAGGGTGGCTGGTAGTCACAATCAGCTTCGCTGGATCGGTTGGATCCGGCACGCCAAAGGTGCCCGGATCGCGCATAATCCCAGGAAAAATCCTGCTGTCAGCCGAGCTCATCGTGAACTCATACACAGTTCCCTGCGGCACGCGGCTGTGAACCGTCATCTCCGGCGCGGGGCTATGCGTCGGTCCAAGAATAAAGTTTCCATCCGCATCCGCCGGAGCATTGGCCCCGTCCGGCAACTCCTTGGCGGTGACGTAACCCTGCGTGTTCGGATCGCGCGTCGGTGGCGTGGGGCGCGGCTGCGCAGCACCCGGCGCTGACGGAGTCTGGGCTGCTGTAATCGCGGTTGCCGATCCTGCGCTAGCCATTATGCCAATCAAAACTGCGATACTGAGAATGCGTTGCATGGGATCAATCCTATTGTAGGCTGGGCCATTCATATTCCCACAGCCGGCAAGACATTTTCCACCCCAATTGCAAACAGTTCCAAGCAAGCCCACCATTGCCAGCCGAGTCGCGGAAATATGCCACCGGCATGTCGGTCACGAAAACCTCACAACCTCTCTGGAAAGGTCTAAACTTGAATCCAGGGCTCAGATTACCGAGCCACGCACAGTTCGGAACGGACCCCGCACCTGCAACACCTGGAGATCGACATGCCACTGATGAAGACGTCCAATCCCGCTCTCGGCGAGAACACCTTCCGCAACCTGCAAGGCGCGGGTTACGGAGGCATCACCGACCTCACCACTCGCATGACGATCAACGGCACCGTCAACAAGACCGGCATTCTGCTCATCTGCGCCATCGCCACCGCGGCCTGGACCTGGCATCTCTTCCTTCAGTCCCGCGACTTCTCCGATGTGGCGCCCCTCATGCTCGTCGGCGTCTTCGGCGGCTTCGTTCTCGCCATGGTCACCGTCTTCAAAAAAGAGTGGTCCCCGGTCACCGCTCCCATCTACGCTCTGCTTGAAGGCCTGTTTCTCGGCGGCGTCTCGGCGGCCATCGACCTTCGCTATCCCGGCATCGCCATACAGGCCGTCGGGCTCACCTTCGGCACCCTATTCGTCATGCTCTTTGCCTATCGCACCGGACTTATCAAGGTAACTCAAAAGCTTCGCATGGGAATAGTCGCGGCCACCGGCGGCATCTGTCTCTTTTACCTCATGCAGATGGCGCTCGGCTTCTTCGGCATCCGCTTCGTCTCCATCAACGGCTCCGGCGTCATCGGCATCGGCTTCAGCCTGCTCGTTGTAGCTATCGCCGCCCTCAACCTCGTGCTGGACTTCGACTTCATCGAGCGCGGCGTGCAATACAACGCGCCCAAATACATGGAGTGGTATGGCGCATTCGGCATCATGGTCACCCTGGTCTGGCTCTATCTTGAGATCCTGAGGCTGCTCTCCAAGCTGAATCGCAGAAACTAAACCAGCCCACAACCACGGATGACCATCCTGTGCCACGCGACTAGGGTCTGATCCCTGTTCCCTGCCTTTACAGGTCTCTCCAGTTCGCTCCAAATCCCAAATCGGCCACCAGCGGAACGTCGAGCTTCACAACCCCCTCCATCTCCGCCTGCACCAGTTCCGCGACCTCGGCTTTCTCCTCCGCCGGAACCTCGAACAGAAGTTCGTCGTGTACCTGTAGCACCATGCGCGTGTTCAGCTTGCGCACACTCAGTGTACGGTCTATTGCGATCATGGCCAGCTTGATCAGGTCGGCGGCCGTGCCTTGCAGGGGTGTGTTAATCGCCGTACGCTCGGCGAACCCTCTCTGGTTTGGATTGCGGCTCTCCATGTCCGGAATCGGCCTCACCCGCCCAAACAGCGTGCGCACGGCCCCATCCTGCCGCGTCTGGGCTAACGTCTTATCGATGAATGCGCGCACGCCCAGGTAGCGCGCAAAGTAGCGATCTATGTAGGCGCGCGCCTCCGCCTGCGGAATGCCCAGCTGCGCCGCAAGCCCGAATGGCGAGATGCCGTATACGATGCCAAAATTCACCGCCTTCGCCCGCCCGCGCGTCTCTTTGTCCATGGTCTCGATGGGCACTCCGAAAACTTCGCTTGCCGTCATCGTATGAATGTCGATGTTCTCCGCGTAGGCTCGCACCAGCAGCGGATCGCCCGAGAAATGCGCCAGCAGCCTCAGCTCAATCTGCGAGTAGTCCGCCGACAGCAGTTCGGTCCCCGGCGACGCCGTAAACGCCGCCCGAATCTCCCGCCCCAGCTCCGACCGAATAGGAATATTCTGCAAATTCGGATTTACCGACGCCAGGCGCCCGGTTGCCGTAGACGCCGACACAAACGTGGTATGCACGCGCGATTCCCCATCGGCCAGCAGCGGTAAAGCATCTATATAGTTCGACTTGAGCTTCGACAGGTGCCTGTATTCCAGCACCAGCCGGGGCACTTCGTTGTGCTCCGCAAGCGCCTCCAGCACATCCTGCGCCGTGGAGACAGCCTTACCCTTCCCACGGCTGGCCGGCGCGGGCAAACCCATGGCTATGAACAAGACTTCGGCCAATTGCTTGGGCGAATTGATGTTGAACCGCCGCCCCGCCAACTCGAAAATCCGCTCGCCAACCCGCTCCAACTCCGCGGTAAACCGCGTAGAGAGCCCGTTCAGCACCCCAATATCGATTCGCACCCCCGCCCGCTCCATCCGGAACAGCACCGGCGCCAGAGGCAAATCGATCTCACGGTAAACCCGACCCACCCCGGCCTTTTCCGCCTCCGCGAGCAGCGCGGGGACCAGTGCGTGAATGGCCGCCGCTCCCGCCGCCAGCGTGGAAGGCGCAGCCTGTCCATGCCGCGCGGCTACATCGGCCAGCGACTGCGTGGCATGGGTTGGATTCAGCGCATAAGAAAGCAGCATCGAGTCGTCCACCGCGCCGCGCAACTCCACGCCAAGTCCCGCCAATACATGCAAATCCAGCTTCCAATCATGTACCCGCTTTGCCACGGCGGCGTCTTCAAGCAGTGCCCGCAACTCGTCCGTCAACGCGAGCCTCAGCGCCTTACCGGCCTCCGCGCAAACGCCCACACTGGAACGCGTCTTCCTCTCCGCTTCCTCCACCACATCCAGCAGCGACAGGTTCGCCTGCTGCGGAGCCTCGTCGTCGGCTTCCTGAGCCGCCTGTTCCTTCGCATCCAGCGCAAAGGCAAACCCATGCTCCCGCGCTGCCGCGTAAAACGCCTCGGCCTGCTCGTGGGTCGGTTCTTCAATGAGCTCAATCGACGGAGCAGATTCCGAAGGCGCCAGTTCTTTCAGCATCGACGTAAACTCAAGCTCCGTAAACAGTTCCCTGCAAGCCTCCAGGTCCGGCGCCTGCGTCTCCATCGCCCGCAAATCCAGTGGGAGCGGCACATGGCAATCGATGGTCACCAGTTCCTTCGACAGCAAGACGGCGGCGCGGTTCTGCTCCAGGCTTTCGCGATAGCTCTTCCGCTTCACTTCGGCTGCCCGGTCCAGCACCGCCTCCACGCTGCCAAACTCCAGAATCAACTCCACGCTGCCCTTGTCACCAATGCCCGGCGCGCCGGGAATGTTATCCACCGCATCGCCGCGCAGGGCCATCACGTCCACCACTTTTTCCGGCGGAACGCCCAGTGTTTCCAATACCTTGGCCGGGTCCATCACCAGGTTATCCTTCTGCGGATTCAGGACCTTCACCGTCGGCGTCACCAACTGCATCATGTCCTTGTCGCCGCTCACGATGAACACCTCGTGGCCCTCTTCCGCGGCCTCGCGCGCCAGTGTGCCGATCACGTCATCGGCCTCAAACCCCACCGCTTCCAGAATCGGAATCCGCAGCGCCTCCAGTGCGCGTCGGATGTAGGGGATCTGCCGCCTCAGGTCCTCGGGCATGGCTGCGCGATTGGCTTTGTACCCCTCGTAGCTCACCTCGACAAAGCTCTGCGACTTGCTGTCCCACTTGCGCAATGGGCCCATGGTCCGCGCCCGCTCGTCGCGGAACACCTCCCCGCTCATGTCGAAGACTGCCGCAAAGTAGAGCGGCGAAAAGTCCTGCCGCAGCTTCTTCACCATGTTTACAAACACATAGATTGCCGCCGTAGGCAGTCCACCCCGAGTAGACATGGGCCGCGAGCGCTGCATGGCGTGGTAAGCGCGAAAGATAAACGCCATAGTATCGAGCAGAAAGACGGGCGGCTTGGCTTGGTCGGTCACGGTAACGAGTTTATCAGGGGCAGTTCTTAGTCCTACAGTTGCATTTCCTGCAAATCCCGGAAAGGTTGAACGGCTCGGGCCTGAAGGCCTTGTTGATTTGCTCCATTTTCAGAGGGTTACGCCCTGCTCCCTCCGACTTTGCCGGTAACGGTAACGAGTTTATCAGGGGAGTTCCTGGGGCCTGCCGAAGAACTCGGATTTCGGGTGAAATTTGTGGAAGACGTCCCTCAGGGGCTAAAGCCAACGTTGATTCCATTGCCTTTGCGGCACAACTAAAGTCGTGCCCTTTCAAAGCAATGAGATTTTCCGCGGCCTGTATTGCGCAGCGCAGTTTCGGCCCTTTCAAAACAAAAAGCATGGGCAAGGCGCACCGCCGCGGGTGCGGTTAAATGCGTACGCCGCGAGGTTGAAAAGAACCGCGCCGCGAACGCAAATCCGCCTAGGCAAACGTGTGACAAATAGTGCAAAACGACACGAATTAAGGCCGTTTTTGACGCAAAAAGGGCGCAAATAAGCGTGTTTTCGAGCACAAAATTGCACGTGTAAACCTTTACAAAGCGGGGGAGTGCTAGCATTGATATCACCTTCGGCTGTTAGCTCTCAGCTCTCAGCAATGGCACGGGACCCCTACCCCGTCCCGGTGCCCCGTAGCCACCGCGCCGGTTCAAATTCACTGTGGCCGGTTCTGGGGTCGGAGGTAGCCCTCCCCCCCTGTATCCGTTGGTATTCGCTTCAGGGCAATCGTATGAAACAAGAAATGCGAAGCGTCCCGGCCTTGAAAGGGCACGGTTTAAGCCGTGCAAATGGTTCCAGTTCCAATCTTGTTGGGTTTTAACCCTGAGGGAAGTTTTTCGCACGAGAAAGCCTTCCCTCAGCGGCTAAAGCCGGACTGCGTTGAGCCTCGTGAGCGGCACGGCTGAAGCCGTGCCCTTTCAAAACTATTGCTCTTTATGGTTCGTTCCGTTCCTGCGATTGCCCTGGTATTCGCTGGTATTCTGCGCAGAAAAGGTGGAGAATGGCTGTGGTTGTTCGCAGGTGTGAGCCTGCTAAACCCCAGCCTGGGGCATAATAGGGCTAGAGCGGGCCGCCTTGTGCGGCCCCCTCGCTTTTCAGGGCCAAAGTACCGTGGCGATTTCCCGGTCCGCGAATCGTTCCTTTGGAAAAATCGTCACTGCCCACCGCTTTTTTCCGGCGTGCCCACAGATGAGAACCCGGTAGATGTGCTGGCCCTCCGTTCAGAAGTTTTTGATATAGGCGTCGCCAGGGATGGCGCGTCCCAAGGCCTGCCAGTTGGGAACGATCATTGTTGGACTTTCGATGATTGGGCGCGCCCAACTGAGTTCTTGTGCTCTGCGGATTTGAATGCGGCTGGGGGCGAGGGTGATGCGGTGGGGCGCCGGCTGCTGGGTTTGAAGGATGATATGACTGCCAACCTGATGGACTTTCAGGTATTCCCAGCGCTTGCAGAGATGCTTGACCAGTGCTTCTCCGCTCAGGTCGCGTGGGAGTCTCATGCGACCGCGAGCACCTCGTCGCGAGTCAGGTGAAGACGGATGGAAGCGGGCGCTACAGAGTCGAAATAGAAGGCTTTAACAGCCTCCTTGACATTGGCTTTAAGCTCATCCCAGCCATCGGCCTGGGTGAATATGCTCTCGCCGAGCGCTTCGGCGGTGAACCCGCCGTCTGCTTCTTGCGCGACTTCAAACACGATCTCATTCATGCTGTTTGCCCCCTGCCGGCATTTCTCCCATGATACTTCGATTTCACGCGCAGGGGCGAACGAAAAGCATGACTCAGCGGGTGAAATCCCGTTGCTGGCGGGCCGCCCATAAACTGCCACAAAGGAGGGTGCCCGGCGTGTGTACATAATTCCAATGTCTGTACACATCAGTGGTACGATGACCGTGTGGAGGGCGATATGGGAACAGCGAAAGCCTCGGTGGTTCACAAGCATTTCCGCCTTGACGCCGCCAAGCTGAAGCGTGCGCAGAAGTTGCTGAATACTCCAACGGAAACCGAGACAGTGGAGCGTGCGCTTGATTTGGCGATTGCCGAGGAGGAGCGCGACCGGCACGTGCGCGAGGCGCACGAGGAATTCTTCCGCAGCGGCATCGAGATTCGGGATGTCTTCGGTGCGCTGGGCGAAGGCGTACTGGGCAAGTAACGGATGAAAGTCCTTTTCGACTCATCGATTTATATCCGGTCCATGCGCGACGCAGGGCGCGACGAAGGGGCGGCCGGTCTCGCCCTGCTACGCTGGCTGGGGCCTGCGCCGATCTGGGGCTCCTCGGTGGTGCTGGAAGAGTTGTACGCCGGAGCGAGTTCCCGAGACCAACGGATCGTCCAGAAGATTGAGCTGGAGTTTGAGCGGGTGAACCGGTTGCTGGTTCCGAACCAGCGCGACTGGACCGGGGCGGGGCTACTCCTTAACCGCATCGCGAACAGGTACGGTTACGAGTGCATCGGACGCTCGCGGCTGACCAACGATGCGCTGATCGCGACAAGCGCGGCGCGATGCGGGATTGAAGTCATCACCGGGAACGCGCGGGACTTCGCGCGGCTGGCCGAGTTCTGCCCGCTGCAATGGCGTGTGGGGTAGAGATCACGCCACAAACATGCAATCCCCATAGCTGAAAAACCGGTACTTCTCCCGGACCGCATGGGAATAGGCGGCCAGCACGCGCTCCCGTCCGGCGAAGGCGCTTACGAGCATCAGCAGGCTCGACTGCGGCAGATGAAAGTTGGTGAGCAGCGCGCCCACCAGACGAAACTCGAACCCCGGCGAAATGAAGATCTCCGTCTCGCCCGAGTGCGCCGTCAGTTCGCCGCCGTCCGCCCGCAACGCGCAGTGTTCCAGCGTGCGGACCACGGTGGTGCCCACCGCGACAATGCGGCGGCCTTCGCGGACGGCGCGATTGACAGCCTCCGCCGTCGGCGCGGTCAGCGTATAGCGCTCTCGGTGCAGCCGCACATCCTTGAGGCGCTCCACGCGCAGCGGCGCAAAGGTGCCCAGTCCAACGTGCAGCGTGACCCGCGCGACTTCGACGCCGCGGCCGGCCAGGCACTCAAGAACCTGCGGCGTAAAGTGAAGCCCCGCCGTAGGCGCAGCCACCGAGCCGCGCTCGCGCGAAAACACCGTCTGGTAGCGCTCGCGATCCGCATCCGCATCGTCTCGCCGAATGTAAGGCGGCAGCGGGATGTGGCCGATGCGATCGAGGACCGCGAAGAAGTCGTCCACCGGTTTGAACCGAAGGAGACGCTCGCCGAACTCGCCGCGTTCGAGCACCTCGGCCTCAAGCAGCACAGCGCCGGAGGGATCGGGAAAGATTAGGCGCTCGCCCATGGCCACCTTCCGGCCAGGGCGCACTAGGGCTCGCCACAGGTTCTGGCCGGCCGGTTTGGGAGCGTTGCTCTCCCAGGTCTCAGAATCGAGACCTGGGGCACCCAGCATTTGAGGGACAGCAGGCTTTGTTGAAAGACGAGATGCAGATCCTTCAACTCGCTTCGCTCCCTCAGGATGACAGGCCTGGTATTGAGCGGCCGGCTCCGTCAGCATCACTTCGATGCGTGCGGTCGGCTTCTCGCGCTCGCGGCGGAGCGTTCGCAGCGCATAAAGCCGCGCCGGAATCACCCGGCTGTCGTTGAGAACGAGTAGATCGCCGGGTTTGAGCAACGAAGGAAAATCGCTGAAATTCGCGTCTCGCACATCGCCGGCCGTTCGATCCACAACCAGCATCCTGCTTAGTCCGCGCTCCGCCGGAGGCTGCTGCGCAATCAGCTCAGCCGGCAGATCGAAGTCGAAATCCTCCACGCGCTCGCCGGTCACGGCCTGGCCTTTTTGAAGTGGGCCTTCTTCAAATGTTCCAGCGCCCGCAGCCGGGCCCGTTCCAGCGCCGCATTCAGATCTTCGCGCATTCCCTCAAAATCCTCGGCGGCAAGATTGGCAGGCACATGCGTCCATCGCGCCCAGCTCACCACGATCCGCGTAAACGGTCGCGGCACCAGAAACCTGTCCCACGAACGCATGGTCCAGGCATGCTCCGGTTGCAGATGAAATGCGCCGATGCGGGCGCCGGTCATTTGCGCCAGCTTGATGGGCCCCATTTTTGTTTGGTAAATGGGCCCGCGCGGCCCATCGGCGGTAAAGATGGCCGGCTTGCCGTTCTCGATGGTTTGCTTCAGCCCCAGCAGCCCTTCGCGCGCGCCCCGTGTGCTCGAACCGCGCACGGCATCGAAGCCAAACAAGCGCAGGACGCGGGTAATCAGCTCGCCATCGAAGCTGCGGCTGATAAGAATAATTGCGCCGGTGGTGCGGAAGTAGAACGTGCAAGGCAGCACGCATTGGTGCCAGAAGCAGAAGATTTCCGCCCCGGCTCCCCGGCCAAACTTGAGCGGCGTAACGCCCTCTTCGGCAATCTCTTCAAAGCGCCAGGTCAGCCCCGCCAGCCAAACCAGCGCCCACACCATGCGCGGAACAATCCCCAGCACAAGGCGCTGGACGAGGGTAAAGCGTGGACTGGCTTCCGCGGTCACAGCAATGATTCTAGTCCCGCCAACACCGCTGTCTAGCTATAACGCAACCACCGCAGCAGTTCCGGCAGCGTAGCCCGCTTGCCATACATCAGAATCCCCACGCGATAGAGCCGCGACGAGAACCAGAGCACGCCCCAGATGCTGAGGATCATAAGCCCGATCGACACCGCGAACTGCCACGCCGGCGGCGTCTCGCTGGCCATCCGCAGGAACATGATAATCGGCGCGCACGGCGGAAAGAACGAAGCCGCGACCGACCAGAACGAATTGGAATCGTTGATGATGAGCAAGATCAAAGAGAAGCTCAGCCACGTGGGCGCGGCGGCCAGCGGCATATACATTTGCAGTTCCTGCTCGGTCTCGCACGAAGCGGCCAGCCCCGCAAACAGCGAGCTGAACAGCAGGTAGCCCAAAAGGAAGTACACCGGGAAAAGCACGCACTCGGCCACCGAGAAATGAATCTGCAAGTCCCCGCTCATGGCCGCGGCCGCCAATGGAGAAACCAGAATCGCCGCGCCGGCCACCAGCCATATTCCAATCTGCGTCAGCCCCACGGCGCCCGATCCGGCCAGCTTTCCCGTCAGCATGTCGCTCGGTTTCACGGTTGCAAGCATGACCTCGAAGACGCGCGAAGTCTTCTCCTGCACAATCGACCGAGCCACGTTCAGCCCGTAGATCATGGTGGTCATGGTCAGCAGAATCGCCATCACATAACCCTTCCAGAAGGAAGCCATGGCGTTGCTTTTTACCAACCCGCCGGTTTTTTTCACCTGAAAGGTATCAATCTTCAGGCCCTTCACGAGCCTGTCCACCTCGTCCTGTTTCATGCCGCCGCTGGTCAGGTGTTCGCTCACCAGGCTGTCGTTCAGGGCGTCCTTCAAAATCTCCGTGCCCATAAAGTCGCCGGCCGATGCCGAAAAGTAAGTGGCCGTCGGCATTCCGCCAACGGGCGTATCAATCCACAAAAACCCATCGATGGCCTTGGCCCGCGTCCGCTCAATCAGCGCCGCCCGGTCTTCGGCCTTGGCCGGAGCAAACACATCCACAATCGCCTTGGAGTTTTTGCCGCTCACCAGCCGCGTGCGAATATCGCTGGCCAGCGCCGCATCGCCCGCGGCCACCGCCATGTGCTTGTTGGCGCCCAGCCCCAGCGTGGAAAGATAGCTGATGCCGAACACAGCCGCCAGCACCAGCGGCAATCCAATGGTCGATAGCCTGAAGGCGCGGCTCCGAATCTGCTCCATGTACTCTCGCCTTGCAATGAGAAGAATGTTACGCATGGGACTTGCCTCCAACCGTCTTGATAAATATCTCCTCAAGCGAGGGCTCAACCAACTCGAATCGATAAATTGTCGCTATGGCAGCGGCCTCGTGCAGCAGTTTCTGCGCGCTCCCCTTTTCCTTCAGCTTGATCTCCGCGTGGCCGGAGTAGTTCTTAGCTTCCGCAATCTCATCGCTCTTCAGAAACGCCGCGTCGCCTTCAAACTCCACAATCACCCGGTTGCGCTCAAAGCTCTTCTTTATCTCGCGCACCTTGCCGGCCAGCACTGCCCGCCCGTTATCGATGAGGCAAATCGATTCGCACAGCTTCTCCACCTGGTCCATTCGGTGGGTCGAAAACAGAATCGCCTTGCCCTGGTCCTTCAGTTCCAGCAGGGTCCGCTCCACCAGCGCCGCATTCACCGGATCAAGCCCGCTGAACGGCTCGTCCATGACAACGAGCCCCGGGTCGTGCAGCAGCGACGAAATGAACTGGATTTTCTGCTGCATTCCTTTTGAAAGCTCGTCTGTCTTCTTCGTCAGCGAGTCGGCAATCTCCATGCGCCTGGCCCAATCGGTAGAGCGCTTGCGAGCCTCTTCCGCGCTGAGCCCATGCAGTTGGCCAAAGAAGACCAGTTGCTCCAGAACCTTCATTTTTTTGTAGAGGCCGCGCTCCTCGGGCAAATAGCCAACACGCTCCAGGCTCTTGCGCTCGAAAGGCTTGCCGAACAGGCTGATGCTCCCCGAGTCCGGAATTGTAATGCCCATCATCATGCGGATGGAACTGGTTTTGCCCGCCCCGTTCGGCCCCAGCAGACCGAACATCTGGCCGGCATCGATCTGAAGGCTCAGGTTGTTTACGGCGACCTTATCCTCGTAAGCCTTGGTCACTCCCGCGAGTTCGACAACTGGCATTTGTTCTCCCGCCGCAACCCCTTAACCAGGCTGCCGCTTCCCATCCACAATTGCGGCCACGCAACCGGAACGGCACTGCGAGCAGTGTAGCAAAGCCCGCATCCGCCTCGATTTCCGGTACTTTCGTGGGAAGCGCCGCAAGCATTGCTGCTCTTTCCACTTACGCAACATCGCGCTCTACGGTTCCCCGTACCATTCCGGAAGCACAAAAGTAACGCGCCCACCACTTCAACCCCACCCCCGGCACCAGTTATATTGGCAGAAGGGCCAATACTACAAAATGGATACCACACAACCACTGCTCCAATTCCTGAAGACTGATCCCCATGCCGGTCCCGTACACAGGCCGCAATCGCTTAAGGCCATCGATGTGCGCCGGGCCGTTCTCGAAGACCTTGCCTTGAAAATCCTCTACATCTCTGGAACTCTGTCCGTTCTTGAGCTATCCGAGAAAACCCGCCTGAGCTTTGAAATTGCAAACGACCTGTTTCTCCGCCTCCGAGCCGAACAATTCTGCCAGGTCACCGGAATGGCCGGGAACATCCCTCATGTGGCCATCACGTCCCAGGGCCGCGCGCGAGCCGTCGAGTTGCTCACCCAGAGCCACTATGCCGGTGTTGCGCCGGTGTCTCTTGAGAGCTACGTAAGGCAGGCCAAAAAGCAAGGTGTGCGCGACGTGGAGGTACACCCGGCCGACGTCGAGCGCTGCTTCACCCATCTTGTGATCGACCAAAACACAATGCATCGCTTCGGCACCGCGCTCAACTCCGGCGCTGCCATTTTCCTCTACGGCCCGGCCGGAACCGGAAAAACCAGCATGGCCGCCGCGCTGGCAAACGTCATTTCCGCGGACGCGGTATGGCTGCCTCACGCCATTGAAGTCGATGGCCAGATCATTACTGTCTACGACCCCGCAATTCACCGGCGCGCGAAAGAACTGGAGCCCAAAGAACGCGACGAGCGCTGGGTGCTATGCCATCGCCCCACCGTTCTGGTCGGTGGAGAGTTGACCGTCGAAATGCTCGATCTGCAGTTCAATCCCATCAGCAAGTTCTATGTTGGCCCGGTGCAAATGAAGGCCAACAACGGCGTCCTCATCATCGACGACTTTGGCCGCCAGCGCCTTCGGCCGGAAGAACTGCTCAACCGCTGGGTCGTCCCCCTTGATCGCGGCATCGATTTTCTAACGCTCGCCGGTGGAAAAAAGATCGAGATTCCCTTTGAAATGCTGGTCGTGTTCGCCTCCAACCTCGACCCGGCAGCGCTGGTCGACGCAGCCTTCCTAAGAAGGATTCAAACCAAGATCCATATCGGCACGGTCTCCGACGAGCATTTCTGCGAGATCTTTCGCCGCTATGCCCACGACAAGGGAGTCGAGTACACCCCAGGCATCTGCCAGGACCTGATCGATTTTATTCACAACACGATGAAGCAGGAACTGCGCTCCTGCTATCCCCGGGACATATTGAACCAGGTCTGCTGGGCCGCCCGATACGATGGCGTAAAACCTTATATGGATCACCCAGCCTTGGCGCGTGCGGTAGAAGCCTATTTCCTCGCCCGGTGAGGCATCGTTCGCCTAAATATCCGGCGCCCAATTGACCGTCTCCCTCAGATCCTCCACGCGCAGAAAAGCCTTGTCATTGGTCACCAGTACCGCGCCAACGGCAACAGAATGTGCGGCAATCTGCAGATCCAACTCACTCAGCGTTAGCCCAGCCGCTTCCAGCCTCGCCCGTAATCCTCCGTAGGCGGCCGCTTCTTTGCTTCCCCAGGGCAGGATGCGAAACTTGAAAAGCAATGCCTCAACGGCGGCGCGAAGCGTATGCGCCGAGGGCCGTTTCGCCAATCCATACCGCAACTCCGCCTCGGTTATGGTCGAAATGCAAGCGATCTCTTCTTCCCCAAGCGCCTCCAGCCGCGCGCGTGCGGCCGGCGACTTCCCTTTGGCGATATAGCTTACGGTGTTGGTGTCCAGCAGGTAGGTCACCCTGACTTTTGATCCAGATCGAACAGCTCATGCAGCGCCGGCCGGCTCTCCGGTGGCCGCCTGTCGCGCTCAGCCTCTGAAAGAAAGTCGTCGGGTACATGAGCCGCGTCAAGAGCGGCAAAGACCTCGGCCCATGTTCCAGGTCCTTCCGACAGGATAATGTCGCCCGTGCGTGAATCGCGGCGAATAGAAACCTCCGACGAGCGAAAGCGGTACTCGGCGGGGATGGTAACGTGCTGGCTTCTCCCGCTCATAAATACTCTAGCTTTTGAGACGTCCGCGACAGTCGCACCCCGTGCTATACATCATGCTATACAGCATAATCGAAGTCAAGCTGAATCAGCCATAAATCAGGCAATGCAGATGCAAGGCCCTTGTCGCCGCCCGTCACATCGATTCGATGAACACGGCGGTCGGACTTCCGTTCACGTCGGTGACAATCAATTCCACCTTGTCGCCTTTTGAGGGCTGGTACCTGTGCCCACTAACGGCTCCCGGTCGAGTATCCGCCACTGTATCCGCAGTGATTTTGAAAGACTCCACCGATCCTGATTCCTCCTTGATGGAGAGCGAATGTTCTCTGCCTTCGAACTTCAGGACAATCCCGCTGCTCTTTGTAAACGGTCCGGAGCCGAGATTCCGCAAGGCAACAATCGTCCGCATGGAGCCGGAGCCATAGTAGTACACAATCGCGCGCCCGCCGCTCGTCTTGAACTCCGGGGCTGCCGTTGCGTCGGCGCGGAGTGTCTTGTCAAATGCAACCCGAGTCCCGGAATCAACGAGGTCGTTGTAAGTCCCCGCCAATCCGTCCTCGTCGGTGACAGTAATCGTCTTCGCTGTCGCATCGACAGAGTTTATAGTTCCTGTCGTCGCATGAACCACTTCCTGAGCAATGGCTGAGGCGCAGACCAGCGAGAAACATCCCGCCAGAATGCAGAAGCTGCAAATCCTTTTCATGGTAAGTGTCCTTCCGTGCCCGCATCGTCCATAAGGGCAATCGTTCTTGCTTTTCAGAGCTTTCTCATGCGGAAAATTGTTACTCTCAACCATGAAACTCGTCTGTGTGATAGATCACAACCTGGGGAATGAATCACAGCGAATTCCGAATGCGACGCCCAGTCTTCATCGAGGAACATGAAACCCGGCTCAGCGGTTCTTCTCGCGGCAAGCCTCGGTGTCACAGAAATCCCTGGTCGGCATGATCGGTGGTACTTGGCCTCGTGTCAACGCCTTCATGAGCCGCCTTCGCAGGCCAGGAATTATTGAATGCGACTCCAGGACATGGGTAAACGAGCCCTTGCCCAATGTCCTTCTGCGCGACTAATAAGTATGACGGGCGAAGACGACGCCGGTAAGCCAACAAATTGCCGCGCTCCACTCATATTCTCTCCGTCGCCCAACTCACCATCCGCCTTATTCGCCCCACCCCGCCGCCCGGTTGTAGCATCCAAAGTGTGCCCAGCCTCGATACTCCGGTAATGTACGTCCGCGGCGTCGGCCCCAAGGTGGCGGAGCTGCTCGCCCCCAAAGGCATCCTCACCGCCGAGGACCTGCTTTACCACCTCCCTTTCCGCTACGAGGATCGGCAGAATCCCCGCTCGCTGGACGAACTCAAACCCGGCGAGATGGCCTCCGTCATTGCCGAAGTGCGCGGCTCGGCCCTGCTCAGCACCCGCAAAGCGCCCATCTTCGAGCTCACCGTGGGCCAGGGCCGCCACGCCCTCAAATGCATCTGGTTCAACGGCACCTATCTTGAGGGCAAATTCCACGCCGGCCAAACGGTGGCGGTCTTCGGCAAGGTGGAGCCCTCGCGCTCCAGCAGCAACTTCAAAATGATCCAGCCCCAGTTCGAGGTGCTGCCCGATTCGTCTGACGACGCCGAAACGCGCCTGCTTGAAGTGGGCCGCATCACGCCGGTCTACGAGTCGCTGGGCGGCGCGCGGCTGGCCTCGCGCTGGCAGCGAAAAACCGTCTTTCATCTGCTTGAAGGAATGGGCGGCGCAGTCCCTGAGTGCCTGCCGGAAAAAATGCTCGCCCGCCTCGCCCTGCCTGCGCGCGAAATTGCGCTGCGCCACGTTCACTACCCGCCGGAAGGCACGCCGTTTGCCCAGCTGCAAAGCTCCGCAACCCCGGCCCACCGCCGCCTCATCTTCGAAGAGCTGTTCTTTCTCGAACTCGGCCTGGAGCTCAAACGCCGTCGCATGCGGGAACGCGTGGGTATCGGCTTCGCCACCACCGATAAGGTCCGCGAAGCCATCCGCGAGGTGCTGCCCTTCCATCCCACCAAGGCGCAAAAGCGCGCGCTGGGAGAAATTGTGGCCGACATGCGCCAGCCCAACCCCATGCGCCGGCTGCTGCAAGGGGATGTGGGCTCCGGCAAAACCATCGTCGCCCTGCAGGCCATGCTTGTGGCGCTTGAAAATGGCTATCAGGCGGCTCTCATGGCGCCCACCGAGATTCTTGCCACGCAGCATTTCCTGGCCGCGCGCAAGCTGCTTGAGCGTTCTTCCCGCCGCTATCGGGTGGTGCTGCTCACCGGCTCTCTCGACGAGGACAGCAAGCGCCGCACGCGCGGGGAAATCAATCGCGGCGAGGCGCAACTGGTCATCGGAACCCACGCGCTGATCGAAGAAAAAGTTGAGTTCGAGCGCCTCGGCCTTATCGTAGTCGATGAGCAGCACCGTTTCGGCGTCTTGCAGAGGTTCAAGCTGATGAAGAAGCCCAATCAGGCCGAGCCGGATCTGCTGGTGATGACGGCAACACCGATTCCGCGCACACTGGCGCTGTCGCTCTATGGAGATCTCGACGTCAGCGTCCTCGATGAGCTCCCGCCCGGCCGCACGCCCATCGTCACCCGCCGTGTTCCGGGCGAAATGGCTCAGGAAGTCTGGGAGTTCGTCCGTAAGCAAGTAGCCAAAGGCCGGCAGGCGTACATCGTCTATCCCGTCATTGAGGGAACCAAGGACGACCAGCCCGAACGTGACTTTGCGCACGACGACGCCGAATCAGGCATCGAAATGCCGCCGCCATTCGCTCCATCCCAGGTCTCAAAGTCGAGACCTGGGGCACCCAGCCGCAAGTCCGTCCGCAAGGGCAAAACGGCTGAGCTTTTTCCAAAAAGTGCGCAAGTCGCCAATCCGGAGACGAAATCCGGCCTCAAGTCCGCCGTCGATATGCACGAGAAACTGCGCGCAGGTCCGCTCGCCGGTCTGCGTGTCGGCCTTCTCCACGGCCGTCTCGACCCTGACGAAAAGGAGATCGTCATGCGCCGTTTCCAGCGCGGCGAAATCGATGTACTGGTGGCTACAACCGTAGTCGAAGTCGGCGTCGATGTCCCCAACGCCACGGTGATGGTGGTCGAGCACGCGGAGCGATTCGGGCTGGCGCAGTTGCACCAGCTCCGCGGGCGCGTGGGCCGGGGAGCGGCAAAAAGCTACTGCATCCTGATTACCGGCGATCGCGTCTCCCCGCTTGGCGAGGAGCGGCTCAACGCCATGGTTCGCTCTCAGGACGGATTCGAGCTGGCCGAACTCGACCTCTCGATGCGCGGACCGGGGGAGTTTTTTGGCACCCGCCAGGCCGGCCTGCCCGACTTTCGCGTAGCCAACCTTGTCCGCGACCGGCAACTGCTGGAACTGGCAAAGCTTGAGGCCGCGCGCTTTTCCAACACTTCGGGCGCCGAAGCAACAGATGCCGAGCGGGAAAGCGTTCGGGCGCGACTGAAAGATACATGGCAACGGCGCTACGGGCTGGTTGAGGCAGGTTGACAAACCGCGATCCGCATCCACTCACCCGACATTGCGAACCGGTGACGCACTCATCATCTCCAGCGGAAATGTCTGAATCTCCAGGTCGATGCTGGCAATTTCCGCTCCGCAATCCCCCAAATGGCTGCGGGTACACTGGCAAAGTTCAGTGAACCGGACGTGCCCGCTTTGGCTCAATTCGAGGCCCGCGGCAATCATCACACTGTAAATATCCAGGCAGGCCTGCCGCTCAAACTCGAACAGCATGCTCACCAAACCTGTATCGTTCGCCCCTCGGCTTAAAACCCATCCGCCGCAGCCAAGAATTGCGCCTGTCAGAGTCTGCACCAGCCGCCCCGGCTCTTCCATAGAGACGGCCTTCATCTGTAGCGCCCACGGCACCGCATTCGCCTGCCTACCGAGATTTTGCGGCATTGTCAGCCTCACACCGCTCTTATCGGATCAGCTTCCCGCACCATAACCAATGTTCCGGAGTCGAACGGCGATTGACCGGCTTTGGAACATCGGCGCGATCAAGGCGGCGATAGCCCCCTGCGCTGGTAATTGGATTGTTGCCCGGTCCAGCTTGCTTGGCGCAAAATGCGGCTGGAATGGGCCGGGGTCCCAGTCGGAGTAGGGACCATGATCGCTCATGCCCCCCTCCACAGATCCGGACGAGCGGCACTACCGCATCCGGCTCCCACCTTGGGTCATGACGCCGAGGCGCACCATGGGATAGGGATGACAGATCGAAGCCGTCGGAAGCCACCGTACGATAAAGCGTCGCATACGGCGCCACGGCAGGTGGTGGCCTTGGCTGCGACGGCTCAGCACCGTCTGCCACAAGCGGACCACTGCCACGCGGAAGGCGCACAACGCTGGGCCATTCATGGGCACTCCGTAATATCGGAAGTGACCCAGCAGGACCGAGCGCAGATACGCTCCTTGTTCCGGGATGGGCGTGTGCATGCGCCGCCGCAGTTCGTCTTTCAACGCCCGCAGCTTGGCCTGCCACCTCTGCCGCATCGTCTGTCGCAGCACCGTGAACCATCCCTTCCGAGTCTTCCCACAACTATGCGTGAAGCCTAGGAAGTTGAAGGTCTCCGGCTTGCCGCCGCCACGGCCTCGTCGGTTTCGCTCCGCATAGCGGCCGAACTCGACGATGCGCGTTTTGTCGGGATGCAGCGCCAGTCCGAACTGCGCGAAGCGCTCGCGCAACTCAGCCAGAAACTGCTCTGCTTCCTCGCGATGCTCGAATCCGGCAACGAAGTCGTCGGCAAAACGAACGAAGATCACTTCTCCATGCGCCTGCTTCTGTCTCCACTGCCGGACCCAGAGATCGAGCGCGTAGTGCAGGTAGATGTTCGATAGCAGCGGGCTGATACTGCCGCCCTGCACCGTCCCCACCTCGCTCCGTACTCGCTTGCCCTCCTCCAACACGCCTGCGTTGAGCCACTTCTGGATCAAGCGCACGACGCGCCGGTCGGCTACGCGATGCTCTATAAACTTCACCAGCCATCCGTGGTCGAGAGTGTCGTAAAACCGCCGGATGTCGGCATCGAGCACCCAGTTCACCTTCTTCGTTCCGATCCCAACTGCTAACGCATCCAGCGCTTGATGCGGGCTGCGCCCCGGTCGAAATCCATACGAGAAGCCCAGAAAGTCCTGTTCATAGATGGCGTTCAACACTTCGACGGTGGCCCGCTGGACGATCTTGTCTTCCAGCGTGGGAACTCCGAGCGG